>OGRN01001785.1_pt1 | contig 17680 bp, 19 predicted proteins | sample 1553401 | NCBI WGS metagenome assembly OGRN01 (sample SAMEA2580096, study PRJEB22360) | human gut metagenome | biome: human gut; feature: human-associated habitat; material: faeces | place: Denmark | collected 2008/2010 | reverse complement strand
GCGGGCGCGGGCTTTGTCGTCGCGCTGGCCGGCGCCATCATGACCATGCCGGGCCTCGGCAAGGACCCTGCCGCCTACCGCATCGACATCGACGCGGACGGTCAGATTCACGGCCTGTTCTAAACCGGTTTACCAAGGGAGGTTCCCGCCCGGGGCCTCCCTTTCCCTTTTTACATCACATCCAAACTCCAATCGGGGGTGCCTTATGGAACAACAATATCTCAGCCACAGCGCCGGCGAGACCGAACAGATCGCCGCGGACTTTGCCACCGGCTTAAAAAGCGGCGACGTCATCGCCTACAAAGGGCCGATGGGCGCGGGCAAAACCGCCTTCACCCGGGGGCTTTGCCGGGGGCTCGGGTTGGATGAGTCGCAGGTCTCCAGCCCCACCTTCGCGCTGGTGCATCAATATGGTAACGGGGAACACGCCCTGTACCACTTCGACATGTATCGGGTGGAGAGCTACGAGGACCTTTACTCCACCGGCTTTTTTGACTATCTGGACTATGGCGGCATCCTCGCCATCGAGTGGAGCGAAAACATCGAGTCGGTCCTGCCCCCCAACACCATCACGGTGGAAATCAGCCGCCCGCAGGAGGGCGACGACCCCGACCTGCGCCGGATTGTCATCCGGCGGCCCTGATTTTTTTATCTCACCTTTTTTAAGGAGGTCCAATATGCAAATTTTCTCGATGGACACTTCCTCCGCCGCGGCTTCCTGCGCTCTGCTGGAGGACGACCGGCCAATCGCGCAGTTTTACACCGACGCCCGGCTCACCCACAGCCAGACCATCATGCCGATGGCGCAGGCGCTGCTGGAATGCAGCCACAAGTCGGTGCAGGACATCGACCTGTTTGCCGTCTCGGTGGGGCCCGGCTCGTTCACCGGCCGCCGTCAAGGGGATGGCCCAGGTGCTGCAAAAGCCCTGTGTGCCTGTCTCCGCGCTGGAGGGACTTGCCTTTAACCTGTACGACCGCGCCGGTATTCTGTGCGCGGCGCTGGACGCGCGCTGCGGCCAGGTCTACGCTGCCTGCTTTGACGCGGACAATCAGATGGCCCGCCTGACCGATGACAGCGCGCTCATGGCCGAGGAGCTGTGCGAGCAGCTCTCTCAGCTTCCCGCCGGGCGGCCCATCACCGTTTTGGGCGACGGAGCGCAGCTGGTGGCAGACACCATGCAGCGGCTGTGCCCGCAGTGCAAGCTCTCGATCCCCGGCAAGCACCTGCTGTTGCAGCACGCCTACGGCGTGGGGCTGGCGGCCCTGCACGGCATCCAGAGCGGCCGCGTCCAGCCCATTTTGGCCGAACAGCTGGAGCCGGTCTACTTAAAGCTCCCCCAAGCCCAGCGGGAACTGATGGCCAAACAGGCAAAGCAGGCTGCACAGCCACAAAAATAGTCCATACAAAAAAGAAGCAATCAATGGAGGGAATCAACATGCTCGTAATTGGAAGCGATCACGGCGGTTTCCTGCTCAAGCAGGAGATCAAAAAACATCTGGAAGAGAACAAAATCGAATACATCGACGTCGGCTGCTACGACGAGAGCTCGGTGGACTACCCCGACATCGCCAAAGCTGCCTGCGACAAGATTGTCAGCGGCGAGTGCCAGCTGGGCATTTTGATCTGCGGCACCGGCATCGGCATCTCGATGGCGGCCAACAAGGTCAAGGGCATCCGCGCGGCCTGCTGCTCGGACTGCTTCAGCGCCAAATACACCCGCCTGCACAACGACGCCAACGTCCTGTGCTTCGGCGGCAGAGTGGTCGGCCCCGGCCTGGCCTGCATGATGGTGGACGAATTTTTAAACGCCCAGTTTGAGGGCGGACGCCACCAGAGAAGGGTCGACAAGATCAGCTCTTTGGAGGAGAACTTCGGCAAATAGGGCAAATCCGACCGCATTTTTCAGTAAATTGCCGATTTTGCAGCCCGAACGCAAAAATATAAGAAAAAAATATTTTCTTCCCGGCCAATTTGTTGTACAATAGATCTGTATTGTTGATCGGGTTTTTTCGGAAGGATTCGATCAACCTGAAACCACATGAAAGGATTCGATGTTTATGACTCCTATGATCTTAGACCACCCACTGATTCAACACAAACTCTCTCTGCTGCGCAACAAGAACACCGGCTCCAAGGAATTCCGCGAGCTGGTCGGCGAAATCTCGATGCTGATGTGCTACGAGGCCACCCGCGACCTGCCTCTCAAGGAGATCGAGGTGGAGACCCCAGTCGCCATCGCCAAGACCAAGATCATCGCCGGCAGAAAGCTGGCCTTCGTCCCGATCCTGCGCGCCGGCATCGGCATGCTGGAGGGCGTGCTCTCGATGGTTCCTGCTGCCAAGGTAGGCCACATCGGCATGTACCGCGACCCGCAGACCCTGCAGCCGGTCACCTACTACTGCAAGCTGCCGTCCGACATCCATGAGCGCGAAGTCATCGTGCTGGACCCAATGCTCGCAACCGGCGGCTCCGCTGTGGAAGCGATCAAGATCCTCAAGGAAAAGGGCGCTGTCAACGTCAAATTCATGTGCGTCATCGCTTCCCCAGAGGGCATGAAGGCCCTGACCGAAGCGCATCCTGACGTACAGGTTTACTGCGCTGCCCTGGATGAAAAGCTCAACGACGAAAAATTCATCGTTCCGGGTCTGGGCGACTGCGGCGACCGCATCTTCGGCACCAAGTAATTTTCCTTTTTGCTTGCAAAAAATTTTGCGAGCAAAAAATTTGCCTGCAAAAAGGCCTTCCCACCAATGGCAGAGGAGCATAAAGAAGTATTACGAAAATACTAACCTATGCCAAGTGAACGGGAAATAAGAAACCTCTATGTGAATGGACGAACCATTTGTATAGAGGTTTTCTTTTGCTTCTGAAAATTTTTCAGCGTCCGCAGGACGCGCAGTCGTCACCGAATGGGGACGATCTTGGGGGCTTGGGGGGGGATCCCTCAACAAGCATTTTGGCCGGTGCAATCCGGCTAAAATCGCAAAACATGTATATGTTTGCATTGCTTGCCAATCTGTGAAAACACTATTATTCAATTTTATATAGTCAAAAAAGTTTTTGTCCAATCGGTTAAAAAATGGCACTTTGGAGAAGATAAAGTATTTCCCTTTTATTATACTTGAATAGAACGCCTTGGCAGGCGTTACATTTAAGCACGCAGGTTAGGTAGAGCTAATTTCTGCGAACATAAGGAGGAAAATCTATGTCTGAACAAACCCCAAATTTAAAACTCACAGGAAAAGACCTAATCAATATTGGTATCTTTTCTGCGATCTATTTTGTACTTAGTTTCATAGGTATGTTTCTTGCTATTATTCCAGTGCTGTGGATTATAATGCCCGGAATCATTGCGATTCTTGCTGGCATTCCCTTCATGCTTCTTTGTGCCAAAGTTCAGAAACCCGGAGTGCCTTTACTCATGGGCCTGATTACCGGTCTGCTCTACTATGTTACCGGACAATTTACAATGGTTATCCTTGCAACATTTGTAATAGGCTGTGTATTGTCTGAAATTGTTCGATGGAGATCAAAATATGGAAGTTTTAAGTGGAACACAGTAGCATTTATTTTATTCTCTTATGGCATGACTGGTTCTCCACTTCCAATCTGGCTATTTAAAGATAGCTTTTTTACTCAGATCGCAGATCAGGGTATGCCGGAGGCTTATGTAACTACAATGGAGTCATTATCTTCTATTCCAATGTTTGTTGTTATGATTCTAACGCCTATTATCGGTGGATTGATTGGAGCTTATCTTGCGAGGGGGATATTTAAAAAACATTTTAAGAAAGCGGGCATGATTTGAAATGATAAAAGGAAAGCACCATTGTTTATTGCAGCTTGACCCCAGAACAAAAATACTATTGTTACTTGTCGCAAACATTCTTCTTTTTTTTGGCAGTTCATCAGAAGTAACTTACATTTATATGGCTGTATTGGCAATGGTGCTTTTGTTATCTGGGTGCTACAAATCGCTTTTGGCATTTGGTGTCATTGGAACACTTTTTATAAGTATCAATTACTGGATTTTTCCGATTGCCCCCAAAGTATTCACCATGATATTTTCCATATCTGTGAATTATACCCTGAAAATGTTTCCCTGCTTGATGTCAGGTGCCTTGCTGATTTCCACAACATCATTGCACGATGTTGTATTGGCAATGAGAAAATGCCATTTTCCACAAAAGTTGATTATCACTCTTTCCGTGACGATACGCTATTTCCCGGCAATTTTTGAAGAAATTAAGCACATACATAATGCAATGAAGCTGCGGACAATTCCATTTTCAGAAAAAATCGAGTGTTTTGTTGTTCCTTTTATGATGGCCGCTTCAACAACTGTTGAAGAATTATCAGCGGCAGCAGTCACCCGCGGCATTGAAAATCCTGCTCCAAAAACGAGCATTACACAATTAAAATTTCATTTAGTAGACTATCTTATTCTTTTCATTGAAGCGGGTTTTACCGTTGCTGCTTTTATGCTATGATAAAGGGGGATTTTATGATTGAAATAGATAATGTAAGTTTTTCCTATACCAAAGAGAAAAATACTTTAGAAGATATTGACCTTACGATACCTCAAGGAGAACTTATCTTGCTTTGCGGGGAAAGCGGCTGCGGGAAAACTACGATAACATAATTGATTAACGGCTTAATTCCTCATTTCACTGCGGGCGAACAATTAACAGGTGCAGTTCGGGTTGATGGAACTACGGTTTCTGATACCAAAATGTATGAACTTGCCAAAGTCGTAGGCTCTGTATTTCAGAATCCAAAATCACAGTTCTTCAATCTGGATTCTGACAGCGAAATTTCCTTTGGCCTGGAGAATGAAGGGCTTCCGCCGCAGGAGATTCAAATGCGGGTAACTCAGGCTGTTCAGGATTTGAACATCAGTCATCTCGAACATCGGAATATTTTTTCTATGTCTGGGGGAGAAAAACAGTCTCTTGCTTTTGCCTCTGTTTATGCCATGCAGCCAAGTGTTTTTGTTTTAGATGAACCGTCTGCCAATCTGGACGCACCAGCCATAGAAACACTGCGAAGGCAAATCAAGCAGGTCAAGAAAAATGGTCACACGATTGTGATAGCTGAACACCGTTTATACTTTCTTGCGGATTTAGCAGACCGAATTGTATATTTGAAAAACGGAAAAATTGAGCAGATTTGGAAACCTAAAGAATTTCTTTCATTATCTAAGGACAGACAAATTTCTTTAGGATTGCGTTCAGTCGAAATTCCTACGTTAAATTTACCGAAATCTCTATTCAGCCCCCAGCAAGCAGATTTGCTTGTAAAAAACCTTTCTTATTCTTATAAGAAAAATCCGGTTTTAAAACATGTGGATTTTTCTGCTTCATATGGAGATATAATAGGTATTGTTGGACGAAACGGCGTAGGAAAATCCACTCTTTGCCAATGTTTATGTGGATTACTCAAAAAGAAATCGGGAACAATCTCTTTTCGTGGTAAACAGCTTTCTCTAAAAGAATGTAGAAAATTATGTGCTTTCGTCATGCAAGATGTAAATCATCAGCTTTTTTCTGATAGCGTATGGGACGAATGTGAGTTATCAGCGCCGTCAGAATCGGCTGCAATGATTGAAGCTCTTTTAAAACGGTTTGATTTATTGGGGTTGAAAGATTCTCACCCAATGGCTTTATCTGGCGGGCAAAAGCAACGGCTTGCCGTAGCGACAGCAATACTTTCCCGTAAAAAAATACTTATTTTTGATGAACCCACCAGTGGCCTTGATTATCGTCATATGATGGAAGTAAGTTCTCTTTTGAAAGAACTTGGTAAAGAAGAACATATCATTTTAGTAGTTTCACATGATATAGAATTTATAAATGCAACGTGTACCAACATATTTTCGTTGCAACCATGAAAGGAGGAAGTATGTTGGAAAGAACAAATAAACGACTAATTTTAAATGGAAATTGCCGCACAATCATTGAAAACAACGAATATATGATAACTCAAGTCTCTGATCCTACTGGCGATGGACTAATGACAATGTACCATGTATTTCCCGGTGTTTCTGTTCTTTACAGTGACTTTCATATGCCTTTCTGTGAATCAGGATTTCAGACAGAATATGATATGCTTTGTATAGATCACTGTAAGGAGGGGCGTATGGAACAGGAAATGGGCAATGGTGCCTATACCTATTTAGAAGCTGGAGATTTAAAAATAGACCGACGTATTCATCATAAAGGGCACATTGAATTTCCAACCCAACATTTTCATGGCGTGACGATTGCGTTTGATATGAAAGAGGCTACAAAGAATCTGCCTTTAGAAATGCGGGATTTTCCAGTAGACTTATATGCTCTCCAGAAAAAATACTGCGACAGCAAACACCCTTTTGTTATACCGGGAGAACCAGCGATTGAACATATTTTTTCAGAGTTATATTCAATACCTCTCAATATTAAGAAGTATTATTTAAAAGTAAAAATTTTTGAACTCTTGCTTTATCTGGACGCATTAGAGCTGGCCGGAACAAAAGAAGAACGGCCTTATTTCTATAAAACGCAGGTAGAAAAGATTAAGGCAATCCGTAGTCTAATGACAGAAAATCTGACGGAACACTATACATTAGATGATCTTGCCAAAAGATTTGATATACCGCATACAACGATGAAAAGTTGTTTCAAATCTATTTACGGAAATTCTATTTTTGCATATATGCGAGAGTATCGTATGAACTATGCCGCGAATTTGCTGCGAGAACAGAATGATTTGAGTATCGCTCAGATTGCCGGAATGGTAGGCTATGACAGCCCCGGTAAATTTAGTTCGGCCTTTAAAGCCGTTATGGGGAGTACGCCATTATCTTATCGGAAATTTCCTGTCCATGCGGTGAATTTATGGCCGGGTGGAGAAGATGAAACATCTAAATAGCTTTATAATTAGATTGATTGGATAATTCCAGTCAATCTATTTTTTTGAAGGGATGGTGTTTCATATGAAGCAGAAAAAAGACAAATCGGATTGGCTTTCTGTTTTGTTGTCATTTGCAGCTAAAAGTAAATGGAAGATGATTTTATCCATGTTCTGCTCTCTTATCAGTGTAATAGGAGGCTTTCTTCCCTATGTCTGCCTATATAAGATTATGCAGTTATTTATCTTCGGTTCACCAACAGTTTTGGTATTTTTATTTTGGTGTGGAATAGCCATGTTGGGGTACTTCCTTTATGTGGTATTCTTCGGACTTTCAACAGTATTGTCTCATAGTGCCGCATATCATATTCTTTATGATTTGCGTATGGCGATTGCTGATAGGTTAATGAAAGCGCCATTAGGCAATGTAACAGGAAGTGCCATTGGACACTTAAAAAATATCATGGTAGAAAAAGTAGAAGGGATTGAACGCCCGTTAGCGCATATGATTCCAGAATTAGGAGCGAATATCGTTTTAGCCCTTATCGTTTTCATTTATCTATTCGTTATTGATTGGCGCATGGGATTGGCCTCTATGGTGACACTTCCTTTTGCGGCTATTCCTATGATTGTTTCCGGTAAAGGATTCAATGAAAAATACTCTGCATATATGGCTGCAAACGATCATGTAAATAGCGTAATTGTAGAATATGTATCTGGAATTGAAGTAGTAAAAACTTTTAATCAAACCACAAGTTCCTATGAAAAATTTTCGGAGGCAATACGGGCCTTTCAACGGTTTACATTAGATTGGTTTCAAAGTTCATGGAAAGCAATGAATCTTGTCATGTCTATCTTACCGACTACTTTTTTGGGAACACTTCCTGTCGGTTTGATTTTGTATAAATTTGAAATCATCACGCCCGTTGAATTGATTGTTTGCTTAGTTCTTGCTTTGAGTCTACTTCCGGTTCTAATGAAAGCGACTGCGTTTATTACGGAAATGAAGTCTATGCAATACAATGTCAGCGGTGCTAAGGAATTATTGGATATGGAAATCCTAAAGGACAGCCTGCAAGAAGTATTCCCCGCTTCTTATGATATTTCCTTTGACAATGTAACTTTCTCCTATACCGGACAAAAGGAAGATGTTGTACTGCATAACCTAAATTTTAAAATTCCGGAAAATAGCTTTACAGCTTTAGTAGGACCGTCTGGCGGCGGGAAATCTACAATCGCAAAATTGATCGCCCGGTTTTGGGATACCACGAATGGCACTATTTATATTGGCGACACCAATATAAAAAATATTCCTCTAAAGCAGCTTTCAAATTTTGTTAGTTTTGTTACGCAGGATAATTTTCTTTTTAATTGTTCCTTAAAAGAGAATATTCGTCTTGGAAATCCCAATGCTTCTGACGAAGAAATATATGCAGCAGCAAAAGCGGCATGTTGTGATGACTTTATCACAAAACTGCCAAACGGGTATGATACATCGGCTGGTGAAGCTGGTAAATCACTATCTGGCGGAGAAAAACAGCGAATTTCCATTGCAAGAGCAATTTTGAAAAATGCGCCAATTATTATACTGGACGAAGCCACCGCTTTTACCGATCCTCAAAACGAAGAACAAATCCAAAAATCTATCGCTGCCTTAACAAAGGGAAAAACTTTATTGGTAATTGCACACCGTTTATCCACGATTCAAAATGCAAATCAAATTATTGTTCTTGAAAACGGAAAAATTCTTGACAGCGGCACACATAACGATCTTCTCAAAAACTGTACTTTATACCGTACTATGTGGGAGGCACATATCGGCGCTAAACATTGGGCTGTTTCACAGAAAGGAGGCTGCTAATTATGTTTCATTCTATCAAAAGATTATTACATTGGGCAGGCGGTTATCGCAAAAGATTGTATTTGGGTTGTCTGTGTTCCTTTTTCAGTGTATGGTGTACTGCTATACCTATTGTGATTGCTGCATGGACTTTGGGGCTTGTGATTGCTGACTTTCGCGGAGAAAATTCTCTGGAATGGAACATTATATGGCTTTCTTTATTCGGGATTGTTATTTCCATTTTTCTCCGATATATCTTTTCTTACTGGAAAGCAAAATTACAAGAAAGCATTGGCTATGAAATTGCTGCCGAAGAACGATTAAAAATTGGTAATGTTTTAAAACGTGTTTCTTTAGGGTATTTCAGCAAAAACAGTACCGGTGATATTCTAACAGCTATTACCGGTGATTTATCCAGCCTGGAATTACAAGGCATGAAACTGATCGACGCTATTGTAAATGGATATATCAATCTTCTGGCTATTGTAATAATTTTACTTATTGTCTGCCCTATGGCAGCCCTGACAAGCCTGGTAGGTGCGATACTCTCTGCTTTAGCATTAAATGGGATCAGCAAAAAAAGCCGCAAAAATGCACCTACAAAACAAATATCACAAGAACAGATTACGGACGCTTCACTTGAGTACATTCATGGTCTGCCAATCGTAAAGTCATTTGGGCAAGAAGGCGCTTCGATTGAAGAATGGAAAACAGCTTGTGAAAAACATAAAGATATAAATTTAAAGATTATGCACGGTTTTGTGCCAAACAACTGTCTGCATTTATTTGCTCTGAAAATTGCTTCTGTATTATTGATCTTGATTTCAGGAATTTTTACGATTCAAGGCAATCTAACAATTTCAATTTTCCTGTTGATAGCTATGTTTGCCTTTATGATTTTTGGTGCGGTAGAAAATATGAATGATTCTGTACATATGCTTGGCCTAATTGATACTTCAATGGATAAACTGGAAAACATAGAAAATGCGGAATTTATTGATGAAGCCGGGCGTGATTTTTCCATTGCTTCTTACAATATAGATTTTACAGATGTTTCCTTTGGATATGGGGAAATAGAGGTATTACACAATCTGTCTTTCCAGATTCCTCAAAATACCACAACTGCAATCGTTGGTCCGTCTGGAAGTGGGAAATCTACCATATGCAATCTGATTACCAGATTTTATGATGTAAACAGCGGCTCTGTTAAAATTGGCGGGCATGATGTACGAGAGTTTACCTGCGATAGTCTGCTGAAAAATATTAGTATGGTGTTTCAGAACGTATATTTATTTAACGATACAATCCGAAATAATATCAAGTTCGGCAAATCAGACGCAACCGAAGATGAAATTATTGAAGCGGCTAAAAAGGCTTGTTGCCACGATTTTATTATGGCGTTGCCTGAAGGTTACGATACCATGATTGGAGAAGGAGGTTCTTCTTTGTCAGGGGGAGAAAAACAACGTATTTCTATTGCCCGTGCAATACTAAAAAACGCACCTATTATTCTTCTTGATGAAGCGACTGCAAGTATTGACCCAGAAAATGAACATCTCATTCAACAAGCTATCAGCGAATTGATACAAGGTAAAACAATCGTTACTATCGCGCACAGATTGGCTACTATCGAAAATGCCGATCAAATATTAGTTGTCGATCATGGAAAAATTGTTCAGAAAGGTACACACGATCAGCTTATCCAGCAAAAAGGCATTTATAGAAGTTTTATTAACATTCGTGAGCGTGCAGAAGGCTGGAGTATTGTTTGATATGAAAGACCTATTTATGAAAGGGGGATATGCTATTTGTCCTTAACTTCATCAATGGAGGATTATTTAAAAGCAATCTTAGTCCTTCATCAACAACATGGTTATGTTCGCTGTATAGATGTCGCAGACTATTTAGGCGTTAGCAAGCCTTCTGTAAGCAGAGCAGTAAAGGAACTCACAAAATCCGGACATATCATTAAAAAGGACGGTACTCTTTATTTGACGCAGCAAGGCCGACAATATGCCGAGCAAATATGTGAACGGTATCAATTCTTCACAGCAAGGCTTGTAGACGCTGGAGTAGACCGTAAAACTGCGGAGCATGACGCTTGTAATATTGAACACGCCATAAGTGCAGAGGCTTTTCAAAAATTGAAAAGTTCTTTAACAAATAAATAGTGAGGTGGTGACAACATGGGAAATTAGCCGTACTGGATTTAAAAGATTCCGGCAGACAGATCGGTGAAAAGTTGTTTGCTCTGCTTTCTGCCAGCCAAAAGAAGGAGCTGGCTCAGTTTGTTCGTGATTATGAGGCTGGCAATATTCCGGCTGATGTCCCATGCACAACACTCCTTCGAGGCCAGTATTTTATCCCTCCGCAGGCAGATCAGCCATTGACGGAAATCCGGGAAGGTGATTTGTATTTCTGCTTGGAGCAGCGCCTTGTCACTGTGCGAGGCCAGGTAATTCCGCTGACGGTCAAGGAATTTGACATCTTTTCTCTACTTATCCAGCACCCTGGGCGCGTGTACTCCTATGAAGTGATTCTGGACTTGGTCTGGCAGGAGGATTACAACTACTATTCCCGCAAGGCGGTCAACAATCATATCAGCAACCTGCGAAGGAAAATAAAGGTAGCGCCGGATGTGCCGGACTATGTGAAAAGCATCTACGGTATCGGTTATAAATTTGAAATCTGAGAAATACCATCATGGCTTATGAAAGCCATGATGGTATTTTTTTGTGGAAACACCTACAAAAATACCCTTAAAAATGTCACGACTAATAGAGAGGCATTTTTAAATTTTTCTGCTGAACCCCCGTAAAAACCCCTCAAAAATGAAATGAATATTAGAGGGATATTCTTTGACCGTCTGAAAGGAGATGATAGAAATCAAAGAAAAAATCCCTATAATGACCTATTCCCAGTACCGCAGGGCAAGAAAACTGGTCCATCAGTGCTGCAATTATGAGAGCGGGAATTGCCTTGCTCTTGACGATGGAGAAGAATGCGTGTGCATACAAAGCATTTCCTACTCTCTGCTATGCAACTGGTTCCGTGCCGCTGTCCTGCCTTTGGATGAACCTCTGGCGACTGCTTTGCTTTATCGGAAGGAACACAAACGGTGCGCTGTCTGCGGACAAACCTTTCTTCCCGGTTCCAACCGGGCGAAATACTGCAAGCCCTGCGCCGCTATCATTCACCGCAGGCAAAAACAGCCAGTGACCGGAAAAGGCGGGCTGCCTGCGGACAATTAGAGACGAAAAAGCCTTGATTCTGCGGGCTTTGTCAGCGCCGTTCAACGGGATAGAGGGATAAATCCCTTATACCCGCCCAGAACGAGCTTCTAACCGTCCGTATTGGGATTTTCCGTATTCGGGATTCCAGGACACGGCAAAGCTGACGCTCTGGAACGTCTATATCCTGTTTTTCAGTCCGTGGTTTTCCTGCCTCTCTGACCGCCCGGATTTAGACGGTAGTTAATAAAAAAGAGTTAAATACAAAACAGTCAATATCAATCTATCTATCACAGCGATGGATGGATAGAAAGGAGAATTTATGATTCCATACAAGACAGATACCGATATTTCGTCTTACATCATTTTTCCACGGTTCCTTATCCCCATGGATTTATCCAATGACGCCAAGGTGTTGTACGTCCTGCTTTTAGACCGGGCGGGGATTTCCAAAAAGAAAGGCTACATCGAAACGGATGGAACCATCCGCCTGTACTTCACTGTGGAGGACGCTAAATCGAAACTCCGACGGAGCAGGCAGGTGGCAACGCGGGCGTTTCACGAACTGGAATCCTGCGGCCTGATCGTCCGCCGGAAACAGGGCCTTGGCAGACCGGCTGTGATTACCCTGAATCTGCCGGTTGGCGAAAGGAGGGGCGCCGATGACTGATGAACAAAAGCTATATGAACTGCTGAAAGATTTTGACCCCGCTGTGGGAGAACGGATGGAAAAACATTTCAGGGACGGGGCGTTTTACTTTGACCTTGGCGGCAGCAGCTATCCCTTCTTTGAGGGGAATACCGTCTACACAGTCATTCCCCACTTTGCGGAAAAAGGCTCGGAAGGGATCGTGAAGAAACTCAAGCGGCTGATGGAGAAAGATTTGCAGGAAAAAGAATCAGAGACATAGCTGAAAAATCTAAACCGAAGCGTTATAATAAGGGCAACCGTTTACTTGGCTGCCTGAACAGAAAGGAGAAATAAATGAATCAGCAGCCAGAAAAAATCACCGCTTTGTACTGCCGCTTGAGCCAGGACGATGCCATGGATGGGGAAAGTAATTCCATTACCAACCAGAAAGCCCTGCTGAGCAAATACGCCGCCGACCATGGATTCCGGAACACCCGGTTCTTCGTGGACGATGGATTCTCAGGGACCAGTTTTCAGAGGCCGGGGTTCCAGGAGATGATGCGATATGTGGAGGATTACAGCGTATCCGCTGTGATTGTCAAAGACCTGTCCCGGCTGGGCAGGGAGTATTCCTACATGGGGCGATTGCAGGATTTCATCTTTCCTGCCTATGACGTCCGCTTTATCGCCATCAACGACGATGTGGACAGCGCCAAAGGGGAAAATGATTTTGCGGTGTTCAAAAATGTATTCAACGACTACTACGCCAAGGATACCAGCAAGAAAATCCGGGCAGTGGTAAAGATGCGGGGTGAAGCCGGGGAGCATATCGCCAGCAATCCGCCCTATGGCTACATAAAAGACCCGCAGGACAAAAAGAAATGGATCGTGGATGAAGAAGCGGCAAAGGTGGTACAGCGTATCTTTAACCTCTGCATTGCGGGGAAAGGCCCCATGCAGATTGCAAAAATCCTCACAGCCGACAGGGTGCTGACCGTCACCGCCTATCATGCGAAGCAGAAAGACTGGGCCATGCCGGAAAACCTATACCGTTGGAATACCAACGCCGTGCTTAGAATTTTGGAGCGGCGGGAGTACACGGGCTGTACCGTGAACTTCAAGACCTATACCAAGTCTCTGAAATTCAAAAAGCGGATGGAAAACCCGGTTGAGAACCAGCGGGTTTTTGAGGACACCCAGCCCGCCATCATTGAGAAGGGACAGTGGGAACGGGTGCAGGAACTGCGGAAGAACAAACGCAGGCCGACAAAAACAGGAAGAACCAGCATATTCTCCGGCCTTCTCTACTGCGCCGACTGCGGAGCAAAGCTGTATTTCTGCACCTGCAGCACTTACAAGGATGACAGCCAGAACCATTTCGTCTGCTCCAATTACAAGAGCAACACCGGCTCCTGCAAAATCCACTATATCCGGGAACAGGTGCTTTACCGGATCGTGCTGGAAACCATCCAGCGGACATTGAGTTATGTCCGTATGTTCCGGAAGGATTTCAAGCTGGAAATGCTGGCGCAGGACGAGGAAAGCCGCAAGGCAGAACTGGCAGAAAAACAGAAAGCCCTCTCCGGGGCAAAAAAGTGGATGGAGGATTTGGACCGGATTATCCAGCACATCTATGAGGACAATGTGCTGGGCAAGCTATCCGACAGCCGGTACTTAAAATTATCCCGCCAATACGAGAAGGAGCAGGCAGAGCTTGAGCAGCTTGCCTCTGTACTGGAACGAGAAATTGAAGCACAGACCGGGCAGGTTTCCGATGTGAATGAGTTTCTGAAGCTGGTGGACAAGTATCTGGATATTCCGGAACTTGACGCCGCCATCCTCAATGAGCTTGTGAGCAAAATCGTGGTACACAGCCCGGTAAGGGAGAACGGGAGGAAGCATGTGCAGATAGATTTATACTTTACCTATGTGGGGCAAATCCGCATCCCTTTAAAGATCGGAAGGGAGTCCCTAAACGAATCGGAACCGGCGTGATTTAACACACCGGTTCCTGCCAAATTTCTTTTTACTTCCTTATGGGACGCTGCATAAAGTGGGAAGGCCTTTTTTGTGTCCTTCATCACCGCACCTCCACCCCCAGAAAGGAGACCAGGTCGATGGCCTGTTCGGCGGTGACGACAGCGCCTCGCAGGTCCTCGACGGCAAGGCGCAGGCCCGCAATCTCGCAGCTGCGCAGGTCGATGCCCTCCAGCGGGGTGTGCAGCAGCTGGATGCGCTTGAGGTCGCAGTCGGAAAGCTCCAGCCCTTTGAGCTTGAGCTCGCTGCAGTCCGCCTCCTCCAGCGTGCAGCCGTCCAGCAGCACCGACTTGAGCTTGGACCCCGCCAGCACCGCGTAGCGCAGATTGCAGTTCAAGAAAGCGGTGTTCTGCAACAGCGACTGGCTCAGATTGCAGCCCATCAGCTTGCAGCCGCGCAGAATCACCCGCTGGGTCGCCAGGTCGCACAGGGTGCTTCCGGAGAGGTTGCAGTTTTCCAGCAGCACATCGGTGAAGGAAAAGTTGTCCAGCCGGCACCGCACAAACTGGCAGCCGCGAAAGACGCAGTTTTGAAACTCCATCCGCCCGCCGGAAAAATCCTCCAGCGTCTGGTTCTGGTAAAGGGTGTTTTTCAGCTCCTCCTCGTCCGCCTGCTGGGCCAGCACCAGGTCGTAGAGCAGGTCGCCGCTCTCGATTGGCTGGCGCAGGTTGGGTTCCATTCTCTTCATCGCCGGATCTCCCCTTCCTTTTTCTGCTCCCATTATACCCTCTTTTTCCCGCACAGACAAGCGCGTCTTCAGCGGCCCAAAAAACGGGGAGCCGGTGGTGTCAAACCGTTCCGGCTCCCCGCTTTCACAAAGGAGTTATCATGAAAAAAATCACTTTTTAGAAGATGTCGTTTTAATGGAAGGAGCTAGTCCAAGATGCGGGTTTGGTGCAGCCGTTTGCCGAGGTAGGCCGCCAGCACCATCAGCAGAGTATCTGCGGGGATGAAGATGATAAAGGTGGAGTAGAGCACTGCCCACAGCCCCATCTCACTGCCCAGATAGAGGTTTTGAATCAGGTAAAAGTAGACGATCCCCACCACAAAATCGGCCGCCGCCCCGGCAAAACAGGCCAGCAGCATCGTCTTCATGCCCTTGTCGGCGCGCAGCTCGACGATCCTGCCGCACAGCCAGGCCCCAAGAATAAAACCGGCCAGGTAGCCAAAGGTAGGCTGAAAGATGTAGGACAATCCCGCGCCCTTGGTAAAGACCGGCAGGCCGCACAGTCCCAGCAGGACATAGACGGCGACGCTGATTGCGCCCCGGCGGGAACCCAGCAGCGCCCCGGCCAGAATCGCAAAGAAAATCTGCAGCGAAAAGGGCACCGGCGGAACCGGAATGGTGATGAACGCACCCACCGCAGTCAGGGCGGCAAACAGGGCCATCAGGGTCAAATCTTTGATCTTGGAGCGGTGCTGCATGGTGATTTTCCTCGCCTTCGGTTTATAAAATGTATCAGCAGTTACAAATTATATCAGGTATCTTCTCTTTTGTCAAGACAAGATACCCCGGCAAACGAAAGAGAATTGATTCCGCCAAAAGTTGTGCTATAATGAAGGTAGCTGAAAGATGCATCATTCCAATCAGGAAAGGAAGTTTTTATCATGAATCAGCAAAGATTGCAAAAGGTTCTGGACAATATGAAGCAGGCGGGTCTGCACCAGCTTCTGGTCACCGAGACCGAACCGGTCTACTACCTGACCGGCATCTGGGTTTCCCCGATGGAGCGGATGATGGCGCTGTACATTCGGGAGGACGGCAAGGTCACCTTCTTCGGCAACAAGCTGTTCGCCATTGCGCCGCAGGAGGGCCTGGAGATGGTGGAGCACACCGACAGCGACGACCCGGTGGCCCAGCTGGCCGCCGCGGTGCTGCCGGGAGAGCTCGGCATCGACGAGACCTGGCCCAGCCGCTTCCTGATCGGCCTGATGAGCCACCGTCCGGACGTCAAGCCGGTGCTCGGCTCCGAGCCGGTGGCACAGGCCACCATGTACAAGGATGAGGAGGAGCGCAAGCTGATGCGCGCCGCCTCCCGCATCGACGACGCCTGCATCGACATGGCCATCCACGCCATCCGCGAGGGCATCACCGAGAAGGAGCTCTCCTCCAAGGTCGAGCACTTCTTCCAGGAGAAGGGCTGCGACCACCTGGGCTTCTCGATTGTCGCCATGGGCGCCAACGGCGCGGACCCGCACCACGGCACCGACGGCACCGTTCTCAAGGAGGGCGACAGCATCGTGATGGACATCGGCGCACCCTTCAACCACTACTGGTGCGACATGACCCGCACCGTCTTTTACAAATCAGCCAGCGAGGAGCAGCGCACCGTTTACGAGACGGTTCGCCGCGCCAACGAGGCAGCCATCGCCGTCGTCAAGCCGGGCGTCGCCTTTAAGGAGATCGACCTTGCCGCCCGCAAGGTCATTGAGGACGCGGGCTACGGCGAATACTTCACCCACCGCACCGGCCACAGCATCGGCATGAAGGAGCACGAGCAGCCGCCGGTCTCCTCCGAGTGCGAGGTCATCGCCAAGCCGGGCATGATCTTTTCGATCGAGCCGGGCATCTATCTGCCGGGCAAATTCGGCGTCCGCGTCGAGGACCTGGTCCTTGTCACCGAGGACGGCTGTGAGGTTCTCAACAAATACCCGAAGGACCTCATCGTTGTGGAGTAGACAAAAAGCAACGGTGTAAAAAGAAGGCCTCCCTTGTGGGAGGCCTTCTTTGTTTGTACAGGTGTTCGTTTTGGAGGTTTTTTTGGCAACGACTCGGTCCCGCGCGCTCTCGCCAACACCCAACCGTCCACCGGAAGGTTGGGCTGGGCTGTACAAATCGGCAACTTGTTAGGGGGCTTTTCTCTTACAAAAATCCAACGCATCAACCCGGGAAGCTGAACACCGTTCAGCTTCGAGTCACGCAACGCAGAGCTAATTTTTCAGCAGGCTATAAGCGTGACTTGGCGCTTGACGATAAAAGTGTTTCGAGCACTGCTGTGCTCGACCAGCAGGCGCTGCCCGCTGGACACCCGCCACCTTTTGAAAAAGGTGGA
>OGRN01001781.1_pt1 | contig 17703 bp, 15 predicted proteins | sample 1553401 | NCBI WGS metagenome assembly OGRN01 (sample SAMEA2580096, study PRJEB22360) | human gut metagenome | biome: human gut; feature: human-associated habitat; material: faeces | place: Denmark | collected 2008/2010 | reverse complement strand
CGCGAGCTGGGTTCAGAACGTCGTGAGACAGTTCGGTCCCTATCCGTCGCGGGCGTAGGAAATTTGAGAGGATCTGCTCCTAGTACGAGAGGACCAGAGTGGACTTACCGCTGGTGTACCAGTTGTTCTGCCAAGAGCATCGCTGGGTAGCTATGTAGGGAAGGGATAAACGCTGAAAGCATCTAAGTGTGAAGCCCACCTCAAGATGAGATTTCCCATGATTTTATATCAGTAAGAGCCCTGAGAGATGATCAGGTTGATAGGTTAGAAGTGGAAGTGTGGTGACACATGTAGCGGACTAATACTAATAGCTCGAGGACTTATCCAAAGAAAGTAACTGAGACATATTGACAACGATTTGGTTTCTTGATACAGTATAGATATTCAATTTTGAGTTGAGAATACTCAGAGTTAAGTGACGATAGCCTAGGAGATACACCTGTTCCCATGCCGAACACAGAAGTTAAGCCCTAGTACGCCTGATGTAGTTGGGGGTTGCCCCCTGTTAGATACGGTAGTCGCTTAGCGCAAAGGGAGTTTAGCTCAGCTGGGAGAGCATCTGCCTTACAAGCAGAGGGTCAGCGGTTCGATCCCGTTAACTCCCATTAAGCGGGTGTAGTTTAGTGGTAAAACTACAGCCTTCCAAGCTGTTGTCGCGAGTTCGATTCTCGTCACCCGCTTTATTTGGATATTATAGCCAAGCATTTGCTTGGGCGCGTAGCTCAGATGGTTAGAGCGCACGCCTGATAAGCGTGAGGTCGGTGGTTCGATTCCACTCGTGCCCATATTGGAGAATTACTCAAGAGGCTGAAGAGGACGGTTTGCTAAATCGTTAGGTCGGGTAACCGGCGCGGGGGTTCGAATCCCCCATTCTCCGTAGTATTATGACGAATTATCTTTTAGATAATTCGTTTTCTTTTTTTGAGGTGACAAAATGAAAAATAGTTTTTATCGATTTCTTCTTTATGGGTTTATTATTATTCTATTTTTTGTAATGCTTTTTTCTTTTGTCTTTACTAATAAAAAATTAACGAAGGAAATCTCGTCTAATGTTTCGGGTTTTGTTACCAAAGTAGACTCAGTGATTTCAGTTCCATTTACTGCTTTATCAAAATCTCATAATGTTATTTCTGATCTCTTATCAACTTATAATGAGAATCGAGATTTAAAAAAATCTTTATCAAATTTAGAAAATCAATCATCTATTATTTCTAACTTGCAAGAAGAGAATGATTCTTTAAGAGCTTCGCTTAATCTTTCGGACAAGCTAAGTCGTGATAATGTTCTCACTGCTGAAGTTTCTATGAGACCTTCTGTGACTTGGTTAAAAGAGTTAACGATTAATGTCGGTAAGTCTAAGAATGTTAGTAAGTCCATGCTAGCAACTTCTAATGGTGGAGTAATCGGTTTTGTAACTAAGGTATACGATGATACTACAACTATTTCTTTACTGTCTAGTAGTTCTAGTGATAGCTACCTTGCATCTAGTGTTAAATCAGAGGACGATAATCAGATTTTCGGGATTATATCACGTTATGACAATAAAAAGAAGCTATTAGAGATGACACAACTCAATTCATCTTCTAACGTTAAGGTCGGCACTGAAGTAGTCACAAGTGGTCTTGATGATGTATCAGTAAAGGATGTTCCAATTGGTACTGTAGACTCTGTTATTGATTATGAAGGAAATCGTACGATTTTGGTAAAACCTTATGCTGATTTTGATAAAATTTCTTATGTTACTTTAGTTGGAGATGGTAAATAATATGAAATTATCCAAGTATTCTATTATTCCTTTCTTACTGAGTATTGTTCCTTTTCTATGGGATGGTCATATTTCGATGATACTTAATCATTATTTATCTCCTGAATTTTTTCTATCATCTCACCTTTTTATTATTTATATCTTCATCTTAACTCTTGATTTTCCAAATAAGTATGCATTTCTTTACCTAGTTTGTTTTGGATTTCTTTATGATACCTATTATTTCAAAACAGTTGGTATAGTAATTCTAACTTTGCCACTGTTATGCTATCTGTTAACTCAGCTAGGTCGAATTGTTAAGAGAAATACCTATGTTGATTTTTTGTTAATGTTTTTATTCCTCTTTCTATTTGATACTATAAATTTTGGCTTTGCCTTATTCTATGGTTTCTCCAATGAGTCTGTGACGGATTTTATTATTTATCAACTAAGTCCTAGTATAGTATTTAATCTCTTTATCTTTATTAAACCTATTCTTGAAAAATTATTTTTGTATCTGTCAGTTGATAGATTTAAATAGAACTGTAATATTGGCGTAACAAAGTTTGCGCCATTTTTTGATACAATTAAAAGGTCTTATCGAAAAGGAGTAGTATTTTATATTATGAAAAAACGTATTCTTTCAGCAGTGTTGGTAAGTGGTGTAACCTTATCAGCAGCTGCATCAGTACATGCAGAGGATTATGATTCGCAAATCGCTGCTGCAGATAACGCAATTAGTAACCTTGCTTCTCAACAAGAGACTGCACAAGCGCAAGTTGCTACAATCCAATCTCAAGTATCTACACTTAGAACACAAAAATCAGATTTGGAAACTAAAAATGCTGAACTTGAAAAAGTATCAGCAGATTTGGAATCTGAAATTCAAGAATTATCAAGTAAAATTGTAGCTCGTCAAGATTCTTTGGCGAAACAAGCTCGTAGTGCTCAACAAAATAATACTGCGACTAGCTACATCAACTCTATCTTGAACTCTAAGTCAATCTCTGAAGCTATTACTCGTATCACAGCTATTTCAAAAGTTGTTACAGCTAATAATGACATGTTGACAAAACAAGAGTCTGATCAAAAAGAGCTTGCTGCAAAACAAGAACAAAACCAAGCTGCTATTAATGAGATTGCAACTAATAAAGCAGAACTTGAAACAACAGAAGCTGGTTTGACAACTCAACAAGCAGAACTAGAAGCAGCACAAGTTACTTTGGCTGCAGAATTGGCTACAGCTCAAGATGAAAAAACATCACTTGTTTCTGCTAAATCAACTGCAGAAGCTGTGGCAGCTTCAACTGCAGCATCAGTTGCTCAGTCTCAAGCAATTGCAGAATCAGAGGCAGCAGCACAAGCAGTAGCATCTTCAGAAGCGGCAGCATTTGTAGCTCAATCAGAGGCGGCAGCAACTTCAGAAGCTGTAGCTCAACCTTCTGAAGCTACTGTTTCAGAAACAGCAACAGCCTCAGAAGCAGTACAAGAACCTGTTTCATCAGAAACTTCAGAAACTACTCAAGAGCCAACTGTTGCAACTTCAGAAGCAACACAAGAGCCTGAAGCACAACCAGAATCAGCTGCTCCAGCAGCTTCAGAAGCACCAGCTCCTGCTAGCGAAGCACCTGCAGCAACTTCAGAAGCACCAGCAAGTCAAGCACCTGCAGCTTCAGAAGCACCAGCTCCAGCAGCTGAAACACCTAAAGTATCAGCTACCTCAACTCCTAATACATATCCTGTTGGTCAATGTACTTGGGGTGCTAAATCATTAGCTTCATGGGTTGGTAATTACTGGGGTAATGCTAAAAACTGGATTGCTAGCGCACAAGCAGCTGGCCACTCAGTTGGTACAACTCCTGTAGCCGGAGCAATTGCGGTTTGGCCAAATGATGGTGGTGGTTATGGTCACGTAGCTTACGTAACATCAGCATCAGGTGCAAATTCAATTCAAGTTATGGAATCAAACTATGCTGGTAACATGTCAATCGGTAACTACCGTGGTACATTTGATCCAACATCTTCAGCTCATGGTGGTTCTGTATACTATATTTACCCATAATGACTACAAAAAGGCGATTCGAATTTTCTCGAATCGTTTTTATTTTATAGCAAAATGTCTTTACTTTCTGGGACAGCTTTTAGACGGGAAAATGTCGAGGTTAAGGTTAAATCTTTTTAGTCTTGTTAAGTTACTGTGACACCATTTATTTTGCATTGAAAATCAATCTAAAAAAAGGTAGAATGGTTTAGTAGATATTTTGGAGGAAATCATGTCTTATACGAATTTGAAGTTGTTTGCTTTATCGTCTAACCAGGAATTAGCAGCAAAAGTTGCTGATAAAATGGGTATTGAACTCGGAAAATCAAGTGTTCGTGAATTTTCAGATGGTGAGATTCAAGTTAATATTGAAGAATCTATCCGTGGTCATCACGTTTTTATTCTTCAATCTACAAGCTCTCCTGTAAATGATAACTTGATGGAAATCTTGATTATGGTTGATGCACTAAAACGTGCCAGTGCAGAAACAATCAGTGTTGTTATGCCTTATTATGGTTATGCACGTCAAGACCGTAAGGCACGTTCACGTGAGCCAATCACATCTAAATTGGTTGCTAATATGCTTGAGGTTGCAGGTGTTGATCGACTTTTGACAGTTGACCTCCATGCTTCTCAAATTCAAGGATTCTTTGATATTCCTGTAGACCATTTGATGGGTGCACCACTTATCGCAGATTACTTTGATCGTGCTGGTCTTACTGGAGATGATGTTGTTGTTGTTTCTCCAGACCATGGTGGTGTGACTCGTGCACGAAAACTTGCTCAATGTTTGAAAACACCAATCGCAATCATTGATAAGCGTCGTAGTGTTGATAAAATGAACACTTCTGAGGTTATGAATATCATTGGTAACGTTGAAGGTAAAACATGTATCTTGATTGATGATATGATTGATACTGCGGGTACAATCTGTCATGCGGCGGATGCGCTTGCTGAAGCTGGTGCAACTCATGTTTATGCCTCATGTACTCACCCTGTATTGTCAGGTCCAGCACTTGATAATATTCAAAAATCTGCTATTGAGAAGCTTGTCGTATTGGACACTATTTATCTTCCAGAAGAACGTTTGATTGATAAGATTGAACAAATTTCAATTGCTGATTTGATTTCAGAGGCAATTATTCGTATTCATGAAAAACGTCCATTGTCACCTTTGTTTGAAATGGGCCATAAATAGACTAAAGCTAGCTTGGGCTAGCTTTTTTTGGTGTTTAAATGCGTTTGAGTTTTTGATATAATGTAAGGCATAATTGCAAAGAGGTGACAGTGATGGATTTAACACAACGTTTTAATAAAAATTTAGATAAGATTGAAGTTTCAATGATTCGTCAGTTTGACCAATCAATTTCAGATGTACCAGGGATCAAAAAGTTGACACTTGGTGAACCTGATTTTACGACTCCAGATCATGTGAAAGAAGCAGCTAAAGCTGCTATCGATGCTAACCAGTCTCACTATACAGGTATGTCAGGACTTCCTGCTTTGCGTCAAGCTGCGGCAGATTTTGTTAAGGAAAAATATAATCTTACTTATAACCCAGATAATGAAATTTTGGTGACTATTGGAGCTACAGAAGCCCTTTCTGCAACATTGACTGCTATTTTGGAGCCAGGAGATACGATTCTTTTACCTGCACCAGCCTATCCTGGATATGAACCGATTGCAAATCTAGTTGGTGCTGAAATTGTTGAAATTGATACAACAGCTAATGATTTTGTTTTGACTCCGGAGATGTTAGAAAAGGCAATTTTGGAGCAGGGAGATAAACTTAAAGCAGTTTTGCTTAACTACCCAACTAATCCAACAGGTGTGACTTACTCACGTCAACAGATTAAAGATTTGGCTGAAGTTCTGAAAAAATACGATATTTTTGTTGTTAGCGATGAAGTTTACTCTGAGCTAACTTATGTAGACCAACATGTATCTATTGCTGAGTATTTGCCAGAACAAACGATTTTGATTAATGGTTTGTCTAAATCTCATGCGATGACGGGCTGGCGTATTGGTTTGATTTTTGCACCTGCAGTCTTGACGGCTCAGTTGATTAAGAGTCACCAGTATTTGGTAACAGCTGCAGCTACTATGGCACAATTTGCAGCTATTGAAGCCTTATCTGCTGGTAAGGATGATGCCCAACCAATGAAAGTTGAGTATTTGAAGCGTCGTGATTATATTCTTGAAAAAATGACTGAACTTGGTTTCAAAATTATTAAACCTGATGGTGCTTTCTACATCTTTGCTAAGATTCCAGAAGGCTATACTCAAGATTCCTTTAAGTTCTGTCAAGACTTTGCTCGTGAAAAAGCTATTGCGATTATCCCAGGGGTTGCTTTTGGGAAGTATGGCGAAGGCTATGTTCGTTTGTCGTATGCAGCTAGCATGGATACTATTGAAACAGCTATGACTCGTTTGAAAGAGTTTATGGAAGAACATGCAGAAGCTTGAGAGTAGAGGGCTTGTCCTCTTCAATCGTAATTATCGTGAGAATGATAAACTAGTTAAAATTTTTACCGAGCAAGCTGGTAAACGGATGTTTTTTGTTAGAGGTGGTGGGTCAGGTAAATTAAGTGCTGTGATTCAACCTTTAACCATCGCTGAATTCATGATGACTGTAAATGATGAGGGCTTATCTTTCATAGAGGATTATAGCCAGGCAGAGTCCTTCAAGGAAATTACAAGCGATATTTTCAAGCTGTCTTATGCGACTTATTTAGCTGCTCTGACGGATGCTGCTATTGCTGACGGTGTGGCAGATGCGCAATTATTTGCATTCTTGGAGAAGACGCTTGAATTAATGGAAGAAGGCTTGGATTATGAAATCTTGACTAATATCTTTGAGATTCAGGTTTTAGACCGTTTCGGCGTACGCTTGAATTTTCACGAGTGTGTCTTTTGCCATCGTGTAGGCCTTCCTTTTGATTTTTCGTATAAGTTCTCGGGGCTACTTTGTCCAAATCACTATGCAGAGGATGAAAGGCGTAGTCACTTGGACCCTAATGTGCCTTATCTTTTAGATCGTTTTCAGGGGCTTTCCTTTGAAGAATTGAGAAGCATATCTGTTAAGGATGACATGAAACGAAAGCTACGATATTTTATCGATGACCTCTATGATAATTATGTTGGAATACATCTTAAAAGTAAGAAGTTTATTGATAATCTAAATTCTTGGGGCCATATTATGAATAAAGAAGATAGTGCTGACTAGACATTATCTTCTTTTTGTTTCACGTGAAACAGGAAAGTAATGGTTTTCAGTCTCAGGGGTTAAAATGCAGGTCAGTTCGTGCTATAATAATAAGATAATAAGCTGAAAGACTCTGCTAGAAACAGTGAACTACTCTATTTTAGTTACATAATATTTTATTGATAGAAATCTGAGTTTATGTTTTATGGCAGAGGACGAGAGGGAGAATGCTATGCATGTAATTGCAGTAGATGCTATGGGTGGCGATAATGCGCCACAAGCAATTGTAGAGGGAGTCAACCAAGCTATAGCAGATTTCAAAGATATTGAAATCCAGCTTTATGGTGATGAAGCTAAAATTAAGACCTATTTGACAGCGAATGAACGTGTGAGCATTGTGCATACTGATGAAAAGATAAATTCGGATGATGAGCCAGCTAAAGCCATTCGTAAGAAGAAAAAAGCTTCAATGGTCTTAGGTGCACAGGCTGTTAAGGAGAAAAAAGCAGGTGCCGTGATTTCTGCGGGAAATACAGGTGCCCTTCTGGCTACAGGTCTCTTCGTGGTCGGACGTATTAAGGGAGTTGAGCGTCCAGGTCTTATGTCAACAATGCCAAGTTTTACTGGTCAACCCTTTGATATGCTTGATTTGGGTGCTAATGCGGAAAATACAGCTAGTCATTTGCATCAATATGCTATTTTAGGATCTTTCTATGCTAAAAATGTGCGTGGAATTGCCAACCCTCGTGTAGGTCTCCTTAATAATGGGACTGAGGAAACAAAGGGGGATAGTCTTCGTAAGGAGGCTTTTGAGCTCTTATCTAAGGAGCCAAGTATTAACTTTGTTGGTAATGTTGAGGCGCGTGAAATTATGTCAGGAGCTGCTGATGTAGTAGTCGCTGATGGTTTCACAGGAAATGCAGTTCTTAAGGCAATTGAAGGAACGGGACTTGGTGCCATGAAGACTCTTAAGTCAGCTATCATGAATGGTGGTCTTAAAGCTAAGTTAGGTGCCTTCCTATTGAAAGACAGCCTAAAAGGTATGAAAGAGACTATGGATTACTCTAGCGCCGGAGGTGCGGTTCTCTTTGGTCTTAAAGCTCCCGTAGTAAAATGTCATGGATCTAGTGATGCTAAGGCAGTTTACTACACCATTAAGCAGGTTCGTACGATGCTTGATACTAAGGTTGTTGAGCAGCTAGTTGAAGCCTTTAGTCCGAAAGAGGAGGCTAACTGATGAGTAGAGTAGAAATTCTTCAGAAAATGCAGCTCGTGATTCAAGAGCAGATGGGTAAAGAGGACATTGTTTTAACCGAAGCTACCAAATTAGATGACTTGGGTGTGGATTCAATAGAGCTTATGGAATTCATTATTAATTTGGAGGATGAGTTTGCTCTTGAGATTTCCGATGATACTATTGACCATATGGTTAAGGTAGCTGATTTGTTGGACTATTTGTCTGAGGAATTGAATAAAGAATAAGAAAGCTAGAGTTAGATAAGAGTATAATAGTTGTGTATTATATGATTGTTATTTTGTGGGAGTGAGGCAAGAAACTAAATGTTATATGGATTTAGTTCTGTCACACTCCTTTTTTCTATACATTATTTATTAAGAAACTCTAAAAAAGGACTAAAACACGAACGTTATTTTTTTGCTCAAGTAATAAAGTTTGCTATATATTGGTTTTTGGATTCTGGTGTGGTATAATTAGGAAGAATAAACTTGAAAGGCGAACAATACCATGTCAAACCAACTAATTTATACTGGTAAAGCTAAAGATATTTATAGTACAGAAGACGAAAATGTGATTAAGTCGGTCTATAAGGACCAGGCAACCATGCTTAATGGTGCTCGTAAGGAGACTATTAAAGGAAAAGGTGTGCTAAATAATCAGATTTCGTCTCTTATTTTTGAAAAATTGAATGCTGCGGGTGTAGCTACTCACTTTATCGAACGTATTTCTGATACCGAACAACTTAACAAGAAAGTTACTATCATTCCTTTGGAGGTTGTTCTTCGTAATGTGACTGCGGGTTCTTTCTCTAAACGTTTTGGCGTTGAAGAAGGTTTGGACTTGAAAACTCCAATCGTTGAATTTTACTACAAGAACGATGATTTGGATGACCCATTCATCAATGATGAGCATGTGAAGTTCTTGGATATTGCCAATGATGAACAAATTGCTTATATCAAGGAAGAAACGCGTCGTATCAATGAATTACTAAAAGATTGGTTTGCACAAATTGGTCTTCGCTTGATTGACTTCAAATTGGAATTTGGTTTTGATAAGGATGGCAAGATTATCTTGGCAGATGAATTCTCACCAGATAACTGCCGCCTTTGGGATGCTGAAGGGCACCATATGGACAAGGATGTCTTCCGTCGTGATCTTGGTAGCTTGACAGATGTTTATGAAGTTGTATTGGAAAAATTGCAAGGATTGAAGTAGCCTTTTACAAATAGAATACTTGGTCTTCACTACAATCTTTAAGTAGAAATAGATAAAGGAAATAAAATGGATAAACGTATTTTCGTTGAGAAAAAAGCTGATTTTCGTGTGAAATCTCAGTCTTTAGTAAAAGAATTAAAGCATAATCTTCAGTTGAAAACTTTGAATGATCTTCGTATTGTTCAGGTTTACGATGTCTTTAATTTGGCAGAGGACTTGTTTGCGCGTGCGGAAAAACACATCTTCTCTGAGCAAGTGACTGATACTGTTTTGGACGAGGCTGCGGTTAAGGCTGATCTTGAGAAGTATGCTTTCTTTGCTATCGAAAGTTTGCCTGGTCAATTTGACCAACGTGCAGCATCTTCGCAAGAAGCTTTGCTTTTGCTTGGTAGTTCAAATGATGTCACAGTGAACACAGCGCAACTTTACTTGGTTAACAAGGATATTGATGCGAATGAGTTGGAAGCTGTCAAAAACTACCTTTTGAACCCAGTGGATTCTCGTTTCAAAGATATCACTGTTGGCATTGCTAAACAGGATTTCTCTGAGTCTGACAAGACCATTCCAAGTTTGGATTTCTTTGAAACTTATACGGCAGAAGATTTTTCTAAGTATAAAGCTGAGCAAGGATTGGCAATGGAAGTGGATGACCTTCTCTTCATTCAAGATTACTTCAAGTCTATTGGACGTGTGCCAACTGAGACTGAGTTGAAGGTTTTGGATACCTACTGGTCTGACCACTGCCGTCATACAACTTTCGAGACTGAGTTGAAAAACATCGACTTCTCAGCTTCTAAATTTGAAAAACAATTGCAAGCGACTTACGACAAGTATATTGCCATGCGTGATGAGTTGGGACGTACAGAAAAACCTCAAACCTTGATGGATATGGCGACTATTTTTGGACGTTATGAGCGTGCCAATGGTCGTTTGGATGACATGGAAGTATCTGATGAAATCAATGCCTGCTCAGTTGAAATTGAAGTGGATGTCAATGGTGTGAAAGAACCATGGCTTCTCATGTTCAAGAACGAAACTCACAACCACCCAACTGAAATCGAACCATTTGGTGGAGCGGCTACTTGTATCGGTGGTGCCATTCGTGACCCATTGTCAGGTCGTTCATACGTTTACCAAGCCATGCGTATCTCAGGTGCTGGTGATATTACAACACCAATTGCTGAAACTCGTGCTGGTAAATTGCCACAACAAGTGATTTCTAAAACAGCGGCTCACGGTTATTCTTCATACGGTAACCAAATTGGTCTTGCAACAACCTATGTTCGTGAATACTTCCACCCAGGTTTCGTTGCTAAGCGTATGGAGCTAGGTGCCGTTGTCGGTGCGGCTCCTAAGGAAAATGTTGTCCGTGAAAAACCTGAAGCAGGTGATGTGATTATCTTGCTCGGTGGTAAGACTGGACGTGATGGTGTCGGTGGTGCGACAGGTTCTTCTAAAGTTCAAACGGTTGAATCTGTTGAAACAGCTGGTGCTGAGGTTCAAAAAGGGAATGCCATCGAAGAACGTAAGATTCAACGTCTTTTCCGTAATGGGGATGTGACACGTCTGATCAAGAAATCAAATGACTTTGGTGCTGGTGGTGTCTGTGTGGCTATCGGTGAATTGGCAGATGGTCTTGAAATTGATCTAGACAAAGTACCATTGAAATACCAAGGTTTGAACGGTACAGAAATTGCCATTTCTGAATCTCAGGAACGTATGGCTGTAGTGGTTCGTCCAGAAGATGTAGATGCCTTCGTTGCTGAATGTAACAAAGAAAATATTGATGCTGTTGTCGTTGCGACAGTGACTGAAAAACCAAATCTTGTCATGCACTGGAATGGTGAAACCATCGTTGATTTGGAACGTCGTTTCCTTGATACAAACGGTGTACGTGTGGTTGTAGATGCTAAGGTGGTTGACAAGGATGTCAAGCTTCCAGAAGAACGTCAAACATCTGCTGAAACCCTTGAAGCTGATACTCTTGAAGTCTTGGCTGACCTTAACCATGCCAGTCAAAAAGGTTTACAAACCATCTTTGATAGCTCAGTTGGTCGTTCAACAGTCAATCACCCACTTGGTGGTCGCTACCAAATCACACCAACTGAAGCTTCTGTACAGAAATTGCCAGTCCAACATGGCGTGACAACAACTGCTTCTGTTATGGCGCAAGGATTCAACCCTTATGTAGCAGAATGGTCTCCATATCATGGCGCTGCCTATGCAGTAATCGAAGCAACAGCTCGTTTGGTTGCTGCTGGTGCAAACTGGTCTAAGGCTCGTTTCTCTTATCAAGAATACTTCGAGCGTATGGATAAACAAGCAGAGCGTTTTGGTCAACCAGTATCAGCTCTTCTTGGATCAATTGAAGCTCAGATTCAACTTGGTTTGCCATCTATCGGTGGTAAAGACTCTATGTCTGGTACCTTTGAAGAATTGACAGTACCACCAACCTTGGTTGCTTTTGGGGTAACAACTGCGGATAGCCGTAAGGTTCTTTCTCCAGAATTCAAAGCTGCGGGTGAAAATATTTACTACATTCCTGGTCAAGCTTTGGCACAAGAAATTGACTTTGATCTCATCAAGTCTAACTTTGCTAAGTTTGAAGCCATCCAAGCTGACCATAAAGTCACATCTGCATCAGCTGTCAAATATGGTGGTGTCGTTGAAGCACTTGCCCTTGCAACATTTGGTAACCATATTGGTGCCACTGTAACCCTTGAAAATATTGAGACTGCCTTGACAGCTCAATTGGGTGGATTCGTCTTCACATCTCCGGAAGAGATTTCAGGTGTTGCCAAGATTGGACAAACAGCAGCTGACTTTACACTTACTGTCAATGGTGTAACGCTTGATGGACACAAACTTGACAGTGCCTTCCAAGGTAAATTGGAAGAGGTTTACCCAACGGAATTTGCACAAGCAACTGAGTTGGAAGAAGTACCAGCTGTGGCATCAGATGCTGTGATCAAAGCTAAAGAAACAGTTGAGACACCAGTGGTTTACATTCCAGTATTCCCAGGTACTAACTCTGAGTACGATTCAGCTAAGGCCTTTGAAAAAGAAGGTGCAAAAGTTAACTTGGTACCATTTGTAACACTTAATGAAGAAGCTATTGTCAAGTCTGTTGACATCATGGTTGACAATATCGAAAAAGCTAACATTATCTTCTTTGCAGGTGGCTTCTCAGCAGCGGATGAACCAGATGGATCAGCTAAATTTATCGTTAACATCTTGCTCAATGAAAAAGTACGTGCAGCCATTGATAGCTTCATCGAACGTGGTGGTTTGATTATCGGTATCTGTAACGGATTCCAAGCTCTTGTCAAATCAGGTCTTCTTCCATATGGTAACTTTGAAGATGCAAGCAGTACCAGTCCAACCCTCTTCTACAATGATGCCAATCAACACGTGGCTAAGATGGTTGAAACACGTATTGCCAACACGAACTCACCATGGCTTGCTGGAGTAGAAGTTGGTGACATCCATGCCATCCCAGTATCACACGGTGAAGGTAAATTTGTCGTGACAGCTGAGGAATTTGCAGAGCTTCGTGACAATGGTCAAATCTTTACCCAATATGTTGACTTCGAAGGTAAACCAAGCATGGATTCAAAATACAATCCTAACGGATCTGTGAATGCTATCGAAGGTATCACAAGTAAGAACGGTCAAATTATTGGTAAGATGGGTCACTCAGAACGTTTCGAAGACGGTCTCTTCCAAAATATTCCAGGAAATAAAGACCAACACCTCTTTGCGTCAGCGGTTAAATACTTTACTGGAAAATAATAGAGTGCCAAGTGCACTCAGTAATGATATTTTTCAATGTAGCAGTAGTTTTAAAGAGCTTGAAAACTTGAGTTCACATTAGTGAAATGAGCGGCTAGGAACAGTTTTTCGTTTGCATAACATTAGGAAAATATCAAAAATAAAAGGTATAAAAAATGACATACGAAGTTAAATCTCTTAATGAAGAATGTGGTGTTTTTGGTATCTGGGGTCACCCGGATGCTGCCAAATTAACTTATTTCGGACTTCACAGTCTCCAACACCGTGGTCAAGAGGGAGCAGGAATTCTCTCAAATGATGCGGGTCAATTGAAGCGTCATCGTGATATGGGGCTTCTCTCAGAAGTTTTCCGTGATCCAGCCAACTTGGACAAGCTAACTGGAACGGCTGCTATCGGTCATGTTCGTTATGCGACTGCTGGTGAAGCTTCTGTAGATAATATTCAACCTTTCTTGTTTAAGTTTTATGACAATCAGTTTGGACTTGCCCACAACGGGAACTTGACCAATGCAGAGTCACTTAGACGTGAGTTGGAAAAAAATGGGGCAATCTTTAACTCAACATCTGACTCAGAAATTTTGGCTCACTTGATTCGTCGTAGCCATAACCCATCCTTCATGGGTAAGGTGAAAGAAGCCTTGAACACTGTTAAAGGTGGATTTGCTTACCTCCTCATGCTTGAGGACAAGCTCATTGCAGCCTTGGATCCAAATGGTTTCCGTCCTCTTTCGATTGGGAAAATGCCTCTGCTCAAAGTTTAACAGAAAGTATTTGGTCAAAGGGATATAACGTGATCGCCAGTTGTAATGATATTATCCAGCAGGTGATTGCAAAAGACACCAGCTTTTTCGGCCAGGGGAAAATGGAGAAAGATATGATCTTGGGGGAGATGTACGGAGTGCGTGCATTGGTACATTTTGATCTGTTCCGTTTGTTCTGTCCGGCTCCGGTGACAAAGCATACTGGACAGGCAATACCTTACGTGACGAAATATCCGGATTTGCAACCGGGTTATCAAAATTCTCCGGCTTTTATGGATTCTGTGATCATGGATATGACACGGGCCCAGAGTTTATTGGCAGTTGTGGATACCGTGTTTAATCGGCGACAGAATACGAGTATATATTCTAGGGTACGTAGTCTGGATCGTGGTCTGGTTGATTCTCCGGATGACTTTTTCCTGTACCGGGCAACCCGGATGAATTATTTTGCGGCAAATGCTTTACTTGCCCGGATGTATATGTATAAAGGGGATGAGGAGAAGGCCTACGAGAATGCCCGTATCGCTTACGGTTTCCATCTGAGGTGGTTCCGTTGGACGGGTAATTCTAATCAGGGAAGTGTTTCTAATATAAACTTTCTATACCCTAAACGTTATAATGAACTTTTCCTTTGTTTTTCGAATAACGATGTGGTTGATAACGTGGAAAACATATTAAAAGGTTATTCAAGTGCCTTACGGATGAAAAATATGGATGTCCTTTTTGCCGGGGATATGGATGATTATCGTTACACGGGTTTCTACAACAAGACAACCCTTGCGTATGGAGCGCAACGATATGCCACGTGGTTGAGGCTTTCGGGGGCTACTTTTAAAGAAGTATTGGATCAGTTGCCTTTGTTGCCCGTGATTCGGGCTTCGGAGATGTACCACATACAGATTGAATATTTACTGAATAAGGGGCGTAAAGGAGAGGCTATCGAATTGTTTAATTCTTTGAGAACAAGTCGTGGAGCCAAGACTAGATTGACTTCTGATATGTCACCTGACGATCTACGATTGAAATTGATGTATGATATTATCCGGGAAACGTTGACTGAGGGGCAGACATTTTTCATGTTCAAGCGTCTGAACCAGGATATTTTTAACGGTAGTGATAATATTAAGATGACCCCGGAAAAGTGGGTGATTCCTATTCCTTATAGTGAATCGGCATATCAATAATTAAAAATCGAATAGTTATGAGAAAGATATATTTGTTGTTAGGATTTATACTTGTTCTGGGGGCCTGTTTGAAGGATGATATAAAAACATACAGAGGTGATAATTATCTTCAGTTCGTGAAGGTGGTAACGGATTCATCCGTCTGTTCGTTCTTGGCTTACCCGAATGATAATGAATTGGAATTTCCCGTGGAAGTGGAGGTGATCGGTTTGCCTTCTGATAGAGAACAGGAATATAAAATCAGCGTGGATCAGGCAAAGTCAACTGCCACGACTGCTAATTACAGGTTGCCGGACAAATTCACGATGAAGCCCGGTAAAGTTCGAGACACGTGTAAAATTACGTTTGTTAAAACAGCGGAAATATCAACTGTTGCGTTACGGTTGACTTTAAAACTGGAACCTACCACTGATTTCCTGTTGGGACAAACCGAATGTCGCTCGGCAATTATCTACGTCTCTAACGTGGTGGCCAAGCCGAATTGGTGGACTGATAACGTGACGCGGAATTATCTGGGTGCGTATTCGGATAAGAAATACCGGTTGTTTATCCAAGAGACGGGTAAAGCGGATATAGATAGTGATAACATAGAAGAACTTCGTTATAACACGATCATATTCAAACATTACCTGCAAAAGAAGAAAGATGCGAACGAGATGGTTCGCGAAGACGACGGAACGGAAATGACCGTGGCATTAGTAGTCGGATAATTAAAATTGAATGTTTATGAAAAGATTTATATTGTTCTCCCTGTTCGTGAGCTTTTGGTTTAGCGCATGTTACGAGGATAAAGGTAAATACAGCCTGATTGATTATAATGATGTTACACTGGATGTCGTGACTTCTTTGACGAAAAAGACGATTATTCTGGGAGATACGGTGCGTATTGTTCCGAAGATGGCGTGGAAATATCCCGATCGGGACACGTTGGCATACGATTATCGTTGGGAGATGGGATTGGGTAATGTCGTTTCGACGGATCGGAATTTCGAGTATATTCCCGCGAGTTGCGGGCAGTTTGATGTGAATTTCTATATGACGGATCGGAGTACCGGGATCGAGTTCCATGATAGTCACACGGCGATAGAGGTGAGATCACCGTATAAGGTCGGATGGCTTATTTTGGCGGAAAAGGACAACCGGACAAGTTTGAGCTACATCCGGCGAGATAGCTGGCAGGATGAGGATAAAAAGACGCATTACGAGTGGGTGGCTTATCCGGATGTGTATGCGACATTGTACCCCGATAATCCGTTAGGTACAGGGCCGTTGAAGTTGGAAAACGTGATGACGGGAGGTGAGGCGGATGAAGTGATGGTCGTGCAGCGTACCGGAGGTTCCTATTACTTGAGCGGGATGGATTTTACGAAGGTGATGGCTCTTCACGAAGAATTTCCCGGAAGTGCATACCCTACCGGCCTTGACCCCGTGGAGGTACGTAATGGCGGATGGCAAGATTTCGTGTTAAGTGCTAATGGTGAAGTTTACTGGAGGAGGAATACAGGTTCCGAGATTCAGCACGTGACTGCTTTTATCGATATTCCGCTTTATTTTTCAGGAACGACGGATGGGGGACGAATCACTCAATTCTTTGATTTGGACACGAAGGATTGTGGTGCCGTGCTGATGTATGATGAAGGCAATAATCGTGTGGTAGGTCGATTGACCAGCTTTAATAGTAATTCGGATAGTGGACCTGTCGAGTTTGTTTATACTCCGGATGATCCGGGTGTGGTAAAACTGACGGATCTGACCGGGTATAAGATTATGCATGTGGGTGATTATGGTGACGGAAGTGGGCTTAATATTATCCTGAAAGAGGAGAGTTCTGGAAACTATTACTATCAGAATATGGAGATTGACAATTGGGATGGGTTCAATATTTTTGATTGTACTCAGGAGCTTTTTGCCGGTAGCAGTGTTATCTCTGACAATACGGTATATTTCCGGATTCGCCCTAGTTCTTATCTTTTCATGGGTGAAGGCAGTAAGTTGTACTTCTATGATGTGAACACGAAGAGCGTAAAGCTATTCACGGATTATACAAGCGGTAATATCGTGGAAATATTGCAGGATGCAAATGCCGGATAAATCGGTGTGGCACTGGATGATGGAAATTTCTATATCTATAAATTGAGCACGGAAGTGTTGGCGGATGCGAATCCGGGTGAGAAAGGGCTGTTATTCCATGTTTCCGGTTTGGGACGGATTGTAGATATTGAATGGAAATGGGGAGGCTCTTATAATTGGGCGTTCAAGCGTTACGAGTAAAAGTTTTCTTAGGCTTGAGTGTTATGTTTTCTTGAAAAGAGGCTGGCTGAAAAGTCCTTTTTTAAACTCCCTCCCCCCTTCGGGGTACTCCCTCTATAAACAGAGGGAGAGCTAAGTTACTCACCATCTTTGGGAAGAGTTACAGCTCCTCCTCTGTTTATAGAGGAGGTGGCCGAAGGCCGGAGGAGTTTTTAAACAACAAGTAGGATTTTGAGGATGTCCTCTTGGGAAAACCATGTCAAAAGTGAAGGGT
>OGRN01001776.1_pt1 | contig 17740 bp, 15 predicted proteins | sample 1553401 | NCBI WGS metagenome assembly OGRN01 (sample SAMEA2580096, study PRJEB22360) | human gut metagenome | biome: human gut; feature: human-associated habitat; material: faeces | place: Denmark | collected 2008/2010 | reverse complement strand
AAAACTATTGACGGTACCCGGCGATTCCTGCGTATTCGTATCCCACAGAAGACCCTTTCGGAAATCCATAGTATTGCGACGACCGCCAGAATCCCCCGACGGGGCGAGTTCCACATACCCACCGAGCTCAGACCGTGCGACACGTTTTGCGGGCCAAAACCCAATCTTATCGTCGGCAATTGGAACGCACCTACACTCTCCATCGTCACTATGCTGCACTCCAACAAGAAAAAGAGCCCTGGCGGACTGCCAAGGAGGCACCAAAACCCAAGGCTTGAACCGAGACTAGGGGGCTATATCATCGCTGCGCCCAATGATAAACCATGTCATCACAGACGCCTCCCAAACTGATTGGATTATCCTTCTGTCGCCGCAGGAATAAACCAACTGCATATGCGAATTGCCAGACGCATAATCGCTCCGTTATCCCCGCATTTTCGCATCTGCAGCTCCTTGAACACTTGAAGGCAATTGGCATCTTTTTTAAATCGCCTCTTCGACAAGACGCTTAAACTCAGAAAACTCCTTTAACTGACGGGTGTAAAAAGACCCTATATTTACGTTATTGAGTGAATCTTCATTCTCACGAAACAAGAGATCAAATTCGTTAAAGACTCTCGCTTCTCTCAAAGCTAAAGAACCATCATGCTCGTCGAACGTGTATGTAATCATGTTGAGATGTACCCCATTTTGATAGTCGCGTATCACAAGATAGAGGGAGCCATACCTACTCCCCTGCAAATCGTAACCATATAATGGAATGGAATACTTATCGAGCCGCCAGTAGGTTTCATCTGGATCGTTCGAATCAAGCCCTTGTCCGGAAAAAGAAAGGGGCAGGACGCTAGAAACGATTCCACCAGAATACGCCACCGCATAAATATCAGATATCTCACCATGCGATGGAACAACATCGATGGGTGTATCTGATAGGCAAAGAACGTTGTCGGCCGAAACAATTTGCTCAGCTGATCCGTTCTCTACCTCAATTGCATACGAAAGCGGCTTGCTGTACGCGTTCCAAACGCCCATATTTTTCGGCAATGCTGTTAGCTTGAACCGAAACGCAAAAAGTAGCAAGCGCTAAAAACGCCGTGAATACCACAGCGGCAGCGTTAAATATATCAGAATTATCGCGAGTAAACTTCCTGACAGCCGTGCTCACCCTATGCAAACGACCAGAACAAGACACCATAGGCATCACGTAATCACCTGCCTGGCCCTACATAGCCTTATATGCCTCACAGACCTCTTCCACTGGACCATCCATACGCATGTGGCCCTTTTCAATCCAAACAGCCTTCTTGCACACGCGCTCTACCTGGTTGATATCATGGGACACAAACAGCAAGGTAGTACCGTGGTTTTCAACCAGATCATTAATGCGAGCCTCGCACTTTTCCTGGAAACGGAAGTCTCCAACCGAAAGGGCCTCGTCAACAACAAGGATATCGGGCGTGGTGGCCGTGGCAATCGCAAAAGCGATGCGAGCAACCATACCGGAAGAATAATTCTTCAGGGGCATATCGATGAAGTCGCCAACTTCGGCAAAATCGACAATAGCATCGAACTGATCGTCGATGAACTTCTTGCTATAGCCCAAAAGCGCACCGTTAAGGTACACGTTTTCGCGGGCCGTAAGCTCATGATCGAAACCAGCACCCAGCTCGATAAGCGGAGCGATGGTGCCATTGATGGAGCACTTGCCGTGGGTGGGCTCCAACACACCAGCAATAATCTTCAGCAGCGTAGATTTACCTGAACCATTGGTTCCAACAATGCCGTAAACATCGCCACGGTTAATGGTGATGTTGATGTCTTCCAGTGCCTTGAACTCACGGAAGAACAGCTGTCGGCGCACTAAGGCAATAAGATATTCCTTCAAGCTATTGAGCTGCTGGTTTGCGATATTGAAAACCATGTCCACATGGTCGACGACGATCATGGGTTCTGCGGTATTGATGGAAGAATCCGTCATATCAATTCCTATACAGGGAGACTAAACGTAGAGAATAAACTTGTGTTCGGTTTTGCGGAACGCAATAAGACCAACCAAAAAGGTTACCGCGGCCATTCCAAAACAGATAAGATGCGTTTCAAAGCTAGGCGTGACGCCATTCATCATGATGTCTCGGAAGTAGGTGATGTACTGATACATCGGGTTCCACACCATGAGATTCTGCAGAGTGTCCGGCAGTAGCTCGAGGGGGTAAAAAATAGGCGTTGCATACATCCATGCCGTAGTAACAACCCCCCAAAGATGAATAACGTCGCGGAAAAAAACCGCCAGGGAAGACAGCAGAAGGCCAAGCCCCACACAGAATAGAGAAACGAATATAAGCATCACTGGAATTAGCAGCACACGCCAAGTGGGAATGACCTGGAAAAACACCATTACCGCCAGAACGGCAATGAGGGAAATGGCGAAATTCACCAAACCGAATACCACCTTTTCCAGCGGGAATACCATTTTCTCGACGCGTACCTTCTTCAGCAAAGGTGATGCATCAATAATGGAAGTCATTGCAGAGGTGGTTGCATCCGTCATCAATGAGAACAGAACTTGCCCCAGGATAAGGTACAGCGGGTAATTCTCGATCTGAAAACGGAACATGAATGAGAATACCGCCGAAAGGACGATCATCATAAGAAGCGGATTAAGAACGCTCCACAGTACGCCCAGGATGCTTCGGCGATATTTAAGCTTGAAGTCCTTCGATACCAAAGACTTCAAAACGAAAAGGGAATGCTTCATTCCCGTGACCATTGTTTCATCTGTGCTCATTAGACTCCTCAGATTAATGAAGTGTTCTCTATAATAGCTTAGTGAACGACTCTGGCCCAAAAACCCGCATCTGGCCACCGAACCAACAGCTTTTCACCCCAAAGGAGGCTCTCCTTGAATCCAAAAGTCACAGTCATTATTCCTGTTTACAATCAAGAGCCTTTCTTGGCGGAATGCCTATCTTCTGTATTGAGCCAAACACTACGAGAGATCGAGGTGCTTTGCATCAATGACGGATCAACGGACTCCTCGTTGAAGATCATTAGGGAGTTCCAAGCAGATGACCCACGAATAATCTGCCTTGATCAGCCAAATGCAGGCGTGGCAGCCGCCAGAAACCGAGGGATTGAAACGGCTCGCGGAAATTACCTTATATTCCTCGATCCTGATGATAGTTATCCCAGCAACAGCACCTTAGAGCAGCTCTACTTCGCAGCGATAAACAATGACGTTCTAGTTTCCGCTGGAAGCTTCAGTATCGTAGACGAGGAAACGGGTGAAATTACGACTTCATTTGATGGCCTACTAAAAGGGTATACCTTCAAGGAAGAGTCCACTATTCTTTACGATAATTACCAGTTCGACTACGGCTTCCCTCGCTTTTTAATTCAAGCCGATTTCCTTCGCACGAATAAAATCAAATTTCCCCCGCTCATCAGATTTCAAGACCCTCCCTTTCTGGTTGAAACCCTAATCAAAGCAGAAAAGTTTTACGCGATACCTGAGGTTGTATATAGGTACAAATTAGGGCACCAGACAATCAAGTGGAATACAGAACAACAGCTTTCATTAATCGAAGGCATCAGAATCATCCTGGATCTTTCGAGAGAAAACTCCCTCGCCTCGCTGCATGCCCTCGAAGTCAAACGCCTGGAAGAGGAGTATGGAGGCGTATTTTACTGGGCGATCGAAAACCCCGATGTCTTTGCGGCGCTCATCGATCTAAACGCCCATATTGACCATAGTTTAATTTCTTCCGATGGCGCAACAAACCATCAACTTATTGCGCCATTAAAGCAGCAGACCATCAACGCGATGAAGTGGAAAAAAGATATCGAAGATCTTCAGGGAGCCGTTTTGGCTGAAAGAAAAGATAAAGAAAATGCCTGGGAAGAACTCGATCTTGTCAAGGAGAAACTCGCACAGGCAGAAGGAAAAATTGCGGCAATAACCTCATCGAAAACATTTCGTGCAGCGAATGCAATTAAGTCGCTTCTTAAATGAGCCTAGCAGCCTTGCAGATGGCGCTCCACATCATCTGCAAGGCTGAGCCTGAAGACTAAATCCCTAAATACTGCTTCCAATATTCAACTGAAGTCATCCCTGGGCGCGCGGTCTCGTACTCCTTATGCAAACGCCTCGAGTTCGCCTTGAAATATTTCAGATCTCTCTTGTAACGCTTAGATATCTCTTTATACCTGGCAACATCGCGGTGGCGTACCGCGCCTTTCTTGTTGTACCAATCCACAACAAGGATCGTGCCGTGATTGCGAATTTTGCCAGCAGGATAAACACCACCTGCTGCAGAAATAATTGCTATACCACCCTTGTCTTTGAACAACGGGGCTTTTTGACCATTCCAAGAGACGAAGTCTACGAGACGCTCGCCCAAAGCGCGAGGATAATTAGCGTTGATCTTCTGGCGAGTAAGCGACCATAGATCAATATCCTTTAAGACTGGATCTTTTTGGAGCTCATCGAATGTGAGCATTTTTTCATTCCGTCGATTTGCTCCCATAAAGCATTCCTCCGCCACCTTGCCTTTAATGAAGGAAGGTCCTTTGAGAAAGTCTTCGAAGCCATCCAAAATAAGCTCAGCATTTTGATAGCCATATTTTTTGAGCTCCGTTCGGATAGCATCATGCATATATGCGAGCAATTCCTTATCGGAAGAAATACCCGTTGTTGCGTTAGCAATAAAGCCGTTGCGTACCGTCTGGTAACGCTCAACTGCAGGGTTGTAGCGTACATGGAATGCCATATGCCAAATACCGATACCATTCATGGTCATGAAGTGCTTCGGTTTGCAACGAATACCAAACTCAACATCGTCATAACGGACAAAATACGGAAGAGGCAGACCGTTTTTCTTGATAGCAGCCACTGGAATGCAGCAATACCACCAGGCGGCATAGCGCCTGCTGAGTTGACGCTCGGTTGGAACGCTATCTTCATTAAATACCAAGTCGGCAATTTCAGTGAGGCGAAGACGAGGCTTGATCGATTGGCAACAAGCGTCCAGGAAGGCTGCCGTATCCTCCCATTGGTCCTCAACGATCTGATAATCAAGCATTGCGCCACTCACAAAAGCGTCTCTATACTCCTCATTCGCAATTCGGAGAAGGTTGTACGTACGCTTTATGCTTTCGGGAGACACTTCAACATCGTCGTCCATCAGCAAGACATGGGTAGCGGGAACTTCCTGCTCCATTGCCTGAATCATACCGCGAGCAAACCCACCAGCACCGCCAACATTATCGTTTGGATAAACGGCAACCCTATCACTATTCAATTTCAAGCAATCAAGAGTACGACCGTTATCAACCACATGCATATGAAAATGCGTAGCTATATCGTCATCAGACCCAAGAATGTCTTTTTTGATCGAGGCAATGTTTGCCTCGATATAAGATTCCTTTTTAAAAGTGGTTGTAGCAAGTGCAAGATTAACCTCATTTAGAGGATGGTCCACTTCGAGAGAATAAGACCCATTGCGAACGTATACCGGCCCATCGGATTCAATGGAAAAAGCCATAAGAACCGCGTCGGGATCGACGGACAAATCGACATCAACAGAAACCCACTCATTGCTTGACGCGACTTCAATATCGGTTCCGCTTACGACCTCCGTATCCATCGAAAACGAGGTTGCTTTTGTTTGGCGAAAAACGCACCTCGATCCCTTTACTTCGATATGAAGAGAAAACGACTTCGCGCTCGCATATCGTTTCAACTTGCCCACAGAAAGCGCATTGAAATAGGTAGTGAAGTCAAACAGCCCCCTTGAGTACAGGAGCCATTCACCTTCCCCTTCGTCAAAAACAAAAGGAGCCGTAGCCCTGCAGTACATGGCAGGATTGCTAGCCGCACGGTCAGATTTTTCTAAAACAACATTCGCAAACTTCATCTTGGTCTCAAATAATCCTTAAGAAACTCATGGTCCGATTTAGTGAAATAATCAGCCTAATTGTATAAAGCTATATCCCTTTCATCGAGGTAGCGTATCAACAAAACACAATCCGAATCCAAATAGTCAAGCAGCCGCGAGCGACAATGCGGCTCAACGCTATTACTATTAAGCGCACTCATGATCTTGCGGAACATTTGATTTAATCATTTTTTCTTTCCGTCTTTTTCGCACAACAGCATACAGTATAAGTACGCTCAAGCCGACAATCGACAAAGCAGAGCCAATTGCCAGATAAGGCGTTTCATACGATATGGAAATGGAATGAGAGCCTTCACTTATCGGAATTGCCATAAAGCCAAGGTTCGCCCTCTCTATTTCAACTGGAGCGCCGTCAACTTCCGCCTTCCAGCCCTTCGAGTAGGGAATTCTCATATATAAGTATTCGTTTTCCTCTGTTGCATTTGCTATAAATTCATAACTATTGTCTCCCGACCTAACGATCTGCGCTGAGCCAGCAGACAATTCACGGATATCCTCCTGCACCTTGGAAACATCTGTTCCGTATAGCCCAAAAGAATCGAATGAGTAAGTTCCCGCATCTTCGAATCGCAGAGCGATAGTGTGCCTCTCGAAGTCGGTCGTCCCGGTATTGACCGCCCAGTCATTTTTTCCGCCATACATATGATGACGATTGTTCATTTGCCATATCTCCTGGCTCATCCCTGTCCCAAAGACAAGGATCTTACATTCCTTCACAGGAGAAGCCTTCAGATTCTTGATAAACGAACGAACACCTGTTATCGGAACCGTGCCATCGCCATTAAGCGGCTCAAAGTCCATACCCTCACACATGAAATAAGTTTCGTAACCAGCTGGAATATCAACATTGAAATATAGAGTGATTCCCGGCTTATACGTCGTAATAGAATTATCGTCGATTTCAACATTGCCTGACTTATCAACCTCGCTCATCCCGTCATTCAGGGGCAGTTCATCAGCATTGTCTCCCGGAGACAGCTCAAGGGTGGTTGAAAGCAGTTTAGTGTACGAGTCTGTAGAGTGAGACGAATGCACCGTTTCGTGCGAGGAATCAGCATCCGTTTCCAGTACCATCGCCTGCGTCAGCACATCCTGACGCTGCAAAGGGTCCATACGATCGTATTCCTCGCGAGACAGCGTGTCAGCATAGCAAAACGCCAAAGGAAGGGATTCGCTTGCCTCATAGACTTTGTATTTATTTCCCTGAATTTCGCCCGACAAAGCAAGCTTATCGTACAGGGGAGGCTTAAGGACTTGCTCGTCGTCATGAACAAGGAAGTATTTAACGCCAGCCAATGCTTCCATTGTCGTTCTGGAGTTAAACGTGTTATACGCGAAATTGAAAGAGGATGTAGCCAATCCCAGACTCGTATGGTATGCGTCTAGATAGCTATTATAGAGACTGTTGTAGAAGGAGGATCCAATCAGTCCTGTTGCTATATTTCCGTTTCTCCATGAGTGCACACCAGCGCAATCAAAACGCTCGGAACCAGAATCAGGAAGCAAGGAAACCAAGGACGACGGATTGTCCCTTACCTCATAATCATACGACTCGCCAAAGTCAACCTGATTCGCCGCATTGTTGTTTCCCCAGCTGAATGAAACAAGAAATACAGTTAATACAATAGACCCAAGAATGCAGGAATTGAAGACAGCCTTCTTAGCCGCGAATAGATAACAAAGCAAAGTTACCATCAACGTAACCACGAGCAGCTGAAGGTCTATCGTACCTCCGCTAACAAAGAGCAGAGAAAGGCAAAGGAAACTGTAGGCGCATACGCCAATTACGACCCTATGGTCACGACCGCAAAAGAGTAAACGTAGTCTTGGCAGAGAAAACGCAACGAGAACGGACACAAGAAGACAATAGGACCAAACCCATCGGTTATTTGCATATGCCATACCGTTATACAATCGGCCAATAAAGGGCAAGCAGAGAAAGACGGTAAACACCACAAAGGCTATTCGCAAAATTCGAACCGACCTGCTCTTCTCCTTTTTATTGCTTAAAAGGAATAGGCAGAACACCGACAAAATCGCTATTGGGGCAAATCCGTAAAAGCAATCTTCCCCAACCCCTGTATAGGAAGTAAAGCCTTCAATGAAAGTAATGTAATAAGAAGGCGAGTAGAAAAGGGCTTGATAGCGATCGAGCCCCAAACGACCCTGATCCAGCAACGCCATCGCACCTGGCAAAAACATCACTGCTGCAACAAGGGCAGCAAGACAAACCCATCCTAGAATCTTAAAGACCCAAACGAAAAAACCCTTGAAGGTAATGCGGTCATTCAGATTGAAAACCTTAATCAGACAATAAACGCCTAACGATATGCACGTCGTATACGCTAAGCTAACTGAGCAGAAGAAGCACAGAAACATGCCAAAAACGAACATGATGGGAGATTCGCCCTCAAAAATCTTATCGACTCCCCAAACCACTAAAGGCGCGACAACAAGTGGGTAAAGAAGATAGATCTGCGTAAACGCAATCACGCTATATCCGCCAAATATGTAGACAAAACACCCTATCAAGCTCGAACCAGGTTCAAACTGCTTATAACGAGCGTAACCGAGGAAGCTTAGGCCTGCCAAATATAGCGTCAAAGGAACTGTTGCATTTAACCAATAGTCGGCAGTCTCTGGCGTTGCAAATACTGCAAGCCAATTAATAGGATTTCCCATGGTGTTTCCCAAGGAATAGACGTAATCTGCGCCATACCCAATGGAATCCGTCCACATGGGAACAACAAAAGACTGCTCAACAAAGACATTGTTGAGCAGTTCGCGCATCCAGTTGCCCTGCATGATAAAGTAAGCATATTGCTGCTCTAGTCCATCAACAGACCAAATGAACCCTTTTCCTCGAGCAAGACAACCGAAAGAAAAACAGGCAAATAGCAGTATAAATAATAGAGTATATACAGCAAAGAATGTACGCCCGTTGTTGTTTATTCGGTCGCTAACTCGATTCAAACAATTCATAACATCACTTTCACGGCAAACAATAGGTCTCTAACTTGCACAAGCCGACGAACCACGGGAACGAAAGCAAAGGGTCCCTTGCCAGAAACCCAAGCATTTTTAAATTGTCTCCCTCAGGCCACTATCCCTCAGGAACCTCGCTGAATAGTTCTCGACGAATAGCGAATTCCCCGGAATCATACGAATAAACCGCTGGAGCATGCTCGATAAAAAACCCTGGAGTAAAGCTCATCGAGTAAGCACCTGCATATTTGATGAGGATAAGATCGCCCTCCAAAAGCTCCGCCTCATCTGTCAGCTCGCATAGACGATCACTCTCCATGCATGTAAAACCACAGAGAATCTGAGAGTCGATCGAGTTAGTTTTGGACGTATACAACACATGGGCATAAGCCGTTTTTTTCATTTCATGATCAATATTAAGACGAGAGAGCTCTGTTACAACAAATCGCTGCCCTCTAACATCCTTTGCATCAACGACTCGTCCAAGATAATACCCCGGAGTGCAAACAACAGCTCCGCCAGGCTCAACAAACAAAGTTACCTTGCTGGCATCGCATACAGGAGAAAGGGTTTTTGCGATAATGTTTGCATATTCCTCGTAACGCCCAGCATTTTGGATGCCGCCACCATAGTATCCACCACCCATATCAACGTACCGAAGAGTAGATCGAATATCATATTCTTCAATTATCTTTGCCGCAAAGGAAGACAGGACTTCATAGACACGAGGAAGTCGTCCATATGTTGTAACATGCATATGCAATCCAGCAATATTGACGTTAGAAATGCTCTTCAGCTCAGCAATTACCCTCCCAGCTTCTCCATCCTCATAGGAAAAGCCAAATCGCCCCGGCTCATCACCTCCTATTGTTTGACCGGGGCAGTACTTTTCGAGATCGATGTTGACCCTTACGCCAACGTTGATAGGGTCAATCCCCTCGCCGGCGATTTCCCGAACCCAACGAAGCTCTCTCGAAGAGTCAATATTGACAACCGACCCGCGCTTAATGGCAAAGTCGAACCATTCACGGCCCTTTACAGGACCATTAAAGATAATCGTGGTCGGGGAAAAACCGCATCGCAAAGCCAAATGATACTCGTCATCCGATACTACTTCCGCATAGCATCCACAGTCTCGAGCGATTTCCAAAACCCAAGGAAAGGGATTCGTTTTAACAGAATAGCCCACGTAAGCATTTCGACCCCACTTTTCACGCAATGCTGCCGTGAAATCAGTAAAATTCGATCGGAGTTCTTTTTCATCAAAAATAAAGCATGGAGATTGAAGTTGCTCTAGCTGCTCCCTTGAAAACATACCAACCTCCCTTCTAGCAGTATGCGGCCGATGAGCCATATCGCTCCTGAAAGAAATCACCAAAACGATTGGTCTCCATCTCTTTCTTGTAATCTTCAAACAACTGATGAGCATCGGCAAAAGATGGAGAATAACCAAGGTTATGCCTTGCTTTATCTACGTTCATAAAATAATTAACGCAGTCATGTTTTTCGGGCTTATAAATTTTTTCCGAAACCTTCTGCTCGCTACAAAATACGTCAATAATCGCATCGACCAGCGCATCAAGTGACGTCATTTTTCCCGTACCCACATTGTATACTCCGCTATTTTCGGAAGAAGCAAATAGGCACTTTTCAACGAGCTGGCAGAAGTCTTTAACGTAGATCAAATCCATCCCCTTCGAAGCATCACCCCAAACCTCAATAGGGTCGCCCTTCATTGCCTTCTCGATCATGAGCCGATACGAACTGATGGCAGGCTTTCCGTCATGATATAGCGTTTTTGCCTCTGGCATATAGCAATAGATATTAGGGAGCCGTAGCCCAAAAAACGAAATACCGTATTCTGCCTCATAGTTTCGGCAGAAATCCTCTGCAGCACATTTTGTTATCGCGTAAATCGAATGATCGCCAGTAAAAGGAACAAGCCGTGGCATGTCATCTAGGAGTTCGGTCTGTTCTCCAAAATAGCCGTCATAATCAGAAACAGTTTGCGTATAAATTACTTTTTCAGCAGACACTTTTTTTGCGTACTCAAGAACATTCAAAGTCCCCATGACGTTTGACTGGACATATGCACGCGGATCATAGCCGCTCATGTAAGCCGGAAGAGCACCCGCAAAGTGTATTACGCAGCAAACACCATCATCCGGAAGGCTCTCAAATGAGCATGCATCCGAAATCTCGACTTTTTCATATTTGACCTTTTCGGGATAGTGCCGCTCAAAAAAGGAGACACAGCGCCTCCCGGTAGCCACAATCGTCCATGAATCATCCAAGTTTGAAGCAAGGTGATCCACTGTGTACAAACCAAGCGTTCCCGTAGCACCAAATATGACTACCTTTTTCTTTTCCATGACCACTCCTCCTATAGAGGTATGCAACAGATTAAATGCTAATAGAATACAAAAAAATCCCTGCAACAATCAGCAATAGGGCGGTAATTTTTCGTCGATCAATCCGCTCCTTAAATAACCACACTCCAAAAAAAGTAATGTAGAGATAGCTGGTTGCTTCAAGGATAGGCCCCAAGGAAAGCGGCACTACCTGGTATGCCAATATCGTTGTCAAGGTCGCAAGAAAGAAAATCGAATATGCGGCAATAACGAGCGGATTAGCATACTCCTGAATTTTACTTGCATATGTTTTCATTGCCGCTTTCTTTAATAGAACCTGAGAAATCGAGCTAATGAAAGTTCCAAAAAGAAAGATAAGGGAGAATAGAATAAGTTTGGTGTCCATAAATTACCCTTCTTCGTTTTTTGGTAGCTTTCTTTCTGGTGCGCTCCCCTTACCTTCCGTTGAATACAGGGCTATACCGACAATAACGAGGAGCGCCCCAGCGATCATGCCAACACTGATCGACTCCCCGAATATAATAGTTCCCCATACCATGCCCCAAATTACAGTCACGGCCTTGTTCGCGAACGCAAGCGTTAGGGGAATTCGTTTGATAATTTGCTGCCAGCCAATTGCATAAACAAAAAGAATGCCTAGCGTTCCCGAATACCAGATATAAAACCAGATCGAAGCGACTGAACACCCAGAAGCCATCTTGCTAAAGATACCTGAAGCCGAATAAACAAGAAGCAAAAGATGCAAACACAGCAGAACCCAAGGGGTCATATTTTTTTTCTTTTTCACGCAGTTCCACCCATTCACAAATCATGCTCACGACGCCTTTCGCATACTTGGCAAAATGAGCAAGATCTATAGAAAGTAATCCGGCAACTGATTCGCATATAGAAGGTTTCGTCCCGATGGATCCACTGCTCGTAATGAATCGAAAATAGTTCGAGTTGATTCATCCAGCTCACCATAAGAAGAGGCCTCTAGATAGATCCTCACAACGTATGGCTTTGCGCCCACTCCAGTACGAATAGTTTCCCCTTCTGAATAATACGTAAGCAGATCCTTCACGCATGGCATGGATCGAATCGACTGGATACCCTCGAAATGGTCGATCACGCCCTCGTACCCATGGAAATAAAGTCCCGCACAATACGACTCAACGTCTTCAGCGCCATGACCTGCCAGATCAGCCTTCATTTGGCGCTTATCGTATACCAAATCAAGCAAGAGCGATTCGATAGAAAGACCATTCATGTACCGAACAAGCTCATGCTCATATCCGAAAAATCTTCCGGTCGCCTCGCAAACCTGAATGCCCTTATCTTCCTCATAGAAGAACTGCATACATAGTGGACCGTCGGTGATTCCAACATATTTTGCTATACGACGCACAATATCACGAGCCTGGGGAAGGACTCGAGACGTAAACCTGCTTGGATAAACAATGCGACTCACATGAGGAACCACACCATCGATCTCATGTGATTTCTCTCGATCAGCGATACTGATAACCCACGGTTCACCCTCAATAATCATCGTCATCATGTTGAACTCAAAGCCAGCATTGTATGATTCCGCAATTATATATTCAAATGAAGAATAGCCAACCACTTCATCGAAATGAGTTTCGATGTCTTGAAGGTCGTCGACAACAAAAACCCCTCTCGACCCGTATCCATTAACTGGTTTGATGACGCAAGGGAAACCAATCGACTCTATATCTTGCTCGATCGATTCACGATGAACAACGCCCGATTTCGGGTAGGGGATGTCCAGATCCTCAAACATCTGTTTCATCATCTGTTTTTCCCTGAGCATCCGAATCCTGTCGGGAGTGCAATACGTAGGGATGCCTGCTCGACTCGCGATGTTCATAAGACACTCAGCAAGCAAATCAGAGAATGATGAAATTACACCGTCGACATGCTCGTTCTTGCATACATCGGCAATCGCATCGGTATCTCGAACGTCAATCGTGTAGGACCGATCTGCAATGGCTTTAGCAGGCCCGTCTTCATAACCATCGCAGACTAGCGTGGTGATTCCTTTATCTTTTGCCATCTCAACAAGGTCAACGAACTCATCCATTGAGCCCAGAATCATTAACTTATGCATAGGTGTTCCATTCGGATTGGGCGGGGATTCCACGAAAATGTTTAGGTCTCCCAGCTAACCTCTTCTGTCGATCACTTTCTTTAGAACATATTGAGGAGACATATTGACCGTCATGAACAAACGGCCAAGGTATTCCCCCAATACACCAAGAAACATAATAATAGCCCCTGAGCAAATCAGGACAGCAACCATAAGAGACGACCATCCCATTTGAATTGTCGGATCCATTATCCGGCGAATCGCAATAAAAATAGCGCCGATGGTGCCTAAAGCGCCAATTATTGCGCCAGCTATAGCCCCCATGCGAAGAGGAACCATCGAGAAATTCAATACAGTTGCCCATAACCTTAAAAGAGATTTTAAGGTATAGCCAGATTTTCCTTGCTCTCGGTCGAAATGTTCCACTTCGACATTTGACATATTCGCAGTCGCACGAAACAAAAGCCCCTGAATATAAACATAAGGTCCCGTATATCGAATAAGTTCTTTGCAAACATGCTTTTTCATAACAAAAAAATTGCTAGGGAAAATCTCTTTCGGCCGGTTGGTGAGAACTCTCATACTCCATACGGTAAAATCAGATCCCAAGCGCCGCCACCAGGCTTCTTTATGCGAAAGCCAGCTTGCGAATACGACATCGGTATCATCGCCCTCGATACCATGAATCAGCTTTAAACACTGAGATGGATGCGTTTGCATATCGTCATCCATAACCATAACTAAATCGCCATTCGCATGTCGCAAGCCTGCCATAATGGCGCTGTGCTGTCCGAGGTTTTTTGCGCAATCGATCCCGACAATATTCTCGTCCTCTTCAGCCATCTCGGAAATGACACGGAACGTGCCATCCGTCGATCCATCGTTTACCAGAATAAACTCATAAGAATAGCCAGCGCCGATAAGCTGTTCTCGGGTAAGCGAGACCACTCTTCCAATCATTTTTTCGGAATAGTAGCAAGGTATTACAACAGAAATCAGCATAAAAATCCTATCGATAAAACTCGAGAACGGCAGAGATAACAGTTTCTTGGTCTGATTTCTTTAGCCCATAATACATAGGCAAACGAACCAAACGATCGCTCTCTTTGGTCGTAAATACATCCTCCCCATCGAAACGTCCAAAGCGCTTACCCGCAGGCGAAGAATGCAAGGGTACGTAATGAAAGGAAGCCTGAACCCCACGCTCTTTAAGATGGGAAATAAGACGCGTACGCGTCTCTAAATCGGCGCACTTCACATAAAACATATGAGCATTATGCACGCAACCATCAGGAACAACGGGAAGTGACAGTTTCCCTTCCCCACTCAATCCCTCAAAGGCATCAAAGTAGCGATGCCATGCTTCAAGCCTGTTGATATTGATCTTGGACGCAACTTCTAGCTCACCCCAAAGGTACGCCGCATTCATATCGCTTGGCAAATAGCTACTGCCATAATCAACCCACGTATATTTATCAACTTGTCCACGGAAGAAACGAGCACGATTCGTTCCCTTCTCGCGGATTATTTCAGCACGATCATTGTATTTAGGGTCATTGATCATGAGCGCGCCACCCTCGCCCATGGAATAATTCTTTGTTTCATGAAAAGAATAACAACCCATATCGCCAATTGTGCCGAGCGCTTTGCCCTTATAGGTCCCCATAACACCCTGTGCAGAATCCTCTACAACAAGAAGATTATACTTACGGGCAAGCTCCATAATCGTGTCCATCTCGCAAGCAACGCCGGCATAGTGGACGGGGACAATCACCTTTGTCCTGTCCGTAATAGCTGCTTCAATTTTCTTCTCGTCAATATTCATCGTATCAGGGCGAATGTCGACAAAAACCAACTTCGCGCCAACCAAGACAAAAGCAGTAGCGGTGGTCGAAAAAGTAAAGCTGGGAAGAATCACCTCATCGCCGGGCTTCAAGTCGCAAAGAATCGCAGCCATCTCCAGAGCAGTGGTGCCACTGGTGGTAAGGAGCGCCTTTTGGCAATCAAAAGAAGTCTCAAGCCATTTATGGCACTTCTTGGTAAAAGAGCCATCGCCGCATATCTTCTTGCTATCGACGGCTTGTTTAACGTAATCAAGCTCGGTCCCCACATAAGGTGGGATGTTAAAAGGAATCATGCTAACCTTCAAATCAATTACTTATCTTTATACATTTTCGAATAGTAGCTCTGATAGTCGCCACTAGTGACATGCTCGACCCACTCGAGATTGGCCAAATACCACTGAATGGTTTTCACAATTCCAATCTCAAACTTAGTCTCAGGCTCCCACCCAAGGTCCTCTTTGATCTTGTCGGGGGCAATCCCGTAACGGCGATCATGTCCCTTCCTATCCTCAACATAGGTTATTAAGGCTTCGTCGATCTGCTTATCACCGGTCGCGGATCTCACTTCTTCAATTATCTTCTTGACAATGAAGATATTGGGACGCTCATTGTGCCCCCCAACGTTATAAATTTCCCCAACTTTTCCTTTAGCCGCAACAAGATCGATAGCCTTGCAGTGATCTTCAACATACAGCCAATCTCGAACATTTAAGCCATCGCCATAAACAGGAAGGCTCTTGTGTTCAAGAGCGTTGTTGATCATGAGAGGTATCAATTTTTCAGGAAACTGGTAAGGACCGTAATTATTAGAGCATCTCGTAATATTAACCGGAAGACCATAAGTGTCCGCATATGCCTTCACAAACAGATCCGCCGATGCCTTCGAAGAGGAATACGGGCTATGGGGATCGAGTGGTGTGCTCTCGCGAAAATAAGAATCAGGGTCATCCAATGAAAGGGTTCCGTAGACCTCATCGGTAGATACCTGGATGTACTTATGCTCGCCGAACGTGCCGTCGGGTTGCTCCCATGCGGCTTTCACGACATTAAGAAGGGAAACCGTGCCTACCACATTCGTGCTAACAAATGCGGTAGGGTCAAGAATAGACCTATCCACGTGAGACTCAGCAGCAAAATTGATAACGTAATCAGGGGAAAACCGATCAACAATTTCCTTCATTTTGTCCGCATCTCGAATATCGGCCTGTACGAAATGATACCTCTCGTCATTTTCCACCGATCTTAGGTTTTCGAGATTGCCTGCATATGTGAGTGAATCCACATTGACAATAAAAGTATCATCGTGATGGCTAAGCATATACAACACAAAATTGCTGCCTATGAAGCCAGCTCCACCCGTAACTAGATATTTCTTCATGTACATTCATCTTTCATTACGCAAATCTGCACACAATTAAATTTCAGTATAGCAGAATTGCATTACAGCAATCGCCCCCCCCGAAGAGGCGCTGCTTTCGATTACGCGCTTGCTCAAGTATCAAAAGTCAGAAAGCCTGCAGACCAACAGAGTCAAGCAGCGCAAGACAGTTTCGAAAAGGTCGCCCCAGCGCATCATCAAGCCGTTATTCACAAAAATCGCGTAGGAGCTTGCCTGTAAAAAGTACGCTTCGTTACAAACAGGGAGACCGCAAATCTAGCCACTTAGCAACGCTCAACAACTTGTTTCAAATATTGCCCGTACGACGACTTGCCAAATCGCTCGGCGGACTCAATGAGGCTGTCCTTGCCTATCCAGCCATTGTTAAAGGCAATCTCTTCAAGGGAGGCAATCTGCAAACCCTGATTTTGCTCTATTACACGCACGAATTCACCAGCTTGATAAAGACTAGCGATCGTGCCCGTATCTAACCAGGCGGAGCCTCGATGAAGGAGAGACACCTCCAGAGATCCATCCTCCAAATACATTCTGTTAAGATCCGTTATCTCAAGCTCTCCGCGGGCAGACGGCTTGATTGCCTTCGCGAATTCGACAGCGCGTTCATCGTAGAAATACAAGCCCGTTACTGCGTAATTCGATTTCGGGTGCTCTGGCTTTTCCTCAATCGAAAGAACCTGCCCGTTTTTATCGAATTCGACCACCCCAAACCGCTCTGGATCGTCGACATGATACCCAAACACGGTCGCACCGTGATCTTTGCTCGCCGCTTTTACCAGAAGTGAAGTTAATCCACCGCTATAGAAAATGTTGTCTCCAAGAACGAGCGCGCAACTGTCGCCGTCAATGAAGTCTTCGCCGATGATGAATGCCTGTGCCAGTCCATCGGGGGATGGTTGCTCAGCATACGACAGCTTAAGTCCGTAAGCCGATCCGTCTTTTAGAAGACGCTTGAAATTAGGGAGATCCTGCGGAGTAGAGATAAGAAGGATATCGCGAATACCCGCAAGCATCAGGATCGATAGAGGATAGTAGATCATCGGTTTGTCATATACCGGGAGCAACTGCTTAGAAGTAACAGTAGTCAGTGGGTACAAACG
>OGRN01001775.1_pt1 | contig 17740 bp, 17 predicted proteins | sample 1553401 | NCBI WGS metagenome assembly OGRN01 (sample SAMEA2580096, study PRJEB22360) | human gut metagenome | biome: human gut; feature: human-associated habitat; material: faeces | place: Denmark | collected 2008/2010 | reverse complement strand
GTGTGCCAGATACGCGGAGCCGTTAAGCGGGAAGCCCGGTGGGCTTCCCGTAGGCTCGGAACGAGCGGCATTGCCGTGAGACCTACTGTTGTTGTGCGTAACGTTCAGTGCTTTGGCTTCTTAGCTGGCGGCTCACCGAGCTCGCTGGCTTCGACGGCGACCTCGGTTTCGGGCGTGCCTTCGGCGGCGGATTCCTCGGCGTGCTTGGCCACCAAGTCGAACTTGCCGACCACGCGACCGGCCTGCGCGATATCGCCCAAGGCGGCGTGAATCGCGTTCACACCTTCCGAAGCAGCGGACAGTGCCACAGACAGGATTGGGGTCTTCATGGAGACCTTGGCCTCGGACTTGATCTTACGCAGCTGCTCCACGGCCTTGCCGGCCCAAGTCAGCAGCTCGGGGGAAGCACCGGTGGCGGCCTCGACATACGGGTCCACGACCGGCCAGGCGGCGCGATGCACGGAACCGGAACCGGCGTGCATCCAGCTCCACACTTCCTCGGTGGCGTACGGCAGGTACGGGGCCAGCAGACGTGCGAAGGCGTCCAGGCCCAGACCCAGAGCGGTGCGGGCGGACTTCACAGCCTTCTCGGACGGCACATTGCCGTGCTCGTCCGGAGTGCCATAGGCGCGGTTCTTGACCAGCTCGATGTAGTCGTCGCAGAACTGCCAGAAGTAGGACTCGATGACTTCCAGCGCCTTGGAATGCTCGTAGGATTCCAGCGCCTCGGTGGCCTGACTCACCACCAAAGCCAGCTTGGCCATAGCGGCGCGATCCAGCGGTTCGGTCACATCGGCCGGGTTCCACGCGGCCTCGGCGGCAGCGCCCACGTGATGGTTCTCGTCCTCACGGCCGATGGCCAGCGCGAACTTGGTGGCGTTCAGCAGCTTGATGGCCAGTCGACGGCCAATCTTCATCTGGCCGATGTCGTACGTGGCATCGAGGCCTAGGCGAGCGGCGGCGGCCCAGTAACGCACGGCGTCCGCGCCGAACTTCTCGATCGGCTCGTTCGGCACCACGACGTTGCCCTTGGACTTCGACATCTTCTTGTGGTCGGGGTCCAGAATCCAGCCGGACAGCGTGGCATGGGCCCACGGCAGGCACTTGTTCTCCAAGTGCGCGCGGTCCACAGTCGAGAACAGCCAGGTGCGGATGATGTCCTGACCCTGCGGGCGCAGGTCCATCGGGAAGGTGGAAGCGAACAGGGCCTTGGAGGCCTCGTCCGGCTCGGCCCAGTGGGTCACGATCTGCGGGGTCAGCGAAGAGGTGGCCCAGGTGTCCATGATGTCCTTTTCGGCGGTGAAACCACCGGGCACATCACGCTGGGACTCGTCGTAGCCCTCCGGCACGTCGATGGTCGGGTCGATCGGCAGACGATCCTCGGACGGAGTGATCGGGTGATCGTAATCCGGCTCGCCGGAAGCGTTCACCGGGTACCACAGCGGGAACGGGACGCCGAAGAAGCGCTGACGGGAGATCAGCCAGTCGCCGTTCAGGCCGTGCACCCAGTTCTCATAACGCACGCGCATGAAGTCGGGGTGGAACTCGAGTTCCTTGCCACGCTCGATAAGCTCGGCGTTCAGCTTGGCGTCGGTACCGCCGTTCTTCAAATACCACTGGCGGGAGGTGACGATCTCGAGCGGCTTGTCGCCCTTCTCGTAGAAGTTCGTCATACGCTTGGTCGGGGTCGGCTCGCCGTCCAGATCGCCGGACTCGCGCAGCTTGTCGACGATGATCTTGCGGGCGGAGAACGTGGTCTTGCCAGCGGTTTCGGCAAAGACCTCGCGGCCGGCCGGGTCCTCGATCCAGTCCGGGGTATCCATCACGATACGGCCGTTGCGCTGGATGATCGGGCGGGTGGGCAGCTTCAGGTCGCGCCACCACTCGACGTCGGTTACATCACCGAACGTACAGCACATGGCGATACCGGCACCCTTGTCCATTTCGGCGGCCGGGTGCGCCAGAATCGGCACCTTGACCTTGAACAGAGGGGAGTAGACGTACTGGCCGAAGTACTGCTTGTAGCGTTCGTCGTTCGGGTTGGCGATCAGCGAGGTGCAGGCCGCCAGCAGTTCGGGGCGGGTGGTCTCGATGTAGATCGGGGTGCCGTCCTCAAAGCGGAAGGCCACCTTGTGGTAGAAGCCGGGGTATTCGCGCGATTCGAGCTCGGCCTGGGCCACGGCGGTCTGGAAGGTCACATCCCACAGGCCGGGGGCGTCCTGCTGGTAGGCCTCGCCACGGGCGAGGTTGCGCAGGAAGGCCTTCTGGGCCACACGCTGCGGGTGCTGACCGATGGTGTGGTAGGTCTGCGACCAGTCGATGGACAGACCCAGCTTGCGCCACAGGGCCTCAAACAGCTTCTCATCCTGAGCAGTCAGACGCTCGCACAGCTCGATGAAGTTCTTGCGGGAAATCGGCACCTGATCCTTGGCGTCAATCTTCTTGCCATCAGTGCCTTCAAACGGCGGCTTGAAGTCCGGGTCGTAAGGCAGAGACACGTCCACGCGCACGCCATAGTAGTTCTGCACGCGGCGCTCGGTAGGCAGGCCGTTGTCATCCCAACCCATCGGGTAGAACACGTCGTAGCCGCGCATGCGCTTGTAGCGCGCAATCACATCGGTGTGCGTGTAAGAGAACACGTGACCCACGTGCAGCGAACCGGAGACGGTGGGCGGCGGGGTGTCGATGGAGTAGACGGCCTTGCGGTCGCGGGTATTGCGGAATTTGTAGGTGCCGTCTTCATCCCAGACGGCGCGCCACTTGTCCTCAAGTCCGTCCACACCGACCTTGTCGGGCAGCGGGGTGAGGTTGGCGTTGATGATGGATTTGCCTTCAGTCATAAAGCCAAAGTCTATGCACGTTGCATGACAAGCCGAACTGTACAGTAAACAGCCCAGTAGGCTGTTCGCAGGCGAGATACGAACGATCGAACGATAGTGAGCCAAGGACTATCGGGCGTAGCCCGTCCGTGACTGAAGGTTGCCTACTTCACCGTCAACCCGGCCAGCGGCATGCGACGATTGATCATCGAGGTCGGGTAGCCGGAGACCTTGGTGGACGCCACAGTGAAGCATTTGCGGGTATACAGCCAATCACTGGCCGCATCCTCGCTGATCAGCCGGGCGTACGCCTTCATTCGTGCCTCATAATCGGCGTCATTAGTGGCGGCGCGAGCATCCGCATAGGCCTGTTGCGCTTCGGTATGGTCGTAATGGAACATGGAATCGGGGTCGGCGAATATGCCGGCATCATCCGTGCCGTCCATGCTCATCACGGTCAGTTCCCATTTGCCGTCCTTGATTCGTTTGGCATAATCCTCATCGGAGAGCACTTCAAGGTTCACCGTGGGGCGCGGCTGCCGCTCGATCTGCTGCTTGATGGTTTCGGCCAACGACCGGTATTCTTCGGGAGCCACCAGATTCACCGTAGTCAGATATTGCGCACCGAAGTAGGAGAACATCTGCCCAGCTTGGTTTTCGTCATGCGGATACAGTCCGGTCAAATCTTCGTATCCGGGTTCCAGCGGGCTGATGGGGCCGCCCAATGCTCCGGCTGCGTCGGGTTGGGCGGAGGCGATGCCGGCTGCGTCGATTTGATAGCGGAAGGCTTTACGCGCCTGTTCGTCGGAGAGCAGCGAATCGATGCCGTTGTTGTAGGCCAGCAGCACCTTATCCGTAGTGGCCCCCTCCTTGACGGTCAGGCCATCCTTGCCGTTCAAACCGGTGGCCGTCGAAGCCGAAACCGGTGCCGCCATATCGAGACTGCCGTCGGTCAGGGCCTTGCTGAGCGCATCGGCGTCGGAGTATTGCATAAATTCAACGATATTGCTGGCCGCTTTGGTGCCATGGTAGGTATCGCTGCGCGCCAGCTTCAGGGAATGGCCAGGCTGGAAATCGGCCACGGTGAATGGTCCGGAACCTATGGCCTTGCGTTGATAATCGGCACTGGACGACTCGGAATCGTAGACAATGCCGAGTTTGCCGGACAGCGCTCGCAGCAGCGTCGGATTGGGCTTGGCAAGCGTAATGACCACCGTGGTGGCGTTCGGATTGGCGACCGACGTCAGATCGCCCAATTCGTCGACGTCCGCCACCTTGTTGGTCACGTTCTGTTGCAACGACCACACGGCGTCCGAGGCGTCCAACGTATGACCGTTCGAGAAGGTGACGCCCGATTGCAGTGTCAGGGTGACGGTCAGTCCGTCATCGGAAGTCTTCCAGCTTGTCGCCAGTCCCGGCTGAATCTTGTTGTCTTGATCGACGGTCACTAATGTCTCATACACATTGTCGACGAGCAGGCGCTCGGCTGCCGCAGAGGAATCGGACCGAACATCCAAGGATTGCGGCATATCGTCGATGCCAATGGTCACATCGGCATCGAGGGATGATCCCGGCTGGAACCGGTTTTGCATGAACGTCCATCCCGCAACCACGAGTGCGCCGAGTGCCACGGCGACTCCGAGAAAAATCCCCCACTTGGACCATGTATTGTTCCGCTTGCTGTGCTGCATGGTTTTCAGTCTAGCGGTGGATTCAGCCTAGAATCCGCAATTCACCATGATGAGGTATGAGTTAGCGCTTGGACGTGCTCTTGCCGGCGGGCGGCGCATAGCTAGGGCAGGTGTCGGACAGCGGGCAGTTGGCGCAGTCGGGGGTACGTGCGTGGCAGGTGGCCCGGCCGAACAGAATCAGTCGGTGGCTGAGATTCGTCCACTCTTCGGGCGGAAAACAGGCGGTGATTTCCTTCTCGATTTTCACGGGATCAGGGTGTGCGGACCGCCAATCCGACCGCCAACGCAGTCGTCCGGTTACGCGCATCACATGCGTATCGACCGGGAATCCGGGGATATCGAACGCGTTGCCGAGCACGACGTTCGCGGTTTTGCGGCCGACCCCCGGCAAGCTGGTCAGTTCATCCATCGTGCGCGGCACCACGCCGCCGAACCGTTCGTCCAGTGCCGTGGCCAGTCCGATGAGATGCTGGGTTTTCGAACGGTAGAACCCCAGCGGATGAATGATGTCTTCGACTTGGGCCGGGTTCGCGGCCGCCAAGTCACGGGCGGTGGGGTAGGTGGCGAACAGTTCCGGGGTGACCGTGTTGACACGCTTGTCGGTGGTCTGGGCGCTGAGCACGGTGGCGATCAGCAATTCGAGCGGATTCGAGAAATGCAGTGCGCAAGCGGGTGCCGGAATCACCTGGCGCAGAATGTCGTATTCGTCATGCATGCGCGTGAGACGCGCGGATTTGGTTTCTCTCATCGTATGGACCTAAGCGGCGTAATGTCGATGATTGATGGTTTGTAGCGCTGCTGGTCTGTCAGGCGGCGGTGTTGAGATCGGGGGTATCGTCATCGGTGCCGATGGCGGCAGAGGATGCTTTGGCGGCCTGCTGTGCGGCGGCAGTTTCCTTATCCGTCTCCGGCGGGTCGAATCGGTAGCCCACGTTGCGCACGGTGCCGATGAGGTGTTCGTATTCGCCGCCAAGTTTGGCGCGCAGACGACGGATATGCACGTCGACCGTACGAGTGCCACCGTAGTAGTCGTAGCCCCATACTTCCTGCAGCAACTGGGCGCGCGTGAACACGCGGCCGGGGTGCTGGACCAAGTACTTGAGGAGTTCGAACTCCTTGTATGCCAGATCGATGGGGCGTCCATGCAGGGAGGCGGTATAGCCGTTGGTGTCCACAATGAGGTCGCCGGAGCGAATCTGGCCATCTTCCACCGTGGTGGTGGATTCGGCGGGAGAACCGGCTGCTGCGGCTGCGGGAGCGTTGCCACGCTCGGAGACCAATCGCAATCGGCCCTCGACTTCGGCCGGGGAAGCGGTGGCGACCACCACATCCGCAATGCCCCACTGGGAGTTGACCACGGTGAAGCCGCCTTCGGTCAGCACCAGCACGATTGGCGTGGACAGGCCGGAAGCGTGGATGAGACGGCACAAGGTTTTGGCGGTCGCCAGATCATCGCGTGCATCCAGAAACAGAATGGTGTTCTCCGGCATCTTCACCAAGCTGGCTGCATCCATCGGCAGCACGCGGACGCGATGAGAAAGCAGGGCGAGTGATGGCAAAACGGTGGCGGGGTCGCTGGCGAAAGTCATCAACGTAAGATCCGTCACGCTAATCCCCCTTTATCCTGCAATGTGTTACGCAATTGCTTGGTGTGGCTGTACGAGTCGTCAGCGGCGTTATGCCGCTTTCGCGCGGTTTTTCATTATTCTACGCGCTTGTAGTGGACACATAGGTTACAAGTTTGCGGAATATGGAACGGCAGACGTCCATCAACCGATGACACGGCCGAGCACCAGTGCGGTTGCGGCGATGGTCACGCCCATCAGCATTACCGGCATCAGGCCGGTACCGATCCACGGATAGCGGATATCCGGGTCCGGATCGGCGTCACGCACCCACAACGTGGAGGCCACGGCCAAGGCCAGTCCCAAAACGATGAGGATGATCAGGGCAACGGTTCCCGCAACGGTGCCCTTGGCGAGCATCGCGCCCAAATCAGGCAGGAAGCACCAGCCGGCCACGGCGAGAGCCGCCACACCTGAAGTCACGGCGTGAGAGAGTGCGCGGATAAGATGTTCGCGCTTCTCACGAGCCATCTGGCGCCCGAAGGAGAAGACCACCAGCACCACCAGCAGCAGGCCCATGGCCAGTGCCCATGAATACCAAGGAAGTACCGAGCCATCCGCAGCGGTCTGATCCGGCGGAACCTTGCCGGTCGGGAAAGGTACGATGACGAAAATCAGAGAAATCGCGCCAAACACCAAAGTGACGATACGATCCAGCATGCTGCCGCGGAACGGCCAGAATACGACAAATGCGGCCAACGTCAGAGCGGCGATAATCAAAGGGATGATGGGGACGGTGCCAGGGGAGGGAATGACCGTGGCTGCGATGAACAGTACATAGGACGTCAGTTGGGCCAACAACATGCTCAGGGCTTTGTTCTTCCAACCCTCCTGGGTGATCTCGGTCATGATGCGCCTCTCAGATAATCGATTTTCCATCCCAATCCTACGTCGGGCGTTGGAACGGTGAAATCAAACAAAATAGCCCCTTCTGGTGAAGGGGCTTATGGCACTGAATCAGAACGCGATAACGCCCAAATGCTCCAACAGCACTTTGACGCCGAGTAGGATCAGCACCACGCCGCCGGCGATCTGCGCCGGCTTCTGCCAGCGGGAACCGAACGCGCGGCCAATGTACAGGCCCGCAGCGGAGAACAGTCCGGTGACCACACCGATGCTGAGGATGGCGAATGCCATATGGGCTTTGGTGAACATGAAGGTCAGGCTCACGCCCACGGCGAACGCATCGATGCTGCAGGCCACGGCCAGGGGAAGCATATGCTTCCAATCGAACTGGGCGGTCTCCTTGGAGTTTTCCTCATCTTCTTCGAAGGCTTCGTGAACCATGTTGCCGCCGATGAACACCAACAGGGCGAAGATGATCCAATGGTCGAATTGGGTTACGTATTTGCTGAATGTAGATGCCGCGAAATAGCCGAGAATAGGGAACAGCATCTGGAATCCGCCGAACCAGAGGGTGCTTTTCACGGCGTCTTGTACTCGTACGCGGGATACGGTCAGGCCTTTGCCAATGGATACGGCGAATGCATCCATAGCTACGGAAACAGAAATAAGCAGGATTTGAATGATTATCGAAATCATGGTGTGACAGAAGGTTCATCGCCGGATTACCGTGCGATGGGCCTCGACCAGCGTTCCTACACGCCGCCTACGCCTAGTTGAAAAGACAAAACATTACTGTATCACAAAATACAAGCTCCCTCTGTTGGGGAGCTGGCGCAGTGAAACTGCGACTGAGGGAGAGTAGAGCGGCTTTGCCACAAATACAACAAAAGGCCCCCGAAGGGGCCTCCTGTCAACGATTCAGAATCGAATCACTTCTCGGAATCGGCGAGACGCTGACGCGCGGCAATGATTTCCTTTTCGGCGGCGTCAGCACCAGTCCAGTAGTCGCCCGGCAGGACTTCCTTGCCCGGCTCCAGAGCCTTGTACTGCTCGAAGAAGTGCTTGATTTCGGCCTTGTGGTACTCGTTGACGTCGTCGATGTCCTTGATGTCATCGAAACGAACGTCGGCGGGCACGCACAGCACCTTGTCGTCGCCGCCGGCCTCGTCGACCATGTGGTACAGGCCCACGGCGCGGCACTCGACCACGCAGCCCGGGAACACGGAGTTCGGAATCATCACGAGAGCGTCCAGCGGATCGCCGTCCTCGCCCAGGGTGCCGTCGATGTAGCCGTAGTCATCCGGGTAACCCATTGCGGTGAACAGGGTACGGTCCAGGAAGACGCGACCGGTCTCGTGATCGACTTCGTACTTGTTCTTGGAGCCGCGCGGAATTTCCACAACGACGTTGAAGGTTTCTGCCATGTCATTTCTCCTTGAAAATCGACAGTTACGTTATCGTCTCACCACAATACCCTGTTTACGCCTGCAAAACAGGTGCGGAACTCAAGAAACCGTGCTGAGATTATGCCGACACTATGCCCAAACAGACGAAATCCTCCCCTTGAGGGGAGGATTTCTAGCGGTTTACGCGCACGATAAACCCATGCACGTCAACGGCATCACTGTTGCATTACCGTTGCAGTACCGCATCACTGCACGGACAGGATGTGGGCCACATCCGCCCAAGGAGCCAGAGACACGTAGTTGTCCCAACCCCACTGGAATTCGCGGCCGGTCAGCTCGTCGCGCACATTGAGCGGGCGGTCGGTGGGCAGACCCAGCTCGCTGAGTTCCAGGTGAATCATCGACTGGTGTGCGTTGTGTCCATCGAGGTTCACGACCACAATCAGCGTGTCCGCTTGGCCGGTACCGGTCAGTTCGGCCGGCGTGTGGCGTGCGAAAGCCAGAATATTCGGGTCGGACGTAGGCAGCACGGTGAGGTTGTGGTAGCTCAACGCGGCCGGGTGGGCGCGACGAATCTTGTTGAGTGCGGTGAGCATCTCGGCCACGCCGTACTGCTTGGCCTTGCTCCAATCGCGAACCTTGACCTCGTACTTCTCGTTGTCGATCTGCTCTTCGAAGCCGGGGCGCTGCTTGTCCTCGATGAGTTCGTAACCGTTGTAGATACCCCAGGACGGCGAGCCCATGGCTGCCAGCACCGCACGCACGCAGTGGCCGGCTACGCCGTTGTCTCGCACGTAAGCGGTGAGAATATCCGGCGTGGTGGGCCAGAAGGTGTTGTGCTGGTAGTAGCCGTCGTCGCCATTGGTGACCGGCAGATACTCTTCCAGTTCGTCCTTGGTGTTGCGCCACGGGAAGTAGCAGTGGGACTGGGTGAAGCCCACGTAGCTCAGGGCGCGCATCATGCCCGGGCGGGTGAATGCCTCGGCCAGGAACAGGATCTCCGGGTGCTTCTTGGTCACGGCGGCAATCACGTCCTGCCAGAAACGCACCGGCTTGGTGTGCGGGTTATCGATGCGGAAGATGGTGACGCCCGCCTCGATCCACAGATTCATGATGCGTTCGACTTCTTTTTCGATGCCGGGCATGTCGGCGTTGAAGTCGATCGGGTAGATGTCCTGATACTTCTTCGGCGGGTTCTCGGCGAAGGCGATGGAGCCGTCCGGCTTGTGGCGGAACCAGTTCGGGTGGGCCTTGACCCACGGGTGATCGGGCGAGCACTGCAGGGCGAAATCAAGCGCGATTTCCAGACCCAGTTCATGTGCACGCTGGCACAGGGCCTTGAAATCGTCCATGGTGCCGAGCAGTGGATCCACGGTGTCGTGGCCACCTAGCTCGGAGCCGATGCCGAACGGGGAGCCCGGGTCATCGGGGCCGGCGACCAGCGTGTTGTTGCGGCCCTTGCGGTTGGTCACGCCAATCGGGAAGACCGGCGGCAGGTAAACGATGTCGAAGCCCTCGGCAGCGGCGCGTTCGAGGCCGGCCATCGAAGTCTTCAGCGTACCCTGAATGATCTTGCCGGTGTTCGGATCGATGGTGGCGCCTTCGGAACGCGGGAAGAACTGGTACCAAGCCGCGAAGCTGGACTTCGGGCGTTCCACCTTGAAGCGCTGGGGCTGGCTGGGGGAGATGCCGTCGCGCAGCGGGTGAGTCTCGTGCAGGGCGGCGATGGTCGGGTTGTCGCCGGCGGCGAGACGATCCTCGGCGCTCAGCGTCTGATCGGCCATGGTCTCAGCGGCCTTCTCCAAGGTCTTGCGATCGCGTGCGGTCAGGCCGGTGTCCGGGGTTTCGGCCCAACGGGCCAGCAACTCGGCACCGGAATTGAGTGCGTTGTCCACGTCGTCCATCACACGCACCTTGATGCGGGCGTCGTGCAGCCAGGAGACGTACGCGTCTTCCCAACCTTCGATGGTCACGGTCCATTCGCCGAGCTGACGCTTGACGGCCGCGTAGCTATCCTCCCAAGGCTTCAGATCGCTGTGCTCGCCGCACTTGACCATCACGGTCCAACGATCGAGGCCGGGATTTACGCAGGTCATGGCCCGGCGCATGGTTTCCTTGCCGCGCGGGTTGCGCACGATGGCGGTGGCACCCACCTTGGTACGGCCTTCGATGAACACCTGGGCGGTCATCTCAAACGGTTCGCCGAGTTCCACACGGGCGGGGAAGATGCCGCGCTCCTCGGCGGGAGTGATGTCCATGACATTGATGCGGCCGAACTGGCCGGGCTCGTTTGCTTCGATGGACGGTGCGGGGGCTTCGACAGCCAGGCCTTTCAGCGCTGCTGCGGCGCGTGCCGTTTCGGCGCTGACTCTCTTGCGCTTGGTTGCGGGGCTCTTTCGGGCAGAAGTCGCCTTTGACTTCGTTTTCGTGGTGCTGTTATCGGTATTACTAGTGCGCGTGGTCGCGCGATGTTGTACTGCTGCCATAAGGCCCTATTCTAAGGGCTTTTGAACATATGTTGCGCATTGTGGATAACTATCAGGTAAACGTTCGGTCAACCGCATGAGGTGGATAACTCGGCGGAAGAGTTATCCACAACTCGCCGGCAAACGGCAAGCTCGGACCACATAGGTCGAAAAACCGGCTGTAGCGAATGAAAATCTGCCATGATCGTGGCCTACCCGCACACAGTGCAGTATGCGGGGAAACGTACCAGGAAAGGACGAATGATGATAACGACATGGCGGCAACGGGGCATGGCCATCGTAGCGATGCTGACCGGTCTGATAATAATGGTGGGAGTGGTGTTCGGCTCGGCGAATACGGCGTATGCCGCGACGTTGACGCCCGCCGACGAAAGATATCACGTGGCGTTTCCATACAACGATATGGAATATTACGTCGGTGTCGCGGGGCTGGACGCTTCGGGCAACAAGTACTACTGCATCGAAGCGGGGAAACTGAGCGACTATGTGATAGGCCCCACCACGGTGCTTGCCTCCGATGAGAACGCCCGGCGTATGGCATGGATCCTTGACCGGTACCGCGACACGGATGCCGCCACCCATGCGGCGATCGGCATCATCGTGCAGGATCACTTCGGGCGCGATCGGGACGAGTGGGCGAGACAGATGGCGGTCATTCAAGGCCGGTACCCCGAGATCGTGGCGAAGGCGGCCCGGATATGGGATCAATCGGCCGGCAAGACGCCTGCGGGCACGACGGTGGAACGCACCGATGCCGAGGCTTTGCGCAGCGGTTCCATCTCGGTGAAAGTGGTGAACCGCGCCGGTGACGCGATCGCGGGAGTGCCGTTCACCGTCACCTTGCAGGGGGCGGCGCGGTTCGTCCAAGGCGGCAACACGTTCTCGGGGGTGTCGACGAGCGCCGGGTCCTCGATCGCGTGGGAGGCGACCGGCGCCGGCGAGGTGACGGCGAACACCACATACGAGTATGGGCGGATGCACGTCATGGACAGCACTCAGGACATGCTGGCCTTTGACTCGATGGCTTCCACTGGCGGCGCGTCGACGACATTTCGGGTGCGTAAGGATTTTGTTCCGGCGGTATCCACCAAGGTCTCCGAGAAGGTGCTTGATGTGGCTTCTCCGGTGTTCGATGACGTGACCAGTGGCGTGGCGGATGCGGACAGTTATTGGGTGCCCGATTTGGAATTGCAGGCCCGCGGATACTATTTCGATGGTCTTGATACGGGCGATGTGGGCAATGTCATTACGCCGAATGCACAAGAGAGCGCCGATGCTTTTCTTGCGCGATTGGCGACTTTGGGTTATGAGCCGGTGGCCTATGGCAAGGCCTCTTTCACCGGGGTGGGGCAGCAGGCACGTGTGCAGGCCATGACCAAGCCGGATGACGGTGCCGCTTACCGGACCAAGCAGAATAGCGGTTTTGGCACATGGGTATGGGTGTTTCGGCGGTCCGAGCAGAGCAAACAGGCGCAGGAATACCTTATAGGCGACTGGATAAGTCCGTTTATGGAGGCTACGGAAAGCAATACAAGTCGCAGGAAGCTAGAAGTCATGTCGACGGTCACTGAGCATTCGGCGGATATCGGTGCCGAGCTCAGCGACACCATTACCGTATCGGGATTCCCTGCGGATCATGGCCAGTATGCCGGCAACGAAGAGTATGAGTTCGCGGCGGATCGGCCGTATGCGACGGTGAGCGTATGGTGGTCCGGCGATCCCGACAACCCCTCCAACGATGAGGCGTACAAGCCATCCGGGGGAGAGGTTCCCACGGAAGACGACAACCACCGGTTGCTGGCCACCTGGGAGATTCCCGCGATGAACGGCACGTTCAAAATCGGCGCCGGGGCGTTGGACGCGCATGGCGCTCCTATGTATCTGACCGCCGAACGGCCTGGGTGGTACGTGTTCGTCTGGCGGTTCGAGGGGGATGACCGTGTTTCCCCGGCGTCCAGCCGGTATGACGATGCCTGGGAGCGTGTGCGGGTGTTGCCCCCATGCGAGTCGGAGAAACCGTGCGAACCGGAGAAACCCGAGACGCCGCCGGCGCCGGCGGAGGCAACCACGCCCAACCCTCGCCCGTCACTGCCCGTCACGGGTGGCGATGTGTCGCTTGCCTCGGTTCTGGCCGTGTCAGCTCTGGCGATAGGCGCCATACTGTCCATCGTCGTTCGGTGGCGTCGTCGCTATGACCGATTCAAGCACTGGACGATGCGCTGGCCGATACGTTGACCCGCTGCGGCATGATGCCGATGATGTCGGCTGGATGGTGAACCACACTCCGCTTCTGAGCAGAAGAACGGGAGCTGGGCACGAAGTCGATCGTAACATACGACTTGTGCCCGGCTTCCGCTTCGTTGAGAAACTTCACGCCTGTCGCCTCCCGTGGATTAGACAACTGAAGATCCGCGATGAAAATGACGAGACGTTTATGATCGCCGACTTCCCTGGGCACCGTAGCTGCCTGATCGCCTTTCATCCATATCGCCACGGTAAACGGAAAGGCCGCTGATTTCGGTACCGAAATCAGCGGCCATATAACCACGTTCGTAGCGGGGCATGGATTTGGACCATGGACCTCTGGGTTATGATCCCGAGCCGCCCGGTCAGGCGGCCAGAACCATAGCCGGGGTCTTCCACGCCCCGCCACGTAGGCGGAAGTCGTCAACGTTGACGACAGGCAAACCTCCGTTTCCTTTTAGCTCAGATTGAGTAAGGTCAGGGCGCATCAGCGTGTCAATGGAGACACCGAAGAATTGCGCAGCACGGCACATGTCGTTGAAAGACCATTGTGCGCCGGTGTTAATCATTCGATTCAGATTCTGGCGATGCTTGCCCATGTATGCGGCGAGATCGCTTTGCTTCAGCCCTCTCAGGCTAAGCATCATCCTTATGTTGCCGATGGCTACGGCTTGGTAGTCGATCACCGCCGGCGGGGCTGTCAGTGTTTCGGTCATGGCATCACTATAACCACTTTTGATTACAAAGTCAACACGCTGACGATTTGTAACTCTGTCACTCAATGGTGTATCTGTAATCACATGCGGTTACAAACACAGGAAAACAAGACAGCACAAATCGTGCTCGACTTGCTCGATACGCGGAACATGACACAGTCCGCGCTCGCCGACGAGATCGGGCTGACTCGGCAAGCACTGTCCAGCAAGATCAACGGCACTCGCAGCTTCACCAAGAAGGACTATGTGGCGCTCGCTGACTTCTTCGACACGTCCGTGGACTATCTCATGGGTCGCACTCTTGACCCGTGGCCGGTGGACGCTCCCCAAGCCGAGGGGGTGGCGTCATGAAGGTGAAAGACCTGTACTGGGCGGCCAGGAACTCGACCTTTTTCATAAACCTGGAGAGCGAGGGCCGGCCGCTGCTGTGCGAGCCGAGACTATCCGACGAGGGTGGCGTGCGCATCCGTCTGTGGCTGCGCGACCCCGCGGGAACGGGGACTGGCGGCGCGATCGCCCTGCTGTCCCGCGACGAGGCGGCGGTCTTGGCGAATGCGATCGACACTCGGCGCAACTGGGTCGGCGAGAAGGCCGACGACGCCTTGCCGCGCATCGGTGTGAGCGCCACCGTGGACTCGACCATGATCCGGTTCATGGAATGCAGGGGAGAGGGGCATATCGCCCTGACCGTCACGGAAGCCGGACGTCTGGCGTCATGGCTGCACGACATGGCCGACGGCCGTTGGCGCGACCACAACGGATATGTGCCGGAGGTAGTGAAATGAGTAACGCCTATGAGCGTCGTGGCGCACAGCTCAACATGGAAAGCCTTTACATACGCCACGACGTCATCAGCGAGCGCAAACTGGCAAGGCTCAACCCCGACCGTCCAGTTTCTTTTCGAGCCGGTCAAGCCGTAAGTCGATTTGGAACAACGCTTGGGCGATGTCCGCCAGGCCTTCGGTCATCCGTGACTCATAGGCATTTCTAGTGCTTGCCTGAGCCTGCTTGAACTTCGTTTCCGCTGAGCTCGCCCAGCTTGCAGCTCCACCCATTTGAATACTTCCTTTCCCCGCATGCAGCGGATTGTTTGTGTTGCAGCTTCAAGCCTACGCGGCACGGGGAAAGGGCCTTATCTTCCGAAAGGAACCCTCATGATCTGGTTCGTCATCTCCATCATCCTGCTGCTCTTCAGCGCCGCCGTCACCTGCGTCGCGATGTCCCGCGACGTCAAGGGGGCCGGCATCGGCCTCATTCCGGGCCTCGTCGGATTGCTGCTGCTCATTCCCGCATGTCTGTATTCCGTGGACGTGGGCGAGGTCGCGGTCATCCGCAACATGGGCGGCAGTCTGGCCGGTCATTCCGAAGACGCGGGCTTCCATTTGAAGACGCCGTGGCAGAGCGTCATCAAATACGACACCCGTAACAACCTCATCAACTTCTACAAGGACACCGATTACAAGTACGACGGCGGCAGCGCGGTCGGCAAGCAGGTCGCCGTCAACGACAGGAGCGGCGCTTCTGCGGACATCGACGTCCAAGTCAACTACAGCCTTGATCCGAGCGCGGCCGAATACCTGTACTCGGAGTATGGCAAGCAGCAGACGTTCACGCAGAACTACATCAGCAACGATCTGCGTTCCGTGGCGCGCGAACAGTCCGGCCGGTTCGACACCCTGACGATGCTCACCAATCGCGGCGAGTACACGAAGGCCGTGCAGGATGCGCTGGCGGCGAAGTGGAAGAAGATCGGCCTGACCGTCGAACAGGTCAGCGTGCAGGACGTGCGCTACGGCGAGGCCATCACCAAGAAGTACACGGAGGCGCAGGCCGCCGAGATCGACAAGCAGAAGGCGTTGAACGAGCAGCAGGTCGCCAAGACCGAGGCCGAGACGAAGAAGATCAAGGCACAGGGCGAGGCCGACGCCAACGCCGTGCTCAACGAGAGCCTGACCGACAACGTGCTCAAACAGCACTACATCGACGCATTGTCCAACGCGGATCAGCTCGTCGTCGTCCCCGACGGTGCGGACACGCTCGTCCAGACCAAATAAGGCGGCGGTCATGTTCAAGCGCTATCCGTACACCATCGCCCTGTTGACCGTCATATCGTTCGTCGTCTGCATTGTGTGGCTGTTCACCCATGAGGCGTGCATGCACCCGCTCGGCAACGGTCTGGCCGCGTGGTGGGCGTTCATCGTCGTGCCCATCCTGCTCGTCACCATCGTCGAGGAAGCAGGAGGAGAGGAATGAACTTCGATGCACTCGTCTGGCAGCAGTGGGTGATCCTCGGATACGCGCTGCTCGAACACTTCATACTCATCGGCACGCTGCGCGAAACGAAGGCCAAGCCGGGAGCGGTTGTGTACCAGTTGCTCAGGCTCGTCATTCTCTGCGTGCTCGTGCTGACCATCTAGAGACTTGCCCGCCGGCATTGCAATTACCTTCCACCGGCGGGCGGCGACAAGGAAAAGTCGTACAAAACCACCTCTCTCAAACCCCGCACGTCGCCACCTCTCCACATTTTCCGGCGGCGTGCGGTACGGGCGGGCAGGTTCGCCCCCGGTCGAGATTCGCGTCAGGCGGGCGCGGGCAAAGACCGGGAAGCCGTTCGATTCGGCCACCGTCCACTGCGATCGCGTCAACGTCGCCCCCTCGCACGCCACTGACAGGACACGCGGAATGCCCGTGCGAGCGGGGAGCGATGGACACGGCAGGCTTCGACTCCTGAGGCCGCACCACCGAGTCCAGCGCGACCGCAACCCGCAGACTCAACAGCGACCCGCAATGGGATCGCACGCTGATCTTCCCCCGCTTCGGCGACGTGGTCGTTGACCGCGACCGCCGGCAGGTGTCCGCGCGCTGCATGTGGAAGATCAAGGCCGACTACCAGATGAAAGGAACCAAGAAATGACCGAAGAAAAGACCGATATCTCGCTTGAGGAACGCTTGGCGAAGAGACTCGCCGCCCGTCTGCCCAACTACGACGATGGCCGCGCCGACACCGCCGTCGTGAGGGACGCGCTCGAATGCGCGCTCAAGGACGCCGGCGTGCGCCTGTGCGAGCCGGTCAAGGCGAGCGTGTATGTCGCCCCCGATACTGGCGGGCTGCCCAAGTTCCTCGAAGAGGCGTTCAAGAACGCTCAGCCGATAGGCCGCGTCATCGCCGAGGAAGACGAGGAAGACGAGGAAGACGACGAGACCCTGGCCGAGCTGGAGCACATGCGCGACGTGGCCGACATGGCCTATGCGGCGCTCTCCGACCTCGCCCTGCACTGCCACAACCGCCGCGAAGACGTGGCATGGGGCATCGCGCGCCGCGCAGCCGAGGACGCGCACGCCCTCGCCACGTTCGTCGGCGACTGGATCGAGGACATGGAGGACGAGGACTAGTGGCCGACGAAACCGTCATCACGATCATCGGCAACCTCACCGCCGACCCCGAACTGCGCACCCTGTCCAACGGCAATCCGGTCGCGTCGTTCACGATCGCCAGCACGCCCCGCACCTACAACCGCCAGACGCAGCAGTACGAGGACGGCACGGCGTTGTTCCTGCGCTGCTCGGCGTGGAACGACCTCGCCCGGCACATCAGCCAATCATGCTCGAAGGGCATGCGCGTGATCGCCCAGGGCCGCCTCTCCCAACGCTCGTATCAGGCGCAGGACGGCACCAACCGCACCGTGGTCGAAATGACCGTGGACGAGATCGGCCCCAGCCTGCGGTACGCGACCGCGCAGGTCACGAAACAGGGCGGCCGCAACGGCTATCAGGGCGGCGGCACCTACGGCAACCCGAACGGCCAGCCCCCGCAGCCCCCGCAGCAGACGACACCGCCGCCGGCGTCCGACCCGTGGGCCAACGGCGGCCGCGGCCACCACCCCGCCCACGTTCTCCGTGTCGTACA
>OGRN01001769.1_pt1 | contig 17796 bp, 15 predicted proteins | sample 1553401 | NCBI WGS metagenome assembly OGRN01 (sample SAMEA2580096, study PRJEB22360) | human gut metagenome | biome: human gut; feature: human-associated habitat; material: faeces | place: Denmark | collected 2008/2010 | reverse complement strand
GCAAAAAAAGCTGCTTTGGCCAAGAAGAGAAGAAAACAGCGAAGAAGAAAACGGAGAACTTTGATAGTTATAGAACTTTTATTACTTATTATACTATCTGTAACAGCGTTTGGGGTATCTAAGATAACCAAGATGAAAAAAGTCAGTTTTAATTCCAATGATATTAAAATAAATGATTCTGTGTTAAAGAAAGATGGATATACAACAGTTGCGTTGTTTGGAACTGACTCCAGAGAGGGGGATCTTGAAAAAGGTACTCGTACTGATACAATGATGATTGCATCTATAAATAATAAGACAAAAGAAATACGAATTGCGTCCATTTACAGAGATACCCTGTTAGAACAGATGGATGGAACATATAATAAGGCAAATAGTGCTTATTTTGCGGATGGTCCGAAAGGTGCAATAAATATGCTGAATAAAAATCTTGATCTAGACATAGAAGACTACGTTACAGTAGATTTTAAGGCTATGGCAGATGTAATAGATTTGATTGGAGGCATCAAGATAAAATTAACAGATGCAGAAGCAAATATGGTGAACGAATATCTGGGAGAGACTGCTAGAGTTGCAGGAAAGAAAGCCAAAGAAATATCTGGTGGAGGTGTTCATAAACTTGATGGCTCACAAGCTGTTACTTATGCACGACTTAGAAAACTAGAAGGGGGAGATTATAAGAGAACTGAACGTCAACGTACAGTTATTAAAGCGATTTTTGCAAAAGCAACTAAGATGGATATCGGTACGATTAATAAAATTATAGATAAGGTCTTTCCTCAGATTTCAACAAGTTTTGATATGTCAGATATTTTAGGACTTGCAACAGGAGTTACACAGTATAAACTAGAAGATAATACGGGATTTCCGTTTGATAAAACGGATGGAATTATATATAGCAATTGTGGAGACTGTGTAGTAGCATTGGGCTTAAAAGAAAATGTTGAGGAACTTCATGAATTTTTGTATCCAGACGAAGAAACAACAGGTGTATCCGAAACAGTACAGGATATTTCGAATAGTATATCATCATTAACGGGCGTAACCAGACCTGCCAGTCTTGATCAGGAACAATCGGGAGATGGTACAATGAATGAAAATAGTTCAGAAGATGAAGAAACATCCACAGCAGTGTCAAATAAACCTGTTATTTCTACATCGGATGAATAAGATAATGGAGGATATAAAGAATGAATATTAAAAAGAAAATCAGCGCAGCTATGTTAGCGGTCTGCTTATGCATATCATTTTTATCAACGAATGTATTTGCAGCAGATGGAAGAATTTCCTTTACAGATCCGCAGACTGCAGTCGGGGATACTGTAGATGTAAAATGTGTGTTACGTTCAACTTCTGGAACAATGGGAAAGGTAACAGTAGGACTCGCCTATGACAAAGATTCTTTGAAGTTTGAATCTGGAGACGGAGTTACAGATAATGGAAATGGCTCACTTACGTATGAAGGCCAGGGGGGCAATTCGGAGATTTCTTTTACTGTTAAATTTCAGGCATTGAAAGAGGGCACTGCAAAGATAAGCGTTTCTAACAGTACGGTTTCATCAAGCAGTGGACAAGCCTATACATTGGAATCAGGAAATTCTACGGTGACAATAGCCGAAGGAGATCCTTCTAAGATCACGGATACATCAGATTCTAGTTCTTCTGCTAATGATGTGGAAGTAAAAGTTAATGGAAAGACATATACTTTAACAGATGATTTTGAGGATAAAGACATTCCAAGTGGTTATTCAAGAACGAAAGTGTCTTTTGAAGGTAAAGACCATCAAATGGTAGTAAACGGGAAAGATAGTATTTATCTCGGATATTTAAAAAAATCAGATGGAAAAGGTGCGTTTTTTCTTTATGACAAAGAGACTGCAACATTCTCAGTATATGAGGAAGTAAGTATTTCAGATACAACATCAATTATTTTATTGAATGATGAATCAAAAGTGACACTTCCTTCACGCTATAAAAAAGCAAAACTGACTTTAAACGGGGAAGAATTTCCGGTATGGCAAGATACAAAGAATGAAGATTATTATGTTATGTACGCTATGAACAGCGATGGAGAGAATGGATATTATCAGTATGATTCAACTGAAAATACTTATCAGAGATTCACGGGGAATACAGAAGAGGCAGATTCCGATACAAAAAAAACTTCTGGAAATACAACAGTAGATAAGTTACAGAATATTATAGAAAATCATTTTTCACTTGCAGTATTGGTTGTCGGATTGACAACAATCATAGCATTTGTTCTAATCATTGTTCTTACAATCAAACTTCGTCACAGAGACCTTGAACTGGATGACCTCTATGATGAATATGGAATTGACATGGACGAAGAAGAGGTATTGAAGGCAAAAAAGAAGGAAACAAAGAAAGAAGAAAAAGCAAAGAAAGCTTCAAAAAAAGTGAAGAAAAAACCAGCAAAGAAATATTACGACGAAGATGAATTCGAAGGTTATGATGATGACTTTGATGATGAAGATCCATGGATTACAGAGAATATTGCCGAGGCTATGGACACGTCTAATATGAAAAGCAAAAAATCTTCTAAGAAAAAGAAACCATCCAAAGGTGTCCGTGCCTTAGACGAGACAGGTCCGGCAATCCGTAAACCTGTTAAGAAGATCAATCTGGAGGATACCAATGATTTTGAAGCATTTACACCTCTGGATGAAGAAGCATTTGACAACTTCGAAGGTTATTATTCAGAAGATGATGATTATGATCTGTTCGGAGCAGGTTATGATGATGACGATCTGTTTGATGCGACAGCAGATCTTTTGAGTAATCATCCGGAAAAGAGAAGAAGTCATGCGGAGATGGATGATACATTCAAAATGGATGTGATTGATCTCGATTAAAATAGGATGAATAGAATGAACCGGTTTGCAGAAATCAGAAAGAAATTGATGGAAACAAACCGGTTTATTTTTTATTTTCAAGTGTTCTTGACAAGCTTTTTGAGTGTAGAAAATGTATACCCCATCTCCTCCCATTTTGCAAGCAGCTCATCCAGAATCTCGCCATTGGTTTTGGAGGTGTTATGCAGCAGCACGATGGCACCCGGATGGATCCGTCCGAGAAGCTTGTCAAAGGCTTCTTCTTTGGATGGCTGCGCGTCGGCCAGCCAGTCAACGTAGGCAAGACTCCAGAAGAAGGTATGATATCCCATGTCTTTTGCCATCTGCAGATTTTCAGTACTGTATTTTCCCTGTGGCGGCCGGTAGAAGCGGGTCATGGATTTGCCTGTGATATCTTTATACAGAGCTTCTACACTCTTAAGTTCTCTGGAAAATGTCTCCTTTGTTGCAATCTGGGACATATCGGGGTGATGGAAGGTATGATTGCCGATGGTATGGCCTCCTTTTAACATCTGCTTTATCAGTTCCGGATTATCACGCAGAAAGTTTCCGACAACAAAAAATGTGGCTTGAACGTTGTGCCGTTTTAAAGCATTCAAGATAGCCGGTGTATTTCCGTTTTCATAGCCGCAGTCAAAAGTGAGATAGATGACTTTTTTATCCGTCTTTTGTGCATAGTAGGCGTGATATTGCTGAAGCTCATCGAAAGATGCATTACCGACAGGAACTTTGCCTTCCTCCTGAAAGCTTAGACCCCAGTTTTCGGCAGCCGGCAGAATCGTGGAGAGGGGATTGCCGGAAGTCGAGGCTGTCGGAACTGTGCCGGAGGAAGCTGCATTACCGGATGGACTTTTATCATCTGTTCTGACAGACGCAGGCGGAAAGATCCGGGCAATCTGTCCGCCTGCAAAGAAACAGAATGAAAAGAAGAATAAGAGGATCAATGGTTTGTAATTATGTAATCGGGACATAAGAACTCCGCAAGAATCATTTGTTCATATATATGCAGCGAATACAAAGTTATGACCTGCCTTGCAAATAGCAGGGAATCATAGTAGTATAGGGAAGAAAGAAAAAGGGACGGAATTGAATGGAATATGGATGCAAAAATAAATGAACATATAAAGAATAAAAAGCAGGATAATCTGATCACTGCGGAGATCAGATATAAAATGACAGCGAAGGGTATGATGATCACCGAATATTATGGAGCAGACAGTTGTGTGTTCCTGCCGGATGAGATAGAAGGAGAAACTGTGACTGCACTGGATGATTATGCATTTGCCAGGAATCTGGAAGTGGAAGAGATCTGGCTGCCGGAAGCGTTAAAAGAAGTCGGTCGTTACGCATTCTACCGGTGCAGGAACCTGAAAAAACTGATTCTGGGGAATCAACTGCTCGATATGGGTGGTGGTGCATTGACGGGTTGTCGTCTGGAAGAAGTGGAGATATATTTCCGTGAGGGCAAGAAGAGCTGTCTGAAATCTATTGTAGAAGAGATGCGTTATCAGATCCGTGTAAGCTTATACGGATACAGTTGGAGATGTTGCGCAGAAAAAAACAGTACAGATGAATGGTTGCGGGAAGTCCGGATTTTATTTCCGGAACACTATGAAGAGGCGGTTGAGAACACCCCGGCAAGGATTCTTGAGACACACCATCATGGTGCGGGAGGATACTACCGCCAGTGCTTTTATAACCGGGAATTAGATTATAAGAAATATGATGAGATGTTCTATCATACGGTTGCGGAGGATACAGAAGAGACGGCGGTGGAGCTTGCACTGGACCGTCTGCGTTTCCCGGAGGAATTGTCGGAGAAGAACAAAAATGTCTACAAAACATATATACGGGAGCATATGGAAACGGTGGCAGCCTATCTGGTAAAGAGAGAAGATATAGAAGGAATCCGGTTCCTGGAGCAGAAGAAGCTGTGGAGTGAACCGTCTTTACAGAAAGGTATGGATGTAGCGGCAGAGGGGAACAGGACGGAAAGTCTGAGTGTGCTTATGGATGTCAGAAAAGAGTTGTTCCCGAAGAAGAAAAAGACGTTTGAATTGTAAGGAGAAAAAGCGGAAAATCATATGGCAGATACGAAGAGACGTATAAAAAATGAAGAAATAAAGAAAGAAACAACAGAACCAGAGGCTGTGTCACAGTCAACTGCCATGCAGGAGCGTATGGAGTCTGTCAGCCGAAAGATCCTGATCACGGCAAGAAATGAGCTTTATATGAAGATGCGTTTCCTGGACGTTGCGTTGTCGTGCATGCCATTTATACCGGATACTGGTGCGGACGGCATGGGAACGGATGGGGTGTACCTTTATTATGATCCGCAGTATCTGGGGGGATTGTTCCGGGAAGACCGCGTTATGGTGAATCGGATCTATCTGCATCTGGTACTGCATGGTATCTTCCGGCATATGCTCCGGAGAAAGGGAAGAGAAGAGAGAATTTATCATCTGGCCTGCGACATTGTGGCAGAATCCATCATCGACGGGCTTCAGTACCGCTGTGTGATGAAGGCCAGGTCACTTCCTAGAAGAGAGATGTATCGGATGCTGAAAAAGAAAATGAAGACACTGACGGCAGAACGGGTATATGAAGTGCTGAAGAAAGAAGAATTCCCGGAAACGAAGCTTGGACAGTTAGAGTCAGACTTCCGTGTGGACGATCACAGCTACTGGCCGAAAGATGAGGATAAGAAGAAGCAGAGCCAGATCGAGAATCAGTGGCAGGACATCAGCGAACGTATGGAGACGGAGATGGAGACATTTTCCAAAGAGGCATCGGAAAGTTCGGGCAGTCTGATCGATCAGGTGAAGGTTGAGAACCGGGAACGGATGGATTACCGGGAATTCTTACGGAAGTTTTCGGTTTTAAAAGAAGAGATGACGGTAGACCCGGATTCGTTTGATTATAATTTCTACAGCTATGGTTTGTCGTTGTATGGGAATATGCCATTGATTGAGCCGCAGGAGTGGAAGGAAGTCCAGAAGGTCAAAGAATTTGTGATTGTGATCGATACATCAATGTCGTGCTCCGGAGAACTGGTGAGGAAGTTTCTGGAAGAGACATACGGTGTGTTGAATGAGAACGACAGTTTTTTTCGGAAGGTGAATATTCATATCATACAGTGTGATGATCAGATCCAGACAGATCAGAAGATCACCTGTGAGGAAGAATTGAAATCTTATATGGAGAAGTTAGAATTAAAAGGCGAAGGCGGAACGGATTTCCGCCCGGCATTTGCCTATGTGGACGAAATGATCCGGCAGCATGCATTTGAACATCTGCGGGGGATGATCTATTTTACGGACGGACGTGGGATCTATCCGGCGAAGCGCCCAGTCTACGAGACGGCATTTGTGTTCATGGAGGAAGAATATGAGGACGTGGATGTCCCGCCATGGGCGATCAAGATCATTCTGGAAGAAGGGCAGGACTTTTAAGGAAATGTTGAAATACATGGAGGAAAGAAAATAAATGGATATAAAGCGAGCAAAGAAAGAAATCAAAGATTCCATCGAGGCATATCTTGCCAAAGATGAGTTCGGGGATTATATGATTCCACAGATCAGACAGAGACCGATTCTTTTGATGGGGCCTCCGGGAATCGGAAAGACTCAAGTCATGGAACAGGTGGCGAAAGAGTGTAAAGTGGCGCTTGTGGCATATACGATTACGCACCACACCAGACAAAGTGCAGTAGGGCTGCCGTTTATTGAAAAGAAGAAATATGGCGGAAAAGAGTATTCCGTCACAGAATATACGATGAGCGAGATCATTGCTTCGGTATATGACAAGATGGAGGAGACCGGATTAAAAGAAGGGATTCTTTTTATCGATGAGATTAACTGTGTATCCGAGACGCTGGCACCGACGATGCTGCAGTTCCTGCAGTGTAAGATGTTTGGTAATCAGAAGATCCCGGAAGGCTGGATCATCGTAGCAGCTGGCAATCCGCCGGAATATAATAAGTCGGTCCGCGATTTTGATGTGGTGACACTTGACCGCATCAAGAAGATCGATGTGGATGTGAACTATGATGTCTGGAAAGAATACGCATATCAGGCAGATATCCATCCGGCGGTCCTTGCATATCTGGAGATCCGCAGAGATTATTTCTATCGCATGGAGACGACCGTGGACGGAAGAGTCTTTGCAACGGCCAGAGGATGGGAAGATCTTTCCCAGCTTCTGAAGACATATGAGAAGCTGGGAAAGAAAGCAGACAGAGAGGTCGTTCATCAGTATATCCAACACTGGAAGATTGCAAAGGATTTTGCGAATTATCTGGAACTGTACAGAAAATACAAGAAAGATTACGGACTTGAGAAGATCATTGAAGGTGTCTACACAAAGGACACTTTGGAAAGACTGCAGTATGCAGCATTTGATGAGCGTCTCAGTGTAGTTAACATGCTGATCGGAAGACTGGGAACTTGCTTTAAAGATTATTTTCTGAAAGACCGGTTTGTGACGATCTTATATGAATATCTGAAGTTATACAGATCCAATCTGCAGATCGATCTTGTAGTTTGTGAATCGAGGGACAAGTACGAAAAACTCCGGAAAGAAGAGCAGATGACAAAGCAGGAAGATCATGTACGCAAACAGGTACTGGATACGCTGGAATCCTATGAACAGCTTACGAAAGAGGAACATCTGGATGGAGAAGCAGCATTTGAACGTGTAAAGGAATTGTTTGGCAATGAAGTGGCAGGGCGGGAAGAACTGACAGAGCATACACTTGCTGCGCTGGAACACGCATTTGATTTCATGGAAGCTGCATTTGGGGACAGTCAGGAGATGGTTTCTTTTGTTACAGAACTTAACACGAACTATTATAGTATTCAGTTCTTAAAGGAAAATGACTGTGATAAGTATTATCAGTATAATAAGAAACTGTTATTTGACAAACAGCAGGAGGAGATCCTGTCAGAACTAAATGAAGTAGAACAGGATCTGAACACTGCCATAAAATAGATGATTAGTATGTAAGTTTATATCCATGACGGATTTTGCGATAAATTTTCCAGATAATCATGGCCGGAAAGCTGAACGCAATATATAGTGATGATAGAATTCCGACACCCCCACCGACGATCATAAGAATTAAAATGCCAATATTCATAAGTCAAAGTCCTCCTTGTCAATGTTTTTATATATTGATGTTATATATGATGTGGAATTTTGCTTCCGGGTACATTGTATGGACTTTTGGTAAGAAGATAAAGAGAAACGGATGGATCTTAACACGGTATGAACAAGAATCGTTATTTTCTTAACATTGTTTTAGCGAAAGAAGTACATTTACTTTAAAGACAACAGGTGTTAAAATAAGCAATGAATGTAAACGAAGATGATATAAGACCCGGGGAGGTCTTAAACAAGATGAGATAAAGGAGAAATATATATGAAATGGAATCAGTTTCGTCTGAAGACAACAACAGAGGCAGAAGATATCGTCAGCAGCATGCTTGCTGATCTTGGAATCGAAGGAGTGCAGATCGAAGATAAGATCCCGCTTACACAGTCTGACAAAGAGCAGATGTTCGTAGACATCCTGCCGGATATGCCGAAAGATGACGGATGTGCATACCTGACATTCTATCTGGATGAAGAAGTAGACAAGCATGAGATGTTACTGAAGGTCAGACAGGAATTAGAAGAGATGAGAAGTTATCTGAATGTGGGAGACTGTACGATCGAGGAGTCCCAGACAGAAGATGTAGACTGGGTAAATAACTGGAAGCAGTATTTCCATCAGTTCTATATTGATGACATTCTTGTCATTCCTTCATGGGAGAATGTAGAGGCAAAAGACAGCGACAAGATGGTGATCCATATCGATCCGGGCACAGCATTCGGAACCGGTATGCATGAGACCACACAGCTCTGCATCCGCCAGCTTAAGAAATATGTGACAGAAGATACAGAGATCTTAGACGTTGGATGTGGAAGCGGAATCCTTGGAATGTTGGCGTTAAAGTTCGGCGCAAAGCATTCGGTAGGAACAGACCTGGATCCGTGTGCGATCGATGCAACCTACGAGAATATGGACAACAACGGAATCAGCAGAGACCAGTATGAAGTCATGATCGGTAATATCATTGATGATAAAGAAGTACAGGATAAGGTCGGTTATGAGAAATACGATATCGTAGCAGCAAATATCCTGGCAGATGTACTGGTACCGCTGACACCTGTGATCATCCACCAGTTGAAAAAGGGCGGTATCTATATCACAAGCGGAATCATCGAAGATAAAGAAGAAGTGGTCGTAGAAGCTGTGAAGAAAGCAGGCCTCGAAGTTCTGGAAGTGAACCACCAGGGCGAATGGGTATCTGTAACGGCAAGAAAGAATTAGAGGATTCGATATGCAACATTTTTTTGTGTCACCGGAGCAGGTGAAGGAAGAAAAGATCTACGTAGAGGGCGGCGACGTCAATCATATGAAGAATGTACTCCGCATGAAGACCGGTGAAGAACTTACGGTAAATGACGGAGAAGGCAGTCAGTACCTGTGTGTAGTGGAATCCTATGAAGCAGATATGGCAGTGCTTAAGATACTGGAGAAAAAGCAGGACGAGAGCGAGCTTGCATCAAAGATCTATCTGTTCCAAGGACTTCCAAAGCAGGACAAGATGGAACTGATCGTGCAGAAGTCGGTAGAACTCGGCGCATATCAGGTAATCCCGGTGGCGACAAAGCGAGCCGTGGTCAAGCTGGATGCGAAGAAGGCGAAGAAGAAGGTCGAACGCTGGCAGCAGATCGCGGTCAGTGCGGCGAAGCAGGCAGGACGAGGTATTATTCCTGAGGTGGGAGAAGTATGCACTTATGCGCAGGCATTGAAGCAGGCAGAAGAACTGGACGTTGTCCTGATCCCATACGAACTGGCAAAAGGGATGGAAGAGACGAAGCAGATCATCGCAGGAATCAGACCGGGGCAGTCGGTCGGCATCTTTATCGGACCGGAAGGCGGCTTTGAGGAAGAAGAAGTAGCACTTGCCATGAAAACCGGGGCAAATCCGGTGACACTTGGCAAGAGAATCCTTCGGACAGAGACTGCAGGACTTACGATGCTTTCGGTTCTGATGTTCCATCTGGAAGGGTAGAAACATAATCTAATACTAAGAATGAAGAGTACAGGAAGTGAAGAAATGAAGGAAGTATATCTGGATAATTCGGCGACTACCATGGCATACCGAAGCGTCGGGGAACTGGTGCAGAAGGTCATGTGTGAAGACTATGGCAATCCGTCTTCTATGCATAACAAAGGTGTGGAAGCAGAAAAATATATAAAAGAAGCAAAAGAAACATTTGCCAGACTCTGGAAGGTACAGGAAAAGGAAGTGTATTTTACTTCCGGCGGTACGGAGAGTGACAATATGGCACTGATCGGCGCGGCAAGAGCGAATAAGCGTGCAGGCAACCACCTGATCACATCATCCATCGAGCACCCGGCAATCATCAACACCATGCGTTTTCTTGAGGAAGAAGAAGGATTCCGTGTGACCTATCTTCCGGTAGACCAGTACGGAAGAATCCGTCTGGATGCGTTGAAAGAAGCGCTGTGTGAAGATACGATCCTGGTATCGATCATGTATGTGAACAACGAAGTGGGTTCCGTACAGCCGATTCAGGAAGCGGCAAGTATCGTAAAGGCATATAATAAAGACATTTTATTCCATGTCGATGCGGTACAGGGATTTGGAAAATATAAGATCTACCCGAAGAAACTGAAGGTAGATATGTGCTCCATCAGCGGTCACAAGATCCACGGACCGAAGGGCGTGGGTGCATTATACATCGGTGAAAATGTAAAGATCCGCCCGATCGTTTATGGCGGCGGCCAGCAGCATGATATGCGTTCCGGAACGGAAAATGTACCGGGAATCGCAGGACTTTCCCTGGCGGCAAAGACGATTTACGATAACCTCGATGAAAAAGTGGAGAAGATGCGGGCGTTAAAACAGCATTTCATCGAAGGCGTGGAAAAGATCGAGAATACAACGATCCATGGTTTATACGATGAGACGTCGGCACCGCATATTATCAGTGTAGGAATCGCAGGGATCAGAAGTGAGGTGCTATTACATGCGCTGGAAGATAAAGGAATCTATGTGTCATCCGGATCGGCATGTGCGTCCAACCATCCGCAGATCAGCGGTGTGTTAAAAGGAATCGGGGCAAAACAGGAGTTTCTGGATGCGACGCTTCGGTTTAGTATGTCAGAATTTACTACACTGGAAGAGATTGACTATACGCTCGATGCACTATATAATATAGTACCGATGCTTAGAAGATATACCAGACATTAGAAAGTTACAGATAAAAGAGAAAGAGATCAGGAAAGGAATCAGAAGATGAGATTTCATACATTTTTATTAAAATATGGAGAGATTGGAATTAAGGGAAAGAACCGTCATCTGTTCGAAGACGCACTGGTGCGCCAGGTGCGTTATGCATTAAAAGATGTAGACGGACAGTTCGATGTACACAAATCACAGGCAAGAATCTATGTAGACTGTGAAGGAGATTATGATTACGATGAGACTGTGGAACATCTGAAGAAAGTATTCGGTCTGGTCGGAATCTGTCCGGTTGTCCGTATGGAGGATAAAGGATTTGAGGAACTGAAGAAAGACGTTGTGGCATATATGGATGAGATGTATCCAGATAAGAACTTTACATTTAAAGTAGAGTCCAGACGTGCCAAAAAGTCTTATCCGCTGAACTCTATGGAGATCAGCCGTGACCTTGGAGAAGCGATCCTGTACGCATTTCCGGAAAGCGGGATCAAAGTAGATGTACATCATCCGGATGTTATGGTGAACGTAGAAGTCAGGAATGAGATCTACGTATATTCACAGATCATCCCGGGAGCAGGCGGAATGCCGGTCGGAACCAATGGTTCGGCGATGCTTCTGTTATCCGGCGGTATCGACAGCCCGGTTGCAGGATACATGGTATCCAAACGTGGAGTAAGCCTTGAGGCTACTTACTTCCATGCGCCGCCGTATACAAGCGAACGTGCAAAACAAAAAGTTGTGGATCTTGCAAAGAAAGTGGCAAAATATTCCGGACCGATCAAGCTGCATGTCGTCAACTTTACGGATATCCAGCTTTATATCTACGATCAATGCCCGCATGATGAGCTGACGATCATTATGAGAAGATACATGATGCGTATCGCAGAACATTTTGCAAAAGAGGATGGCTGCTTAGGTATGATCACAGGGGAAAGTATCGGACAGGTGGCAAGCCAGACCATGCAGAGTCTTGCAGCAACGAATGATGTATGTACGATGCCTGTATACCGTCCACTGATCGGATTCGACAAGCAGGAAATCGTGGATGTATCAGAAAAAATCGATACTTATGAGACCTCGATCCAGCCGTTCGAAGACTGCTGTACGATCTTCGTGGCAAAACATCCGGTAACCAAGCCGAATATTGATGTGATCCGCCGTTCGGAAGAGAATCTGAATGAGAAGATCGATGAGCTGATGAAACAGGCGATTGAGACCGTTGAGATCATTGAAGTAAAATAAATGGAGTAAAAAAGAGGGCTGAACCCTTAAACAGGTCAGCCCTTTTTCTAAGTAAATCATTTACTTTTATTACTGATTAGTCACAAAGATATGGTTTTAACATTTCCATGATCTCTTCTACGTTGTCATCAGCGTGGATGTTCAGATCGATCGGTTTAGAAAGATCTAAGCTGAAGATTCCCATGATTGATTTTGCATCAATGACATATCTTCCAGATACAAGATCAAAGTCATAATCAAATTTTGTGATGTCGTTTACGAATGATTTTACTTTGTCGATTGAATTTAAAGAAATCTTTACTGTTTTCATTGGAATACCCTCCTTGATTCATTTCTTGTTCTATAGATATATTAAGAGTCAGACGAAGAAAAGTCAAGGAACAAATTGCCAAAGAATTCAGAAGATTTTCGTTAGATGTTACAACAATGTGTTAAAATAACGTTTTAAAAAGAAAGGAACAGATATATGAAGAAAGTAGCATTGCATAATCTCGGATGCAAAGTAAATGCATATGAGACGGAAGCCATGCAGGAACTGCTGGAAAAGCATGGATATGAGATCGTGCCGTTCCAGGAAGGTGCGGATGTCTATATCATTAATACCTGTACCGTAACGAATATGGCGGACCGGAAGTCCAGACAGATGCTTCATAAAGCAAGAAAGATGAACCCGGATTCTATTGTTGTTGCCTGCGGCTGCTATGTACAGGCTAAGAAAGATGATATCCCGGAAGGTATTGATATTGTCGTTGGTAATAATAAGAAGCAGAATATTGTTGAAATCCTGGAAAATTATGAAAAAGAAAAGAATCAGGATGGTCAGCGGGAAACATCAGACGAACAGGAAAAGGAAACAGAGACCTATCAGGAGATTCTGGATATCAATCATGAAAAAGTGTATGAAGATCTGCATTTAAGTACGGCGGCGGAACACACAAGAGCTTATATCAAGGTGCAGGACGGATGCAACCAGTTCTGCTCTTACTGCATCATTCCGTTCGCAAGAGGAAGGGTAAGAAGCAGAAGCCGTGACAGTGTGCTGGATGAAGTGAAGACACTGTCGGCCAATGGATATAAAGAAGTGGTACTGACCGGAATCCATCTGAGTTCGTACGGAATCGACTGTGACGACGACCTGTTGTCACTGATTCTGGCGATCCATGAAGTGGAAGGAATCGAAAGAATCCGTCTTGGATCACTGGAGCCGAGAATTATTACGGAAGAATTTGCACAGACGATCGCAAAACTTCCGAAGATGTGTCCGCATTTCCATCTGTCATTGCAGAGCGGATGCAACGCAACATTGAAGCGCATGAACCGCAGATACACAGCAGAAGAGTATTATGAGAAATGTCAGCTGCTCCGCAAATATTTCGACAACCCGGCACTTACAACGGACGTGATCGTCGGTTTCCCGGGAGAGACGGAAGAAGAGTTTGCAGAGTCGAAGGCATTTGTAGATAAAGTAGATTTTTATGAAACACATATTTTTAAATATTCCAGAAGAGAAGGAACAAAGGCAGCGGCTATGAAAGACCAGGTGCCGGATCAGATTAAGGCCGCAAGAAGCGCCGAACTTCTGGAACTGAACCGTAAGAAGCAGGCGGTTTATGAAGAAAGACTGCTTGGAACCACACAGGAGGTCCTGATCGAGGAGAAAATCGTGCGTGATGGAGAGGAACTTCAAATCGGGCACACAAAGGAATATGTGAAAATTGGTGTAAAAAATCCGAATAATCTTATTAATCAGCTTGTAAATGTAGAAATTGAAAACCAATTACAAATATTGCATTGAAATTTGAGATTTAATCATGTAGAATAAAATTGAAATATTTTTGGAGGACGTGATTATATGAAAAATATGACAAATACCCAGTTTTTCCAGGTGGAAAGTGGACCGCAGATCAGTGCAAAAGATATTCTGGAAATCGTATACAAGGCATTGAGTGAAAAGGGATATAATCCGGTAAATCAGATCGTAGGATACATTATGTCCGGCGATCCGACTTATATCACAAGCCATAACGGAGCCAGAAGTCTGATCATGAAGATGGAAAGAGATGAACTGGTAGAAGAGATGCTCAAGACGTATATCGAGCATAATGAGTGGGAATAATGACTATGAGAATCATGGGACTGGACTATGGATCTAAGACGGTAGGCGTTGCGGTCAGTGATCCGTTGGGAATTACTGCTCAGGGAGTAGAGACAATATGCAGAAAGGACGAGAACAAGCTCAGAAAGACCTGTGCGCGTATCGAAGCACTGATTGAAGAGTATCAGGTTACGAAGATTGTTCTCGGACTTCCGAAGCATATGAATAATGATATTGGAGATCGTGCGGAAAAATCAATGGCATTTGGTGAGATGTTAAAAAGACGGACCGGCCTTGAGGTCGTTATGTGGGACGAGCGTCTGACCACGGTAGAAGCTGAGCGGACTTTGATAGAGAATAAGGTGAGGCGTGAAGACCGCAAGAAGTATATTGATAAGATTGCGGCTGTTTTTATATTGCAGGGATATCTGGATTCACTTGCGCATACGCCCCTGGATTAAGAGGTGGATTATAGATGGAAAAGATTAAATTCATGTCCGAAGAGATGAATGAAGAAGTAGATTTTTATGTACTTGAACAGACAAAAGTTGGTGGGGTGTCTTATATTCTGGTGACAGATTCGGAAGATGATGATGCAGAATGTCTGATTTTGAAAGACACATCAGGAGAGAACCAGTCAGAGAGTGTATACGAGATCGTAGAAGATGATGTAGAGCTTTCTGCTGTTCTGAAAGTATTTGAAGAACTACTTGAAGATGTAGAGATTGAAAGGTAGTTTGGAATGTCTATCAGTAAAGAGAAGTTTAAAGAAATGCTGAGAGAGAAGGGGTTGAAAGTTACCAACCAGCGTATACTGGTACTGGAGGTCCTTGCAGATCATCGTGATAAGCATCTGACTGCAGAAGATATTTATGAATTAGTAAGAGAAGATTATCCGGAGATTGGGCTGGCAACTATATACCGGACAGTGCAGTTGTTACTGGAAATGCAATTGGTGGATCGTATCAGTCTTGACGATGGATGTGCACGTTATGAAATCGGAGAATTCTTTGATGGAGAAGAAAGACATCATCATCACCATCTGATATGCAGAACATGTGGTAAGATTCTTCCGTTTAAGGATGATCTGTTGGAAGATCTGGAAGATAAGATCGAAGATACCACGGGATTTCATGTGTTAGACCACGAATTAAAGTTCTATGGACAGTGCAGGGAGTGCCAAAAAAGAGGCAGAAAAAAGTAGTGCGGTAAACACGTGGAGGTGTAATTTTGAAAAGAGAAAACAATGGAAAAATGCGTATCATTCCACTCGGAGGTCTGGAAAAGATCGGAATGAACATCACAGCTTTTGAGTATGAGGACAGTATTATTGTTGTAGACTGTGGATTATCTTTCCCGGAGGAGGATATGCTCGGAATCGACCTGGTCATTCCGGATGTTACTTATCTGAAGGATAATATCCAGAAAGTCAAAGGATTTGTGATCACCCATGGTCATGAAGACCATATCGGTGCACTCCCTTATATATTAAGAGAACTGAATCTTCCGATCTATGCGACCAAGCTTACGATGGGAATCATCGAGAAGAAGCTGACGGAGCACAATCTGCTTCGCAGTACAAGAAGAAAAGTTGTAAGACACGGACAGTCGATCAATCTGGGTCAGTTCCGTATCGAATTTATCAAGACAAACCACAGTATCCAGGATGCTGCGGCACTGGCGATCTATTCACCGGCCGGTATCGTTGTGCATACAGGAGACTTTAAAGTAGATTATACACCGGTATACGGTGATGCGATCGATCTGCAGAGATTTGCAGAGATCGGAAAGAAAGGTGTACTGGCACTGATGTCGGACAGTACCAATGCGGAGAGACCGGGATTTACCCAGTCTGAGCGTACGGTAGGTATTACATTTGACCACATTTTTGCAGAGCATAAAGATACACGTATTATCATTGCAACATTTGCATCAAATGTAGACCGTGTACAGCAGATCATCAATACGGCATGTAAATATGACCGTAAGGTAGTCGTAGAAGGACGAAGCATGGTGAATATCATTCAGGTTGCACAGGAGCTGGGATACTTAAATGTTCCGGATAAGACACTGATCGAGATCGACCAGCTGAAGAATTATCCACCGGAGAAGACAGTTCTGATCACAACCGGAAGTCAGGGAGAATCAATGGCAGCACTGTCACGTATGGCAGCAGATGTGCATAAGAAAGTAACAATCATGCCTGGCGATACGATCATCTTCAGTTCAAACCCAATCCCTGGAAATGAAAAATCCGTATCCAAGGTCATCAATGAACTGACTGCGAAAGGTGCCAATGTTATCTTCCAGGATGCCCATGTATCCGGTCATGCTTGTCAGGAAGAATTGAAACTGATCTATTCTCTGGTAAAACCGAAATATGCAATTCCGGTCCATGGAGAGTACAGACATCTGAAAGCAAATGCAGGAATCGCTAAGATGCTTGGTATTCCGAAAGAAAATATCTTTATTCTGAAATCGGGTAATGTACTGGAACTCAGCGATAAGGAAGCAAAAGTTGTAGACAACGTGCATACAGGAGAAATCCTGGTAGACGGCCTCGGTGTCGGAGATGTCGGTAATATCGTACTCCGTGACAGACAGCATCTGGCAGAAGACGGTATCATGATCGTTGTACTGACACTGGAGAAGGGAAGTAACCAGCTTCTTGCAGGTCCGGATATTGTATCGCGCGGATTCGTGTATGTAAGAGAGTCTGAAAGTCTGATGGAAGAGGCGAGAAAAGTCCTTACAGAAGCGGTAGAAGACTGTCTGACACACCAGCGTAATGCGGACTGGAGCAAGATCAAGCTTGTGATTCGTGATACGATGAATGATTTCATCTGGAAGCGGACCAAGAGAAGACCAATGATTCTTCCGATTATTATGGACGTATAGAAAGTATAATTATAATTAAACGGGAAATGAGCCGCACATTGTATAAAACAGGCGCCTTCGAACGCAGTGGGCGAAGCCTGTTTTGTGCAGTGTACGGCTCATTCCCTTGTAGAAACTCAAGATGAAAAAATGTGTAACAGATAAAACCGTAACAAATAGAACAGAGGTAGGAATACTATGATCGTAGATGAACGTATGGTTACATACATCCGGTCGTTGGAACGTCCGGAGAATCCTGTGATAGAGGCAATCGAACAGGAAGCATTGGAAAGCTTCGTACCGATCATCCGCAAAGAAACCCAGAGCTTCTTAAAGGTAATGATGTTAATGAACCACCCGGCCAGAGTGCTGGAGGTGGGCACAGCAG
>OGRN01001767.1_pt1 | contig 17807 bp, 9 predicted proteins | sample 1553401 | NCBI WGS metagenome assembly OGRN01 (sample SAMEA2580096, study PRJEB22360) | human gut metagenome | biome: human gut; feature: human-associated habitat; material: faeces | place: Denmark | collected 2008/2010 | reverse complement strand
AAGCGCTTTCCATCCTTATGCCCTCCCCGGCGGCGAGCAGCAGCGGCTGGCTTTGGGAAAAATTCTGCTGCGCCAGCCTGCGATTCTGCTGCTGGACGAGCCCACCAAGGGATTGGATCCCTTTTTTAAGCGAACGCTGGCCGATATCTTCAAGCGGTTATGCCAGAGCGGTATGACAATACTGATGGTAACGCACGATATTGAGTTCTGTGCCGAGTATGCAGACCGGTGCGCCCTGTTCTTTGACGGTGAAATTGTTTCCTGTGGGACTCCGAAAGAGTTCTTTTCGGGAAATAGTTTTTACACCACCACGGCCAACCGAGTGGCGGGACAGTGGTTTCCAGATGCCATCACATGGGAGGAGGTAGCGGCTCGATGCGGCGGGGATATCAAATAAGTCAGGTAGAGACCGCCCACCGCAAGCGCACTGCCGTTTCATCGCTGCTTATTTTTATAGCGATTCCAGCGGTGATTATTCTGGGGTTCACATTATTCAACGACCGAAAATATATCCTGGTCAGCTGGATGATTTTGGCTATGACTGTTGCACCGTTTTTTATGGTATTTGAAAAACGGAAACCAAAGGCGCGTGAAATCGTTCTGATTGCCATGATGTGTGCCCTAACGCTCTGCGTGCAGCTCCTGTGCCGTATGACCATTGCAATCCGCGCAGGAACAGCAATTATAATTGCCAGCGGAATTGCGCTGGGGCCGGAGGCGGGTTTTCTGATCGGCGCCCTGTCCAGGTTTGTACTGAATTTTTATGAAGGGCAGGGACCGTGGACGCCCTGGCAGATGTTTTGCTGGGGACTGTTGGGCTTCCTGGCCGGTCTGGCCTTTAACCGGGCCACGGTGGAAAAACTCAAGTCCAGGGATTTTAAGGTGGTGATGGGACCGCTGCTGTGTGTGGTATTTGCGGTCCTGACTGCCTACCTTCTTTACTTGCTTTTCCCACCGGTAGACAACGGCTCTTTTCTAGGCTGGCGCTTATATGTTTTCGGCGCCATTGGTTTACTGCTGGGCGTATTGGTACAGCGGAAACGCCTTCCGGTAGACGACATCACCTTGACTGTTTTTACGTTTTTTACAACGTTTATCATTTACGGCGGGCTGATGAATATCTGCGCCATGGTTACCGCGGCCAGTATCCCGGGAGGAAATGAGATCAGCTGGGACACGATGAAGCTGCTTTACATCTCCGGCGTGCCCTATGATGCAGCGCATGCCGGTTCCGCGGCGATTTTCAACTTTATCTTTGGGGATAAAATCATCAGGAAATTGGAGCGAATCAAGCTGAAATACGGAATCTATCGGTGAGGAGTGGATGCATGACAGTCTTTATCACAGGTGGGTGCAAAAATGGGAAATCCACTTTCGCTTTGCAATGTGCGCTGAGCCTGTCAGAAAGACGCCCGCGTTATTATGTAGCAACCATGGAGCCCCCATGTGACGCCGATGAATTGGAGCGGATACGCATCCACAGAGCGGCACGGGCGGGCAAGGGATTTGTAACCCTGGAACAGGGACGAAACTTGCCTGTTTGCTTGGAACAGGCGGATCATAGCGGTGTTTTTTTGCTGGACAGCGTCACGGCGCTGCTGGCCAATGAGATGTTCCCCACCAATGCACAGCCTGATGAGACCGCGACAGAGCGTATAGCGGCTGATCTGGGGACTTTTCTCGGCGCCGTGGAACATGCCGTCGTGGTCAGCGATTATCTGTACGGAGATGGAATTGCTTACGATCCTGTGACCGAACGATATAGGCGAGGCTTGGCATACCTGGATCGGTTCCTGGCAGAGCGTTGTGACTGCGTTGTGGAAATCTGTCTTGGGCGTCCGGTCGCTCATAAAGGCCGCCTGCCAGCGTTGGAGGGAAAAACATAATGGATATCATCATTGGCGGCGTCTATCAGGGAAAGCTGGATTATGCAAAAGCGCAATTCAGCTTGACTGATTCTGATGTGTTTTTCTGCAGCGAATGTCCTGTGCTCGACTTGACGAAGCGATGTATTTACGGCTTTGAACAATACCTGCGGGCTTGTGCGCAAAGCAGCATCCTGCCGCAGACGGAATATCCGGCGGAAACGGTGTTGATCTGTGAGGATATTTTTTGCGGCATCGTCCCGATGGAAGATTTGGAACGCAAATGGCGCGATTTAGCCGGTCGTACTCTCACTGTTTTAGCTTCCAAAGCGAACACGGTTACTCGTATTTTCTGCGGGCTGCCGCAGCAGCTGAAACCATAAATAAGACGATCATCAAAAAAAGAATATCATGGTACTATCCTGCCGGGAAACTCCCGAAGGGCGGAATGGGGTGAAAAGCCCCGCGAGCGGGTCACTGTGATGCCTCCGGAGAGAGGATAAGTCAGATACGCCGGACAGTATCTTTGTACCTGCCTGCACCGGGACATGCGCGACAACTGCCGGACTCCCGGCAGTTGTTTTTGCATCTTTGGTACAAAAGCAATCCGCACCTATATCATACCATGTGCGGTTTATATAAATTGAAACACATGAGCTAAAAAGGAGGATTATCACACATGAAAAAAAGAGTCCTATCTCTGCTGCTTGTGCTAGTTATGGCGGTCGGCATGCTGCCCGTCAGCGCCATGGCAGCAGAAGGGGAACCGGCGCCAGCGCCGGTCTTTCAAACGAATTTGAAAGAGCCGGAAGTAACGTATTACAGCGACAGTTCCATTCGCGCTCTATCAATTCAGATAACAAAAGATGAAGCAAGTTATACGAAAGACACATTGGAGATAAAATGGCAGAGCTCTAATAGCGGAGAAGAAGGGAGCTTTTCGGATGCCAAAGATGGTGTGTTCAACTTCTTGCTCTCGAGCAGCTACAAACCGGATATCCAGCCGGGCGAGACCAAGTATTACCGGGCAAAGGTAACCAATAACGGCCTTGGAGAAGGCATGACGCCCACAACGGTATATTCCGCAGTGACAAAGATTGTGGTTTTAGAGGAAGCGGCGCCAATTCCGGCGAAGCTTACCTTCCAACCTGCAGCAAAGCTGGCTGGAGAGGAGGGGAATTATACCACCGAAGCTGCCGGGGATATCAATGCGGAAGTGAAAAATTATTGGGGCGGCGACGAAGTAACCAACATCAGCACCGGCAATGTGAGCAATGTATCGATCAACAGCTGGGATACGGTCAAATATGACTTCACGGGCTGGCTGATGCAGGGGCAGGACGGCCTGCAGAAACTGCTTTCCATGCATGACAGCACAGAATATTTGGAGGTGCTGAAGGTTGCCGACGAAACGGCGTGGGCAGCGTATGTGAGTGCCTCTGATCTGGTTGTGCAGAGCTATATCTATACAGGTACACCAAATACGTATGCACTGCGTTTTAATACATCGGTCGAGATTCTCAAGGACTTCTCCATCACACCAGTGTTCACGGAGAAGGCAGCGCCTCAGCATACCTTGACGCTGGAACGGGCGAAGCACGGTACAGCTTCCTATATTCGCGAGGGGGAAAGCGAGACTTACACGCTGACTGCCGCAGCCGATAAAAACTACTTGTTTGCCCGCTGGGAGCAGTCTGCCGACAACGGCAGCACATGGACGCCCGTTGAAAGTAGCACCGCAAAAATGCAGGTTACGCTGGCTGCCGATACCTCCTATCGGGCGGTCTTTGTTCCCATTTCCATTGAGGAGATGAGCTTCGCCAGCTATTACCTTCCCTCTTCGGGAGACAACTGGACAGTTCGTCTGGATGTGGAAATGAGCGCGAACTTACAGGAAACCACCCCGTTTACGGTCAATGTCTATGAGGGCAGCAACAGCACTGGAACTCTGTTGGAAACTGTGCAGGTAGATGTATATCGGGGTTCCGCAAAGCGCACGATTGAGGTGGATTTGACCAAGCGGCCCAGCTCGGATACGACTCCCATCTATGTGACTGCCACGTTGCTGGGCGGGGAACCGGTAGGTGCGAGCAGGACTCTCTGCGGCACGTTGGATATGGAGCAGACAAGCCTTGAGGTGGACTGCGTCGCGGAGACGTTCATGAAGGACTCCGACTACGGGTATTTGCAGTTTTCCGCCACTTGTGAACCCAATGCGGTCATCACATGGTCGGGCGGTAATGACGAACTGGGGCAACCCGGTCAGGCGGGCACCGCCGTGATTGAGGCAGATACAGGTAAGGTGACCTTTACCCGGTTTTACAGCAATAATTCAAAGACATTTTATGCCGATGCTGGGGACGGACGTGTTGGCAAGATTGTTGTTTCTTTTATAAGAAGCAAGGATGTCGTGAAATTGGGTGAAACGGCTCTAACTGTTCTTGCAGGCGAGACAAACGAATACGCTTACAAGAGCACATTGCCCAAGCTCAAGGAAGCACAGGTTAAGGTGACATCTTCCGACGAAAGCATTTTTACTGCTGCGGTTACGACAAAAGAAGTGCCGGGGATGTTTTTCCCGGAGGTAGTCCTTGATAAAGTTACCATTACCGGCGTGAAGGCAGGAACGGCCGAACTGAGCATCGCGCTGACGAACGGCGGCGTTTGGACGTGCCCTGTCACCGTCACCAGCAGCGACATCGCCGTTGAGGGTATTACTGTAACTCCCAAAACCGCAGAACTCAATGTGGGCGGCACAACGGTGCTCTCTGCCGTTACCGCACCGGCCACTGCCGCTGTTACCGTGACCTACTCCAGCTCGAAGGAGGATGTGGCCCGGGTAAACGCTAATACCGGCGTGGTCACTGCAATCGGCGCAGGCGAGGCCGTTATTACTGCGACAGCTACCGACGGCAGCGGAAAGACCGTCACTGACACCTGTGTTGTCACCGTGACGGATGCTGCCTATACTGTGAAAGTTTATGTACCAACTGCGGCAGGGCCTGCCGCGTTCTATCCCACTACCGGCTTTGACACCGCTGGCAGAGATACTTTTGCGGAAGAGTCCGCCATCGCCGCTGCTTCCGCTGTTGAAGGAGACTACACCGTTTATACCATGTCTCTTGAACCGGGGACCTACTCCTTCCGGGGCACGAGTTCCGGCGGCCAGAGCATGGGCGGCGGCTGCTTTGCCATTCCGGAGGCAGATACCGCTGCCGGAACGCGGGATGTGAGCATCTACCTGCGTCAGGTGGAGTTCTCCGTTACCAACAGCGAAATCACGGCGGACGACCTTACCCTGACGGTGAAAAACACGCTGGGAACGGTCACGCTGGGAGCGGCCGGTGCCAATGCGTCTGGACAGCTGAACTTCTCTACTTTGATGTATGCCAAGGGCGGCACAATGTTGTACTCTGTGACGGCCACGCCGAACGAGGATTATATGCAGTCCAATCATGTGGGCGTTTTGGCGCTTACACAGAGCATAGAGCAAGGCACAGATACCCAGAGCGTATCCATGACGTTGCCTGCTGCGACGGCTTTGACGCTCACCGTGCCTTCCGGAGCGAAGGCTGAATTGGCCATTGCCTCTCGTTACCAGGGTGTAGCCCATGTGCCTGTTGCCGCTGTTGGCCAGCCCAAGACAGAGGCTGGGAAGGATACCTATAGCTTCCTCATTGGAAAAGGCGTCTATGAATATCGCGTCAGCGGAACAGATTATGTCACGTATATTGGCACTACCCCGGTAGACAGCGACACGGTGGCCATAGAGGTCACCGAAGCACAGCTGAAGCCCGCAGGAAAAACGGCAGCCACTTTGGACCGGGATACTAAGTCCAATGGCGGAGCCAATGTGGGCGATATTCTGATGAATAACAATACTCAGGGATATCTGAAGCTGAATGCCAATGCGACCTACCAGCTCTCTCCCATGCGTCAGTGGTGGGGCAGCAATGCTACATGGGAAATGGGCGGAAATTATTACATTCTGGAGCCCGATTTCCACTATACAGTTGTGGGATTGGATGGTCAGCCGAACAGCAGCGTGATCACCGTAGACGAAAACGGGAAAATCTCCGCCGTGGGCGCTGGCACAGCCATTGTTCTCATTACCTACGATGCTATGACGGTGAATTACCACGACGGCGCCAAGGTGTCCTATGATAACTATGACCCCAACGGTTTCTTCGGCGCTATCTGGCCGGAGAACACCGGTGTGCTGGTCGTCTCTGTGGATGCCGCCGCCAGCGGCATTGACACCGGTTTGGTAATCAACACAGATAAGACGGTTTCGGATAAGCTGGACGGAGTGGCTTTGGACGCCGACTACGATGTCATCTACTTCATGGATGAGCAAGGCGAGTATACCTTTACCCCGGGCGCAGGGGTTACCGCCGTGTCTGTGGCCAATCCGACAATCAGTGATGGAAAGATGAGCTTTACCGGATTTACCGCTCTCACCGCCGGTCAGGACGGCCGGTATACGGTTCCGTTGACGGAAGGGCGCAATATTGTGAAGGTGGACAGCGCCAAGGGATCGGAGTATCAGGTCATTACAGCCAAGCAGGTCGATGTGACCGTCAACGGAAAGCCGCTGGAAGATGCTGTCCTTGTCCCCGGTGAGAAGGTCAGCATTCAGTTCGACACGCTCTATAACCCGGTCAACCGGATGTATGCCTATAACACCAGTGCGGCAGCGGTATATTTTAATGTCAGCGGCTATGAGGGAAAAAGTGCCGGCAATGGCCGCGGCGGCTATGGTTACTACTTCTTTGCATCCAATCCATACAATCAGGTCGTGGAGCATCTTGTCTCGGCCGGGAAAGATGATTCGGGATACGGCAACTCCATGGTCAATGTGGGCGATGAACTGACTGTTCCGGCAGATTTTGATGGGGATGTCTTCACGCTCTCCAACGGCGCGTTCAATGTGGGCGGCTTTTCTCACTATAAGTTCGGTGAACACCGCACAAAAATGGGGCAAAGCACCAGTGGAATGTCCGCCAATATGCTCTCTTATTTCGGGCAGCTGCCGGACATCTCTATCCCGGTTGGAGGAAAGTTGGACAGCATCAATGTGACAACGCAGCCTGAGATGACGGAGTATTGTATCGGTGATGTGTTTGACCCTGCCGGTATGAAAGTGACGGCCACCTATCAGGGAAGCGAAGGGAGCTTTACCAAAGAAATCGATGGCTACACCTACGATACCGTCGCGTTTACAGAGGCTGGCACGAAAACAATCACCATCAGCTACACCCATGGAGGCGTGACAAAGACGACTTCCATCCAGGTTACAGTTAAAAATGCCACATTGGAGAAAATAGAGGTTACCACTCCGCCTAATAAAACTGCATACAGTGTAGGAGCGGCTTTTGATCCTACCGGCATGGTAGTTACTGCCACCTATAGTGACGGCAGTACCAAAGCAATCACCGGGTACACTTACAGCCCTGAAACCTTCAGCGCAGGCGACAAAACGGTCACCATCACCTATGGCGGAAAGACTGCGGTTGTGGATGTGCAGCTCGGCTTGGTGACCCAAATTGCCATTACTACACCGCCTGCCAAAACTACGTATAAGGCTGGAGAAGGATTCAGTCCGGACGGCATGGTGGTTACCGCAACTTATAGCGATGGAAGTACAGTCGTTACCACCGACTACAACTATACGCCCTCCGGGAAATTGGCTGTGGGTGACTCCGCTGTAACAATCACATACACGGGCAGCGATGCAGACAGCACTTTGCAGCCTGTGACGCAGAGGATTACTGTTACGGAATCCTCCGGCGGAGAGGTGGATCCTGATTACGACTCCATTACCGTCACCATCTCCTATAGTGATAAAGGCGAATTTGTCACCGGCGTGGATGGTACCGTGCTATGCAATGCACCTGTTACCGTCTATGATAAAGATCAGGACGGACGCTATACCATGGGAGACGCTTTTGCCGCACTGCATGAGATGTATTACTCTGGCGGTGCATCAGGTTATGAAGAAATAGACACTGACGGCGGCGGTTGGGTCAATAAATTCTGGGGTAATCGTTCAGGTAACATTTCTTATGTCCTGAATCACAGTTGGGTTAACGGACCTAAGACGGAAATTGAAGGTAACGATAAGCTTGCAGTTTATGCATATAAGGATCTTGTTCAGTATTCCGATCTTTATACTTGGTTTGAAGAAGACAGTTATAATGCATCCGTTGGTACTGAGAAAGTCTTTACGGTTCATGGCATCAATGTCATGAACAGCAGCGAGAATCGGGACAGCGCGGCAACTCCGGTCAATGCTGCTGTTACCGTATATGACGAAGACGGCCGCGTTGTTTCGGCCATGGCTACAACGACGGACGAGAACGGTCAATTTGTGTTAACGTTCGCTTCTGCTGGCACCTACACAGTTGAAATCAGCGGAACCTGTGATTATACCTGCGAAGCGTATGGCGGATCTTCCGGGACATCTTACACGGACGCAACTGTTGTTCCGTCCCGTTGTGAGGTTGTTGTAAGCGGCGGCAGCGGCGCGCCGGACGGTGCGACCGGCGAAGATGACAAGAAAGCGGCGGATAAAGTCGCAGCGCTGATCGACGCCATCGGTACCGTCACCAAGGACAGCGGCAAGAAAATTGAGGCGGCCCGCAAGGCTTATGATGCGTTGACCGGGACACAAAAGAAACTTGTCGGCAATTACTCCAAGCTGACCGCGGCTGAGAAAGAGTTTGCAAAACTAACTGGAAGCCTGCCTTTCATGGATGTGCAGAAGCATTGGGCGCTGGAAGCAATCAAGTATGCTTATACCAACGATCTGATGAATGGAGTCAGCGATACCGCGTTCAGCCCCGACAGCACGCTCAACCGCGCCATGCTGGCTACGATCCTCTATCGCCTGGAGGGTGAGCCTGCCGTTAAGGGTAGGAATACCTACGCCGATGTGGCAGCTGATACCTGGTACACCGACGCCGTCATCTGGGCAAGCGAAAACGGGATTGTAACCGGCTACGGAGAAGGCAAGTTCGGGCCCACCGACAACATTACCCGGGAACAGATGGCTGTGATGCTGTACCGGTATGCGGAGTATAAGAAGTACGACACAACAGTGGCGGGTATGTCAGTGAAAGAATACGCGGACTACGAAGCGATTTCGGAGTGGGCGCTTGAGGCGATGGCTTGGGCCAACGCGGAGGGCCTCATTACCGGCCGCACCGCTTCGACCATCGTCCCCAGCGGCACAGCCACCCGCGCGGAAGCCGCTACCATCCTTATGCGCTTCCTGGAGAGCGCGGCGGCAAACAAATAAATAACCGATGCGAAGTCTGTGAAATTCAGCACGGGCCTGTCCCCGCCGTATAGCCGGCAAGCATCTATCAAAAGAGCAGACAGGTGGGCGAACCGGGCGGTTCCATCCCCGCAAGGGATGGGCCGCCCTTTCCTCTCCGTGACGCAGGGCGGACAGAAAATGCGAAAAGCTATTCATGGGATGGGTGCAGACCGATAACGCTTCCGATGAGGCTTGACATCGCTGAATTCGCAAGAACGGACACTTGTTTTTAGCAAAATTTGAGATAAAATAAAGATGTAGTCAGTCCTGCGGGGCATGGATGGGGCAGCAAGCCCATGCGTGTTGACGCAGGAGCCGCATACAAAAAGGAATCATGAAGGGCCATGGCTGTGTTTGTCAAACGAAAATGTGAGCAAAAGGGCCCCAAAAAAGTGAGCACCTTCAGCACCAGATTTCATGTCGTGAGCAATGTTTTTCCCAAGTACCAAATGCTCACCTTTTGAGTACCCGGAAAGATGAGGGCCTTTTGCAAGAGTGAGTGCCCTGGGGGCCTAATGCTCACATCGGTCCCCCGGAGGCCAAACGCTCGCATCGGTGCCAATAGGGGCCAAGTGCTCACATCGGTGCCCAAAGCCCTTTTGCACTAATTTTGAGTACCCTAAGTGTATGCTCTCTGGCGGTTTAGGGACTGGGTAAGCCGGTAGCTTTCCCCAGAGAAAATCACAATATGGCTGTGGTGGATAAGCCGGTCAACGAGCGCCGCAGTCAGGCGGTTGTCCCCAAAGACAGTGTTCCACTGAGAGAACTCCAGGTTTGAAGTAATAATCAGGCTCTTGCGCTCGTAGCAATCGGAAATCACTTGGAACAGCAGTTCAGCGGCATCCTTGTGCAGAGGGACGAAACCAATCTCGTCAATCACAACAAGCTCTACCTTTTTCAGCGTACCCAGGTAGTTGTTCAAGGTCCCCTTGGTGTTCTTCTCCAGCAGGATGTTTGCCAACTCCGCCGCAGTAAAGAAGCGGACACGCCGCCCCTCCTGGCAGGCTTTCAAAGCAATAGCCGTAGCCAGATGGGTCTTTCCCGTCCCAACGCTCCCCATAAAAATCAGGTTTTCTTTTGGGGCAAGGAACTGGAGGTCGGTCATGTATTCCTATGTCAAGCCGCCAGGAAGTTCAATGGCGGAGTTCCACACAAAATCATCCAGTGTCTTCATCACCCGGAAACCAGCCGTCTTTACCATGCGGTTAATCCGGTTGGCCTCTCGTTCCTGTAATTCCAGCGTCAAGAGGTCGGTCACATATTGCTCGGTATTTTCGTAGGGGACGCTCCGCCAGCCTTTCGCCATGCCGCCCAGCTTCACTTGCCGCATGAGCTGTTCAATCTGTTCAGCCATGAGCCTCACCTCCCATCAGGCCATCATAGGCTGAGAGGTTTGGATTGTAGTTCAGCAATGGGGCTCCGGAGAGTTTAAGCGGATCTGGGCGGTACTCCTTCTTGGCAATCATGTAATAACACTGCCGCAGGCTGTCCACATCGGCCCGGCCATTGGCGGCTGCCATTTCCAGAGCATCATCACAGAACTCAGAGTTTCCGTCAGCAACGATTTCGCTGAGAAGTTGCAGGGCGCTCTTCCGCTCTTTTCCCTTGGTGGAAGCAAGATAATCCTGCCACCGTTGCGGCATTTGGTGGAAGAAACGGGTATGCTCAATCGCTCCTGGCTTTTTGCAGAGGGTGGACATATACTGCGTCCAGTCGTAGACCTCATCATTGGTCTTGTAGCTTCTGGGAAAGCGTCCAACCGGTCTGTGGTCGTGGTAAAACTCTACATGGTCATAGAAGATTTTGGCCTGTACTTTTTCGCCGGCCAGCATGGGAGATAGCCCGTATTTATTCGTCTCAATCGTTGCGAAGCCTGTTTTACTCACGGTAAGCGTCGTGTAGCGGAACACAGAGAAGGGATACTGCGGCAGCTCTAAAAGTGCCGCCTTGTCCTCTTCCCAAAGTTCCCGGATGGGAACCTTGTGCTTGTAGTGGAGCCGGTCAGCGTCCTTTTCGCACCACTCCAAGAGCTGTTCATTAAATTCCTCAAACGAGGTAATGACTGGGACCGGGACAAACGCATTGCGGCGGCTGTAACCAACCTTGTTCTCTACATTGCCTTTTTCGTTGCCGGAAGCCGGATTGCAAAAATCAGCTTGGAAACGGTAGTGGAGCATAAAGCGGGTAAAGCCGTCCGTAAGGACACGCTCACCATCTTTTAGTACCTGAGCAACCGCCGTGGTCATGTTGTCAAACCGCAGCCTGGGAGGGACGCCGCCAATGTGCTCAAAAATCCGCTTCATGCCTTCCAGCAGGCACTCTTGGTTTTGAGACGGGAACGCTTGCGTTACTCCGTTGTTAGAGCCGGGGAATGAGATCGTCAGCGCATAGAACGGAAAGCGTTCTCCGGTAGCGGCCCATTCGCCTTCCGCAAGGCCAAAGTCCACCTGTCCCCAGCCTTTGGGGTGCTCCAGAGGGAGATAACCGGCACTCAGAGTTTTCATGACATATTTTTTCTTGCGGACATACTTCTTCACGGTGGAATAGCAGCCAGTAAACCCATGCTCATCACACAGGCGGTGGTAAATCCGCATTACTGTATGGCGCTGTTTCCTGGGGGCCTTTCGGTCCTCCTCCAGCCATTTATCAATGATGGGGATGAAGTCTTGCAGCACCGGATAGCTCTGTGGCTCAATATCCGGCAGATTGTCCTCGCTCCAGTTTTCCTGGTAGGCGTACTTGCGGACAGTCTCAAAGCTGTGGCCGGTTATGCGGCATATTTCCCGCAAACTTGCCTCTTCATTTTCGTAGAGGTCTTTGATATACTTGATTTGAGCCATTCGTAACACCTTTCTGCTACCCCCTTATGGTTATCCCACCTAAAGGGTAGCGTTTATTTCAGGTGCTGACAATGGCTCTTTTTATTTGCCATTGGGGTGCTCACTTTTTGAGTACCATTTGCTACATTTTCATTTTACCGAAAACAGCCATGGCCCTTCATGCGTGGGTTACACCCACGCATGATTTCCCTCTGTCATAGGAAACCCAGACAACTGCATAGAGAAGATCCGGCTTTTGTGGCAAATGCGCGACCCGTTCCGGCACCCCGGGGCGGACACGCATCCTTGTTCGGCTGAACAAGGGAATCAGGTGAAATTCCTGTACATGTTTTGCAGCAGGAACCGCAGCGAAAGCGGCGGCGACGTGCAATTCCATAGCTGTGATTGTGAAGTATATCCGTTTTCTGTGAAAACGGGCCACTGAGGAAGCCTAAGGGGGCGGAGGGCATGCGCAAGTCAGAATAACAAGGACAAGCAGACAAAGAGAGCGGGTTGTGGGAAAGTTCAAAACTTATCCTACTTTTTGTGAGCATGTTTTGTGGATTACCGGGTGAAACAGCTTTGTGCTGTGTAGCCCAGTACTTTTTTGAGAATTGATCTGGCTGTGGCCAGGTGTGTTTTGATGCAATCAAAGCATACCAATATGCTTTAAATAATGTAGCGATTAAAGGAAAGAGGGTCGAGTGCTATGAAAAAAATCATTCGCAGTGTTCTGTTGCTCGTATTGTCGCTGACGGTGCTGCTTATACCAGCTCTTGCGGCCGACTGGCCGCAGTTTTTGGGAGATCCGGGGGCGCAGGGAGTATCCGACGGCCACAGCGCGGTCAGCGGCGCAGATCTGATGCTGCGATGGGAGAAGAATACCGGAAACACCTGGGATGATGTACCAGGGACTCCCATTGTAATGGGAGATTTTGTCTATTATTACAGCTCTCAATATCTGAGAAAACTGGATCTGGCCACGGGGGAAGAAGTGAAAACTGCCAGGATTTATGGCGAGCCGGTAAACCAGTTTTTTATTGATATCGCTTTCGGCGACGGTATGATTTTTGTGCCCTGTCAGGTCAACAATCTGGACGACGGTACCGGCGTGAACGGCTGCTTTTTCCGTGTGTTTGACGCCGACACGCTGGAACAACTTTATGTTACAGAGTCCATAGCCACCGGACAGATGCAGTCGCCAGTTATGTACCATAATGGTTATTTTGTGACTGGCACCTATGGCCGTAACGGCGTTTACGCCTGCTTCACAGCAAAAGATGAGGATACCGCACGCGGCGATGAGGTGAAAAAAGCAGAATGGATTGTGGAATCTGACAGCAAATACGGCTTCAGCTTCAACGGCGCGGCGTTTGTGGGAAAGCACTGCTATTTTGGCTGTGGCAGTACGCTTTATGTGGTCGACTATAAGACCGGCGATACACGTACCTTTGATATCGGCGAAGGTTATGCGATAAAATCCACCATTACATATAGTGCTGAGACCGAGAGATTGTATGTGGCTTCCAATCATCCCACAGATGGTGCATCCATATTCTCCTATGCGCTGACTGCTGCTGGAATGCCCGATCCAACGACGGCGTTGGAGTGGGTATCACATACAAAGGGCGGCGGCACACAGTCCACGCCGGTCGTGCATAATGGCCGGCTTTACATCGGCGGCGGCGGGTATACCATGGGCTCCGCAGAGCCATTTCATGTGATTGATGCGGAAACCATGAAGGAGATCTATTCTGTTCCCATTCTGACTAAGGGATCCGCAGGCATTTCTACGGCATATGCCACAGACGAGAACGGCCAAATGATTTATCTGTATCTGGTCCCCTATGCGCCTAAGGATGAAACAGTATCTCAGATGTGGATTTTGACGGACCGCCAGGGACAGACAAAACCGGAATATGAAATTGTGGATGGGATCGGCCGCAGGCAATACTGCTCCCAGAGCGTGATCGTTGCGAAAGACGGCTCCCTGATTTGGTATAACGACGCAGGACGGATTTACTGCTATGAGAACGCGGCAAACATGGAGCCCGGCATATTTCGCGATACAAAGAACCACTGGGCAAAGGACCAGATTGCGTTGCTGGCAGGCGAGGATATCCTCAATGGAACGGGAGACGGCTATTTCTCCCCGGAGACGAAGGTGACCCGTTCCCAGTTTGTGCAGATGCTTTCCAAATTCTCAGGCGAAGATTGTTCTGCATATACAACTGATGAGTTTGCTGATGTCGGTTCCGGTGACTGGTATGCTCCGGCGGTTGCTTGGGCTGTTGAGCATGGGATTACCACAGGCAGCGGAAACGGACTTTTCTCGCCCAATGCACCAATCACACGGCAGGATATGGCGGTTATGCTCCAGCGGTATGTGGAGAAAGTAGCCAAGGAAGAGCTGCCGCAGGAAAATGCGATACTGGAGTTTACAGATGCATCGTCCATCGCAGTCTATGCGAAAGATGCGGTGGCAGCAATGCAGACGGCCGGCATCATCAATGGCATTTCCGACGGCGGCAGTTATCGTTTTGCGCCTGAGGCTCAGGCCACCCGCGCCCAGGCTGCTTCCATGATTGCGGGGCTATATCATGTGCTTTACGGACAGGATTGATTATTTTTATGAAGAAAAAGCAAATCAGAGCCATTGCGATTGCCGCAATTGCTTTGGTGTTTTTGGGACTTGGGATTGCACAACTAAAGATCGAACCGGCCGAGAATAGTGTGCCTTCCACATCGCCGGGAACGCTTTCTGATAAACCTGATGATAAGCAGCCGGAACTCTTCGATGATGCGCAGCAGCCGGATGACGTAGACCAGCCTGCTGAAGCTGAAAGCTCAGATAAGGTTGAGCAGTCTGCCGGGGTTAAGCAGCCGGAACAAGCGGAGCAGCCCGCTGTGATTGAAGAACCAGATCCGGTTGAACAGCCAGAACAAATAGAACAGCCGCCTGTAATTGAAGAACCAAAGCAGCCGGAACAGGCACCTGTTGTTGAGGAGCCGAAGCAGCCGGAACAGGCACCTGTTGTTGAGGAGCCGAAGCAGCCGGAACAACCAGCAGAGACCGAATCTCCGGCGCTGCCTCCTGAACCCCCGGAGGAATCAGTGATTCATACCTGTACACTGGAGATTCGGTGCGATACAGTGGTGGATACATCCAAGCTAGAGAACGAGGCGGTGATCCCCTATGTACCGGCAAACGGGGTAATTCTCGCCACAACAGAGGTGGAGTATACACCGGGCGAGAATGTGTTTGAGGTTCTCAAACGTGTGACTCGCGACCAGGGTATTCAGATGGAGTTCCGCGATGATCCGCTCTATAGCGGCGCGTATATTGAGGGAATCAATTATCTCTATGAATTCGATGGTGGAACATTGAGCGGCTGGATGTACAAAGTCAATGGTCAGTTTCCCAACTATGGTTGCAGCCAGTACTTTGTAGAGGATGGCGATGAGATCGTCTGGATGTACACCTGTGATCTTGGACGCGATGTGGGAGATAATTCCACATGGTGACAGATGCGTATTCTGTACGGGAGGGACTGGGAGAGGCTGCGGCATTTTACCGCAGCCATCCTCTGCTGAATTTCTCCTATTTTGCCATTGTTATTGGCGTTACCATGTTTGCCATGCACCCGGTTTTTCTATTGTCGTCTTTTTTTATGGCATGGTGCTATTCTATCCTGTTAAGGGGCATAAAGGCAATTCGATTTAACTGCTTAGTTTTAATTCCTGCAATCTTGCTGATGACGTTGTTTAATACGCTAAACGTTCACAACGGTGTGACGGTGCTGTTTTACCTCAATGACAACCGCATTACGCTGGAAGCGATTATATATGGTCTTGCTTCTGCAATCATGCTTACCAGTGTCATAATTTGGTTCAGCTGCTTCAGTGTCATAGTCACGGCAGACAAATTTATTTATTTATTTGGCCGCGCTGCACCGGTTTTGGCGTTGACGCTCTCCATGATTATGCGTTATATTCCGCTGCTGCAGCACCGATTTCGAGAGGTGGCCGCAGCGCAGCGATGCATGGGAAGGGGACTCAAGGGTTCCTCTTGGATTAAACGCATCCGGCAGTTTGGGAAAGAAGTATCCATTTTGATTGCGTGGTCACTGGAGGCATCCATTGAAAGTGCTGATTCGATGGAGGCGCGTGGATACGGCCTCCGTGGCCGCAGCAGTTTTCATCTGTTTCGCTTTGCCGGCGGTGAGAAAGTATTGCTGGCAGCCATCCTGCTTTTGGGCGGGGCGGTTGTGGCAGCCTGTGCAGCAGGAAGTATGTCAATCTACTATTATCCAGCCATTCTTCTGCCGCGCTTTACGGTTTTACAGTGGATCAGTCTGGCAGCGTATCTGGGATTGATGTCCATTCCCATGGTGCTGGATATGAGAGGAATACACGAATGGAAATTATCTCATGCAGCCATGTGAACTTCGCTTATCCAGGATGCGAAGAAGATGTATTGAAGGATGTGAGTTTCTCCATCCGGCGTTCAGAATTCGTGGTGCTTTGCGGCAAATCCGGGTGCGGCAAGAGCACCTTGCTGCGGCATCTGAAAAAGAATCTAATGCCATACGGAAAACTGGAGGGGCACATTCTGTACTGCGGTGAGGAAGTGGAGAATCTGGACGACCGCGTCAGCACTTCTCAGATCGGTTTTGTTCAACAAAATCCGGACAACCAGATTGTTACCGACAAAGTGTGGCATGAGCTGGCGTTCGGGTTGGAAAGCCTGGGGCTGGAGAGCCGCATTATGAAGCAGCGCGTCGCTGAAATGGCCAGCTTCTTTGGAATTCAGACATGGTTCCGCAAAAATGTCAGCGAGCTTTCCGGTGGGCAGAAACAGCTTTTGAATTTGGCATCCATTATGGTTATGCAGCCCAAACTCCTGATATTGGATGAACCCACCTCGCAGTTAGATCCCATTGCGGCTTCGGATTTCCTGGCTACGCTGAAAAAAATCAATACGGAGTTAGGAACAACGATCCTGATTTCCGAGCACCGATTGGAAGAGCTGCTTCCGATGGCGGATCGTGTATTGGTTATGGAGCACGGACAGCTTGCCATTGACGACGGGCCCCGGGAGGCGGCGGCTCTGGTTGCATCGGGTGTGTGCAGGGAAATGTTTTATGGACTTCCGGCGGTAGTAAAGATTGCGTCCGCGGTAAAACCAGAAGGCAGATTTCCCCTAACCGTGCGGGAGGGGCGCTTGTGGCTGGAGGAATGCCTTGGACAGCCGGGCCATGAGACGCCGGAGAAAAACAAGAGACCGCGACTGCGGCCTCATACCGTAAAATCAGCGCAGAGTACGAGTATGCCAAGCGTGGTGTCGATGCATGATGTATGGTTCCGTTACGGAAAGACTTCTTTGGACACGCTGCGCGGCGTCGAATTAGCAGTACGCGAGGGTGAGCTGTTTGCCATTTTGGGTGGAAACGGTGTGGGAAAAACAACGACTTTGAAAGCGCTTACCCGGCTGGTCAAGCCATACCGCGGCACGATTGAGATCCGGGGTAAGCGGCTGGAAAAACTCTCGGATATGGAACTGTTCCACCATGGACTTGCAATGCTGCCGCAAAACCCGCAGGCACTGTTCACGGAGATCACCGTCCGTGAGGAATTACTCGAAGCATTGTCCGATGAAAAACTTCCGGAGGATGAGCAGGCAGCCCGCGTGGCTGAGATTTCGAGAGAAATGGAACTTGACTCCCTGTTGGAGACGCATCCTTATGACCTCTCCGGCGGCGAGCAGCAGCGGCTGGCTTTGGGAAAAATTCTGCTGCGCCA
>OGRN01001753.1_pt1 | contig 17886 bp, 8 predicted proteins | sample 1553401 | NCBI WGS metagenome assembly OGRN01 (sample SAMEA2580096, study PRJEB22360) | human gut metagenome | biome: human gut; feature: human-associated habitat; material: faeces | place: Denmark | collected 2008/2010 | reverse complement strand
TCATACCGCCCGCCGTAGAACCCGGAGAACCGCCAATGAGCATCAAAAGGATCATCACGCCCTGCGATGCGCTGGACATTGCGGATAGATTTACCGTGTTGAAGCCCGCTGTCCTCGGCGTGACGGACTGAAAAAAGGATGCCAGCAACCGGTTTCCGGCGGGAAGCGCGGAAAAGTCTGAAAAGAAGAAAAACGCGGCGGGCAGAAAAATCAAAAGACCTGTCGTGACGAGAATCACCTTGCTCTGCATTCGGTAGCGATGAAACCGCCACTTGTTTTCGCAGATGTCATTCCACGTCAGAAATCCAATGCCGCCAATCACGATCAGCAGCATAATCGTGATATTGATTCCCGGACTGCCGGCGTAACCGGTAAGGGACGGATAGAGATTGTTTTCTGTCCCAAGAATGTCAAATCCGGCGTTGCAAAAAGCAGATATGGAATGAAACACCGCCATCCAGACGCCGCGCCATCCATAGTCCCGGCAGAACGCCGGCAGCATGGCAAGCGCCCCCAGCAGTTCAATCAGAAACGTCCCTCGCAAGATAAAGCGTGTAAGACGGACAATCCCGCCTACCTTTGGTGCTGAGATTGCATCCTTCATGGTGCTGCGCTGCATCAGAGAGATTTTTCGCCCGGACAGCATCGCAAACGACGCTGCGACAGTCACAACGCCAAGTCCTCCGATCTGGATCAGCGTCAGAATGACCGCTTGCCCAAAGGCGGACCAGTAGCTGCCCGTATCCTGCACCACAAGCCCCGTCACACACACGGCAGATGTCGCGGTAAACAGCGTTTCATTGAATGGCGTTACACACCCGGCTGTTGTGGAGATCGGCAGCATCAGCAGCAGCGCTCCGAGCAGAATGACCCCGGCAAAGCCAAGTATGATTATTTGAAAAGACGAAAGACGACGTTTTCGACGAATGTTCTCTTCCGGCATAAAGGCATCTCCTTATTTCTGTTATTGTTATATTATACGGTCGGAGACTTTAAGGTTGGATAAGGGACATTTGCAGCGCATTAAGATTGAATAAAGATTGGGAGATTGCTTGTGCAATGCTTTTCTCCTGCCATGCGAAGTGCTATGAACATTCGGTTACAAGCAAATAAACTCGTATAACAAGCAGCAACCTCTTGCATGTGTCAGGTGACTGTATGAATACAATGCCCTGCACCGATTCCTATTCCTGTCCGTGTATCTCCTTTTCCCGCCGCTTTTGATAATCCTCCAGGTATCGATCCAGATAAACCTTGTTGACGGTGGCCAGGATCGTGTTGCGAAGAAGATCCTTTGCATCGGACTGCGTCTTACCGATTCCATCTCTCGCCGGGGCTATACCGAACGCTGCACCGAGCATATTCTCAAATTCATCACAGAAATAGTCATAGGCGGTCTGAAGGGGATAGTTATCCTCCTGTATGCCGAACATCAATCGAAGCCCTTCAAGCCGGACAACGGGCTTGACTACGGCAATGAACATGAGTCGTGCGAGGTGTTCCGCTGTGTATGCCTTCTTTATCGGGGATGGGATCAGACCCTGTTTCACATAATTGCTCACCATGGAGCTTGTCAACTCCGATTCCCCCAACGGCGCAAGGTGAGCGTTGACATAGCGCACCACCTGCTCCAGATAAAGCCCGACGTTCGGGATCTGCTCATAACGCGGCAAGCGGAAACCCTCAATATTCTCTATCATGCTGCTCACTTCCTTTTCCATGCAAATATTATACACGTCTCTCGTTAAACTTTCAACTGTTTTGTATAAGCTTTTTGCAGGTTTTTCGAAAGCTGTTTACGGAATAATAAAAACCTGATAAAATACCTGTGTCGATTTGCAAAATCGGGTGAAATGCTTCTTATTATTAAGAGGACGTACAATGAATCGGTTTCGTATTGTCGCAGACTCAAGCTGCGGCCTTCTCACGCCGGACGGAGCATACTTCGTCAGTGTTCCGCTTACCATACGCACAGACACGGAGGAATTCCGCGATGACGCTTTTCTCGATGTGAACGAGATGGTCACTGTACTGCGCGGCACCGGGGGGCGCTCTTACAGTGCATGTCCGAATATCGCCGATTGGGAAGATGCCTTCGGTGAGCGTGGCGATGTAATCGCCTTCATCATCACCGGCAGCCTTTCCGGCAGCTACAGCATGGCGTGTGCTGCAAAGAAGCATTGTGAGGAGCTTGATTCCTCACGCCGCATCTGCGTGGTGGATAAAGAGACTGTTCATTGTTTAGGAGCAAGCTTCATTTTCTGCCAATGCACTTCCTCTCAGGAAGAAGACGTACTCAGCATTGATTTGAACCTCCGGGGCGACCTCGATTGAACCGTTCGAATCATTGGTTCTTCCGATGCCATCTTTCGAAAAACGGAGCTGCTGCAAACATCACTTGATTTTGCAGCAGCTCCTTTGAGCTTGTCAGTATTTGATTGTTTCGATTCCGCACCGTGCTCGCACCGCTAAAGACATTGATTCTACTGACTTCTGCAATGTTTTCTTATCCGATGCTGCCGTTTGCGGAACGCTGTTTTTTAATTTGCATCACAGCTTATCCGAGCAGTTCAATGCCGAGTGCGTGACGCAGTATCCTGACAGCATCATTCACCGTTACCTCACCGTTGAAATCGACATCGGCAAGGCGGCACTGATTCTCAGTGAGTTCAATAATGCCCATCGCTTTACGAAGTGCCATAAGAGCATCAATGCCACTGATGCAGCCGTCCATATCGACATCTCCGAGCAAATGGTAGACGGTAGAAACTGTCATATCGTTCATAACGGGTTCTCCGTCGTAATCCCATCCGCAGAAGACATAACCCTGATGTTCAGGTGCAACGGGGAATTCGCCCGAATCGATAACATCTCCCCTGCCCACAGTCAGCGTGCCGATAACCGCATTGTTGTTGAGGCTGTCAACGAAAGTCACTGTGTAAGCAGTCATGGACCAGCGTGCGTTCAGTGTGATATTGCCGTCAACAAGATAAACAGTTTCATCAGTATACCTTGTGCCGTTCTCATCAAACCAACCTATGAAGTCAAATCCTTCACGGGTGGGAACAGGCAATGTACCAACGGGTTGACCGTAAGTTACTGTGATTTCCGCAGGACTGACTTCGCCGCCGCGTGCGTCGAAGGTGATGGTATAGTCGTTAATCGTCCACGTTGCTGTATATACAACGTTTTCGGTAACAAATTCCGCAACCTCGGGTGTCCACCCCGCAAATGAATAGCCTGCACGCATGGGAGTTCCGTTGAAGTTCGGAGTATGCGAACCCTCCTGAGCAAAGTACTGCTGATCTGCAAAGATAACTTCGCCATCTACACCATCGGTGTACCTTACAGAATAACTCGGAGTTGAGTTAACAGCAAGGCCGTTGATGTCGATACCGCTGCCGAGAATGTCCACAAAATGAGTCTCTCCGGTGTCCGTCATTGAGTAGATGTTGTTTGAAGCATCCGTTATGTAGAAGAGATCGGTTGTTGCATCATAAGCCATTTCGGTTGCACCCGCATAGACATTAACGCCAACGCCCGTCATAACGACTGTCCTGTCCGTAAGATACTTGTCGGAGTACCTAATAAGCTTTGGAACAGAGGTTGCCCAATCATTGCCCATTGCGTAAACAGCACCGTCCTTCACTGCAACACCGACCATTGTGCAGTAATCGGAATCCATAATGTAACCGGACATGTAATTTGTTCCGCCCGCCTGCAAAGTTGCAGTATTGTATTGGAACATATAGAATCCGCCGACCGCATAAAGAAGTTCGTTATCCGGATCGTATGCAATATCGTTGATGCCCGTCCATGCTTCGAGACCGCCTAAGCTCACGCTTTGGCGGGTCAGTATGTCGTATCGGTAGAGTTGATAAGAAGATCCGCTTTCAACGACATAGAACAGGAAGTTATCGCCGTATGCAAGACCCTTAATCATCGAACCGCCGCTGAATTCAGCGATGGTTATCGCCGTCTGTGCGGGCAGAGCGGGATTGAATGCGATCAAAGCATCTCTGTTTGCTGAAACAGTGTATGCAACGGAGGAAGCCCCGGGCTGTTCAACTATTTCAACCGTGCATTGTGCAGATACACCTGTTTGGTTGCTTGTGACCGTTATTACAGTGCTGCCGACTGCAGCACCGGTTACAAGACCGTTTTCGTCAACGACTGCAATACTTTCATCAGCCGACGTCCAAGTTACGCTCGTATCTGCCGCGTTTGAAGGACGTACCCTCGCTTCAAGCTGTGCAGTTCCGCCTACATAAGTGCGAGCAGAAGTCTTGTTAAGCAATATGCCGTTAACGGTGCTCTGCGGCAACTCACTCTCATCCGGAATGAAGGCCATAAGTCCTAAGAATGCTTCACCGTACTTAATGGATGAACCTTCGCGTGTGTAGAGGCTGATTCCTCCGAGATTTACCGAATACGGTTCCTCGCCAAGCTGAATCATTACAACGCCGCTTGCATACTTAAGCCCCTGTGTGCTGTATGTTGCATTGAGATACAGTCTGTTCGTACCATAGTCATACGCCATCTGAGAATTGTACTGCATGTTGCCGTAGTAGTTGTTGCCCGTGAAGACACCGGCGCCTGCAATCGTCATGAACTCCTCATACTCGCCCGTCACCTTATCCACCGTATATATAACGGTCTGTGAAGAGTCGTTTGAAGGAGATCCTGCTGCATAGAGCTGTCCCTGCGCATCACATGCAAGAGCATATACAGGTCTGTTAAAATCGAGCTGTGCAATAACGTTTACACTGCCGGTATTCAGGTCAACCGTCACAAGCGACGCAGGGCACTGAACTGCCTGATCGGTGCTGTACTCGTAGGTATGGTGAAGCGTAAGGCCGTACAATGTACCTGCTGCATAATCCATTGCAAGTGCGGTAATCTGATCATTGTAAGTATCAATGTTCGCCGTACCTATTGTCGTGTAAGCCGAGAGGTCGTTTTCATCAATCCTGAGGAAAGCTCCCTTATCATTGAAGGCATAGTAGTAACCGTCATAGTAAACGCCCGAACGCAGCGAGTAGACGCTTATCATGCTCTTGTCAACAAGCATGTGCCTAAGGTCATAATCATTGCCGTGAATCCAGAAATCATAGTAGCTTGTTCCTCCCTGGTCGAGGTTGAGGAAGGCCTTAATTTCGCCGGCTGCTTCAAGAACCGTAATCTCTATGGAGTCAGTGTACAATGTGTCATCGTTTTTGTTTCTCGTCGTAACCGTAACGGTTGCCGTACCAATGCCCATGAATATCAGTTTGCCGAATCTATCGACGACGACAACTTCTTCGTCGGAAGATACCCACGTTTTAACCTGGTTGGTAGGCCTGAGAGGTTCCGTCACAACGTTGAGTTGGAGCGTCCCTCCGGCAAGACCTACAGCCGACTCACCGTTGGTTATCGTAATGCTTTCAACGGGGATGATCTGCGTTTCAGGTTCATTGTCGGGAATGGTGAAAATAACCGTTTGCTCTACACCGGCCTTTGTTGACACGTCGCCCATGTCAATAATGGTTGCGGTCGTCCTTTCGGGTTCCAATTCGTCCGGACCGAGTGTGACAAGGTAGAGGGGTGAAAGTCCCTTGTTCATACACGGGTTCCAATAGATGTTGCCGGTGTTGTAGTCATAAGTCATGCCTGCATAGAACCAGCTGTCACCCGAAGCACTGCCGAGACGAGTTGTTGACAAAGTATCGGCATCAACAGAGTAAAGAGTTGAACTCATGTCTGCAATGACGATCATTCCTTCTGCCGTGACGCACATTGCCGTTGCAATGGCGGGTCCGCCAATATCGCCGGAGAAAGTTCCGAGCGGGTCAATCGACCCCGTTTCAAGATCCACAATGCACAAACCGCCGTTTGTAAGATCAACGCCGTACATACGACCGGTGTTGTAATCGAAGCCCATGTTGCCGAGCTCGACGCCTGCGGTGAAGCCGATGAACTCAATATCGCCGAACGTGGTCTTATCCGGGGTCTCTCCCTTGTTGACCTTGAAGCGGTAGAGGGACGTGCCGACACCGAACGTGCTGTCATCCATAGCGCGGGCTTCCTTCACGACTGCGTAGACATAGCCGTTGTAGTAGGCAGCACCCTGCCACATGGCATCGCTCGTGCTCTCCTCGCCGTCGATGCCGACGACCGTAAGCTTCTGCTTTGCGATCTGCGTGAGCTGCGTGGGCGTTTTATCGGAGAACGTAACCCAGCTAAAGCCATTGCCGGCGTTCTTGAAGTCCGCCACAACATAGGTGTAGATGGCATCTGCGGAGCCAACGACGCGGACCGTAGCGGTCGCGGTGTAATCGACCCACTGCGGGACGGTGGAGCTGGTTTCTTCATCCCAGTGCCAGGGATCCCAGACCTTGCCAGTCGCGGTGATCTTGGTCTCGCCCGCGCCGACGGCAGTGACGAAGCCCTGCTGTGTGACGGTGGCGACGGTCTCGTCCGCGGAGGCCCAGGTCAGTTCGCTTGCCTTAGCGTTCCACGGATTCCACTCGACCTCAAGGCGCTTGCGCTGACCCTGCGTCATGGTAAGCTGATACGGGGAGATCTGGAAGCGCTCTTGCGGATCCACGCCGATGGTGAACAGATCGGACGTCTTGTCGGTCGGAACGAACAGGGACGTCTGGCCGCCGGGGCCGTAGGTGCCGACCTCTGTGCACTTGCCGGTGGCAAGGTCGACCTTGTAGGTCATGCAGACATTGATGTAGGTGTTGCCTGCAGCCGTCTGGCTGTGTGCATACCAGTACATCGTGTCGGTGTTGTGATCATAGCCCATGGACTGGATGACATTGCAGCCGGAGTAGTTGGCGTAGTTTACGAAATCGGTCGTGCCGATGTAGGTGCACACGCCGTCGCGCTCGAGGCTGTAGAGCTTACCGGCGGTAGAAATGCCGTAAAGCTGGCCTTCCGTCGTGCAGCCGAGGGTCAGGATCTCACCGTCGGAGCCGGTGATGTCGGCGATCTTCTCAAGGGAGATGTAGCCGTTGGAGTAGAAGCTGATCTGGAAGAGAGCGTTGCTTCCGTCATCCTTGCCGTCGCCGTCGCGGTCGCCTTCATAGTTCCAGCCGACAGCGTAGAGGTGGTTGCTGACCGTATCCCAATCGCTCTTGCCCTTGTCAGAATAGTCGAGTGCCATGTCGTACAGGACCTTGAAGCCGCTGTCGCCGACCTTGCAGGACTGCGTGACGAGGGTCTGAGAACCCCAGTAGGTGTTGTACGGGGTAACAAGCACGACCGCGCCGTCCGTTGCGCGCTGGGCCACGAGGTAGCCGTTGACGTACTCTGCAGAATAATAGCGGTTCGAGCTGTCGAACGTCTCGTTGCGGTAGTCGCTCATGTCTGCCTTGTTGGCGCTGAACCAGCCGCCTTCAACGGCAGCGCGGTCAAACGTCTCGCAGCCATACAGGCGGTCAGAGCTCAGCTTCTGCATGGCAGGCTTCTGATCGGCCATTGCGCCGAGGTCGAGGGAGACATCGATTTCCGTCTCATTGCAGGCGTAGTCCGCCACAACGATGGTGAAGTCGGGGCCAAAGCCGGTGATGTCATAGTCCTGGGTAAAGGTCTTGCCCGGCTCATTCTTGACTTCGTACTTGCCCATAATGATGCCGTCGTTGTTGACGAAGATCAGGGCCGCGATGTGCTGGTTGTCGTTGAGCTTCAGCGGAAGAAGGACCTTGCCGTTCTCGATCTTGAGATCCTGCTGGAGGGTCGCCTCATTCTCCACAACGGGAGCCTTGTCGTCCAGCGTGACATCAAAGGAGAAGGAATCGTCCATCACGTCGTCGCCGTCATCGAGCCATGCACTGGCAGTGTAGGTGACGGTCGTGCCGTCGGGCAGCTTGTTGTCGTTCTTGTCAAGGCCGGTCCAGACCTCGTCTTCCTCTGCCAGAACATACAGCGGGATGATCTGGCCGTAGCCGGAGTTATAGTAGGACTTTGCCATATACTCGCCGGTCAGGTCGAAGTAGACCTCGTTCGTGACCTTATCCTTAACCTGGAAGTTGATCTTCTTCAGGTTGCGGAGCAGGCCGACGTCGATCTCGGCAAGCGGGTTGGCATAGGAGAAGGCATTGTACTCGTCGCCGGAAGCGCCGGTACGGATGTACGGGTTCGTGCCGATGGCGGCATTGTTCGTGAAAATGCTGAGCGGATACAGGCTGGCTTCGTCTTCGTCAGCAGAGTCGAACGCAGGAGCCTGAGACCAGTCGCCGTAGAAGCCGAGGAACGGCATCTCGAGGTCGGTCGTGTCATCCGTGGCGGACTTCACATAAAGGAAGCCTTCGACATACATGCCGTTCTCGAAGGATGCGTCGAGATAGGCCTTGTCTTCCGCGGTCAGCGTGATGGTGGCAGTCAGGGTGACGGACTCGCCAGCCGGAACGGTGACGCTCTCGAGCGCTTCCGTGCCGGAAATGACGGCATTCTCCGTCAGATCGGTGCCGACTTCAAGCTCTGCGCAGTAGGCCGTGATGACATCGACATCATCCTTGTTGACGGTGCCGTCGCCATTGACGTCCAGATAGGCATAGTGCACATTGTCCTCAGCGATGGGAGCATCGTCGGTGACGTGCAGCAGCAGGACGCGGGCGTCGGCCGTCGTGATCTCGCCGTCGTCATTGAAGTCATACTTCATAATGTTCGACTCGGTCGCACCGGCCACGGTCAGGGAAGCGCCCAGCGCATAGGGAGCGTGGCCGATGAACGTGCCGTTGGTGTAGGTCACGACAGTTTCGGTGAGAATGGAGGCATTGAACGTATAGGTCAGATCCTTCTCACCGGACATGTTGTTGATAGTGAACGGGAACGTGTAGACACCGTTTTTGGCGTCGTCGTCGCCCAGCTCCGCCTTGGCGCGGTTCTCATAAGCCTGCGCGTTAGACAGATAGGCAAGGGAGCTTGTTGCCTTGACAAGGTTGGCAAGACCGGCACCCTGGCCTCTCGGGGAGACCTCGAGGCCGTTGGAATCGAGGATGGGATCCGCCGTGCTCATCAGGAGGTTCGCAGCGACCTGGCGGAGCTCTGCTTCCTGATACTGCGGATAGTTCTGGCGCAGATACTGCATGAGAACAGCCATCGCACCGGTGATCTGCGGGGTCGCCATGGACGTACCGCTCATAAGGCCGTAATTGGAGCCTGCGATGCTCGGATCACGGGTGGAGTAGATGTTGCCGCCGACACCGGCGATCTCCGGCTTCAGCTTCAGGTCCGGGGTGACGCCCCAGGAGGAGAAGTCGCTGAGGGTGCGGTCGCGCTTGACCTGCACGAGGTCGCCGTTGCAGCATGTCAGGGTCTTGACGCCCTCGGCGAACTGCGCCTTCATGTACTCGCCGTCTGCCTTGGAGACAAAGACTGCGGGGATGTTATCGCCGCCGTCATTGATCTGCATGTTGAGCATGCCGGAGGCATTGTTGTAGACCACGATGCCGATCGCACCTGCAGCCTGTGCAGCGGCCTGCTTGTCGGGGAAGGAGCTGGAGCCGCGGGAAACCAGGGCGATCTTACCGCTGACATCCACATTCTCATAGTCGCTCGCCTCGCCGTAGCCGCCGATCGGAACGAACTCCACAGACTGGCCCTTGAAGTTGCTCAGGAACTTCGTGGCGTTCGTCGTTGCGGTGTCGTTGTAGCCGATGGTGCGGCCGTTCACGGTGAAGTACAGGGATTCTGCGCCGTCGTTGTCGATGGAGGCAATGGACAGAGCGGCAGAAAGCGTACTCGGGGTACCGACGACGCCGTCATCGGGGTTGCCGGAACGGGAGAGGTTCCAGCCGGTGCGGTTCTGATACGCAGCGTTCGTTTCGTTGCCCGCAGCGATCAGGACCTCGATATCGGTGCTCTCGAACAGCTCAAGCGTTTTGCTCATGTCGCCGGTCGTAAAGCCGCCGGCTGCACCAAGGGAGAGGTTGCAGGCATCGACATCCAGACGGACGCAATCTTCAAGGCCGGCCATGATGGTGTCCCAGCCGGCGCCGCCGCCTGCAGAGAAGACCTGCATGACGATGATCTGCGCATCCGGCGCAACACCGATGACACTGCTGCCTTCGATCTTGTTGGCGGCCGTGATACCGGCGACGTGCGTGCCGTGATCATGCTGTGCCGTTGCGTGCGAAACATCGAAATCACGCGTGTAGTAGTTGAAGATGAACGGAAGCTTACTATTATAATAGGAGCGATTGCGCAAGCTCGTCATCTGGCCCGCGTTCAGCGTGTTCCAGATGGCATCGACGCCTTCCTTCGTCAGGGAGCTCTCGGTGAGCTTATCCTCGGACAGAGCGCCGAAGTTCGGATGATCGACCACGATGCCGGTGTCCAGAATGGCGACCTTCATGCCCTTGCCGGTGAAGCCCGTTGCATTGAGCTGATCGGCGCCGATCATGGTGGTGGCGTTGCTGGTCATGGGCTGCAGCTCACCGTCAGACGTCAGGGCGGACTCCTCCTCGGGCAGGGAGAACGTCGGGGCGACGTAGACATGATCCACACCGGGAAGCGCCTCGAGGGCTTCCTTATTGCCGTACTCCGTCTTTACGGCCACGCCGGTCGTGGCGATGGTGTAGGTGTAACCCAGCTCAAACTGTGCGTCATTGCGGAACTTCTGCGTGAGGTTTGCCTTGAGCGCATTGAGCTCGAGACGGAGCGCAGCCTCATAGGCGACAGCCTTCGGCGCGCGGGTGGCGATGTCGTCCTTCGTGAAGCCTGCCACGAGCAGCGGGCTCTTCTGCATGACGACGATGAACGTGACAACCTCGTCCGCCTTGGGCTCGCTCTCGGCAAGCTGTGCGGAGAAGCGGTCTTCGCCGTTCTGCACGAGCTTCGGCTCACCAGCCTCAACGGGCTGCTGCGCGTCGGGCTCGACAGTCGGGTCTTCAGCGATATTGCTGCTCGGGAGCTGCACCGGGCCGTCCGTGGAGATCTCCGGGACGTTGCCGTCTGCAAAGCCGCTCTCCGTGGCAAAGGCCATGGGAACGCCCGTCAGAACAAGTGCCAGCGCAAGGAGCAGAGACAGGATCCTTTTCTTCATTGCGGCTCCTCCCTTTCTCAGTGCTGCACCAGCGTGGCATACCGCACGATGACGGTGGCCACCTGACCGCGGGTGGAATTACCGGTGGGATCGAGCTTATTCTCGCCCACGCCGTTGATAAGGCCAACGCTGACGGCCCACGTCATTGCGGGGACCGCATAGGCGCTGACGCTGGAAGCGTCCACAAAGGCGCTCAGGCTGCCCGTCGCGCTGGTGTCGACACCGGCAAGCTTGGCATAGCGCGCAAAGAACGTGACCATCTGCTCGCGGGTGACGTTCTGCTCCGGAGCAAACTCCGTTGCGCTCACGCCGTTGGTGACGTTGTTCTGATAAGCCCAGATGACAGCGTTCGTGTACCAGCTGTTCTTCTCGACATCGCGGAACGGTGCAGTGCCCTTGACGGCGGGCTCACCTGCGATGCGATAGAGCACGGTGACGAGCATGGCACGGCTCATCTCGGTATTGGGCTGGAACTTCGCGCCGCCCATGCCGATCATGTAACCGCGGCTGACGACAAAGTCGATGCCCTCGTGATAATACTCGTTTCGATCGACGTCCGTAAAGCGGGAAGCCGGGCACTCGACGAGTAGCGTAGCGGTGGACTGCAGCTTTGCATCCTTCGCGCCGCTGATGTAGCCGCCCTGCAGGACGACCTGCGTTCTGGATTCCTGCAGTGCCTCGAACTTGAGGGTCAGGACGGTGCCGGCCTTGGCAGCCTTCGCACCGGCAAATGCCGCAACGACGGCGTCCTTCTTGCCGGAGTTGACCTTCAGACTGAGCTCCGTGCCTGCAGGCCAGGCCTCGCCAGCCTCTGCGCCAACGAACTTCAGGCTCTTGCTGTCGTAGGCAAAGGTCAGCTTTCCGTCTGCCACGACACCGTCTGCCTCTGTGTTCACGGCGACGCAGACCTCATCGCCGCGGATCACATGCTGGGATGTGACCTGAAGCGTGAGGAGAGAGCTCTCGATCGCAGCGACGCTGGTCAGACCCAGGCCGAGCACCAGGGCGACTGCCAGCAGCAGCGAAAAGAGCCGGCGAACGTTACTTCTCATAATCTCTGTTCCTCCTTCTTTTTGATGCACCCGAGCCGGGTACGCGGGCCCGCCGTTCCTGCCGAGTCGGCAGTATTGCGGCAGGCAGCGGGGCATTTTTCAGCTGCGACCCACAGATCTGGAGACGGCAGTATTGCGGCAGCAAGCTGCAATTTTTGCAGCTGATACCCAATGTTACCATAAACACAGGAAAATCGCAAGCATTTATTTTCGATATTTGTCTCATAAATAGTCGTATAGTCCTGACGGCGTAAAAATTTGGTAAAAAATACCCGTCCGGCACCGGTCAGGTACCGAACGGGCCATATCTTACTTCTGTTCGCTGACGTATTCCAGTACCCAGTGGAACAGGCGTTCGAGCGCATCGGGCCGCGTGATGTAATTCACGCGCTCACCGTCGCCGCGCGTCTCCAGATAGCCGAGCTTGTAAAGCCCGTAGACGTTCCGGGAGACCGTGCCGGAGTTCAGGTTCATCGAGGCCGCAAGCTGTGCCGCCGAAAACGGCTCTGCGGCACAGCGCCGCAGGATCTCCAGCTTGTCCTTGCCGGTCAAGGCGCGCATCATGGCGCACAGTGTCTCGGCATCCGGCCGGACCTGATGTGCCGCCGCAAATTCAAAGCTGAGGTTCGCGCCGAGATAGGCAATGCGCACAGTCTTGCCGCCGCTCTCGAACCACTCCGTCCAGAAGCCGACCATGTTGAAGTTCCACAGCGCGATCCAGACCTCATCCGGCTGCATCTCCTGCGTGAAGAGATACGATGCGCGGAACATCTCCTGCTGGAACGTGTCGACGGAGTGCGTCTGAAAGTACTTTTCCCAGATGGCCAGCTGCGCGCGGTTCCGCTCGGTCAATGCCTGCATTTCGGCCGCCAGCTGCTCGGCGACCGGGCGGAGCAGCTCCGTCAGCTCGCGCAGATAGGTCTCGAACTCCGTCAGCACGCGCAGGATCTCCCATCGTGCCTCCATGGAGCATGGCAGCCGTTCCAGCTGCACCTGCAGCGGCTCCGGCTCCTCCTGCGGATCAAGCGGCTCCAGAACGAGGCCCATGGTGTTCATGTCGTTGATCTTGAAGCCAATGCCCGACATATACCGGAACATGCGCAGCAGCTCGGCGGCAAACGAGTCAATATCGGTGCAGTTGAGCGGCGTGGCCACGAGCATGGTGTGCGCAAGACAGCAGCAGGTCTTCTCATCCGTTCCCGGCAGCTTTTCAAAAAAATAGCGCAGCCGCGCCTGATGCGGGTCGAGCGTCTGCGTGACGGCTGCGGAGATACGATCCAGCTCCTGCGCCAGCTGCAGGCCCTGATCCTCCTTCTCGAGCAAGTAGCGGCCGAATTTTCGGTTTACACGCTCATAGTCTCTTGTATATGCTATTCCATTTATATAATAGTATAAAAGATAGACGGTTTCCGCAAAAAGGCAGGGTTTATCGATCACACGAACCTTCACAAGATCACTCCTTTGCGGCTATTGTAGTATACGCCCGCGCAATTTGTCAACACCCGTTTCGGAAAAAACTTGTATATTTTGCTGGAATCTGCCGCATAAAAATCGGTCGTTCCTGTCATTGTCACAAAGCGCTCCCCTGCCGGAGTTGACAAATTTCTGCCTTTCCGGTATGATAAACCAAACGGCATATCCGAAAAACGGAGCTGCCGCAGGAGGGACTATGAAATATGATTTTATCACGGTGCTCGACCGCACCGGCGCGGATTCCATTGCCGCAAACATCGATCCCTGGGGCGTGAGCCCTGCTCCGGCGCAGCGCATCCCCATGTGGATCGCGGACATGAGCTTCCCGACCGCGCCGCCGATCCTCGAGGCGATGCATAAGCGTCTCGCTTTTCCGAACTTCGGTTATTTTTCCATGCCGGATGAATATTTTGACTGCATTCTCCGCTGGCAGGAGACGCGCAACGGCCTGACCGGCCTGACGCGCGCGGACATCGGCTATGAAAACGGCGTGCTTGGCGGCGTCAGCTCGGCCGTGCAGGCCCTGACCGTCCCCGGAGAGGCCGTGCTGCTGCACGCCCCGGCCTACATCGGCTTTACCCATGTTCTGGATAATCTCGGCCGCAAAGCGGAGCTTTCTCCCCTGCGCCGCGATGAAAACGGAGTCTGGCGCATGGATTACGAGGACATGGACCGCCGCCTGAAGGAGCATTCCATCCGCCTTGCCATCCTCTGCTCGCCGCATAACCCGACGGGCCGCGTCTGGGAGCGCTGGGAGCTGGAAAAGGCCATGGAGGTCTATGCCGCAAACGACTGCTTTGTCCTCTCAGACGAGATCTGGTCCGATCTCATCCTGCCGGGCTATCATCACATCCCCACGCTTTCCGTCTCGGACGATGCACGCCGCCGCACGGCCGCATTTTATGCGCCGAGCAAGACGTTCTCGCTGGCGGGCCTCATCGGCTCGTATCACATCCACACGTGCAGCCACGACCGCGTGACGCGGCAGGGCGACCTCAGCCATTACAATTCCTGCAATGTGCTCTCGCTGCACGCCCTGCTCGGAGCCTATTCGGACGAGGGCGCACAGTGGCTCGACGAGCTGCGCCCCGTGCTGGCGGACAACATCCGCTATGCCTGCGATTTCATCGCCGCTCACTTCCCCGGCGTGCAGGTCATGCAGCCGCAGGGGACCTATATGCTGTTTCTGGACTGCACCGCGTGGCTGCAGGAGCATCATATGACGCTGCTGGAACTGGAGGAGCGCGGAGCGCGTGCCGGTGTCATCTGGCAGGACGGCGCGGCGTTTGCGTGGCCGGACTCCATCCGGATGAATCTGAAAAACAATTCCGAGACAACCCCATAAAAAGTGTGCGCCTTGGCGCACACTCGCGCCGAGCGCGGTTGCCTTCAGGCAACATCTACCTTGCGTGCGAGTGCGCATCAACGTCATTTTCCTCTCCAACCCAGTGCGATCCCCGCGGAGCGTTTTTATATAACAGGGAACGAAGTTTCCTGTTATATAAAAAATCTCCCCTGCATTCACTCCTCATAACTTCTGTTACAATTCATAAATCTCAGGGAAGACGAAAATCCGTGTTACCACTTCCATTCACTGCCAGTCTCGCAACTGATAGTCTCTGCGGGTGAAGCTGTTCACTCCACCTCACCGCTGTAAAGGGCGGAGCCCTTTGTGAACTTACATCTTTATCTATCTTTATCAATGCTCATCCACACCGCTCAGTAAGCCATCTTCTGTAACGTTCCACCTATCCCTCTCAGCAGCACACTGCGGCATCCTCACCGGCAGTTCACGGGATTCTCTGTAAGATTTCCTGTTACATACTCTCTTCATCACTGCGTTTGTCATATATCCACTCGTAATTTAAATCGTAGCATATAAGCGGGCGGGATGTCAAGGACTACAGACTGTACTCATCAATCTTCTGCAATTCTTCCTCTGTAAATGGCGCACTGTGTATTGCTTTTATATTATCCAGGATCTGCTGCGTTTTTGATGCACCGATCAGGACACTGGTAACTTCTTTTTTCTGAAGAAGCCAGGCAAGTGCCATATCCGCAAGCTTCTCACCACGCTGAGCCGCCAGTTCATTTAACTTACGAATCTGTTCCATACGCTCTGCGGTAAGAATACTTTCTTTCAAAAATCTTCCGTCCTTTCGAATACGGCTGTCTTCCGGGATCCCATTGAGATAACGGTCCGTCAACTGTCCCTGTGCCAGAGGACTGAATGTAATGAGTCCTTTTTTCAGATTGCCGGTCATATCCTTTAATCCATTCTTTTCTACTGTTCTGTCAAATATAGAATAACAGTTCTGATTGATCACAAACGGGCATTTCAGATCTTTCAGGATCGCTGCTGCCTGTTCCAAAGTCTCTCCATCATAATTTGAAAGTCCTACATAGAGTGCCTTTCCCTGACAAACAGCTGTTGCCAGAGCTCCCATCGTCTCCTCAAGCGGTGTCTCCAGATCCATTCTGTGGTGATAGAAAATATCCACATAATCCAGTCCCATACGTTTCAGGCTCTGATCCAGGCTCGCCAGCAGATATTTGCGGCTGCCCCAGTTGCCGTAAGGGCCTTCCCACATATCAAATCCGGCCTTTGTCGTAATGATCAGTTCATCACGATATGGCATCAGATCTTCTTTTAATATTCTGCCGAAATTTTTCTCCGCACTTCCGTAAGCCGGACCGTAATTATTGGCAAGATCAAACTGTGTGATACCATTATCAAATGCTGTGAAGCAAAGCTGCCTCATATTTTCATAATCGGATGCATCCCCAAAATTATGCCATAAGCCAAGCGAAATCTTGGGAAGCAGTAATCCGCTTCTTCCACAGCGGTTATATTCCATGATATTGTATCGTTCTTTTGCAGGTGTATACATTATTCATTCCTCCTGTCTTTCGTATACCTCATGTTTCATATCTTTAAGCAGTTTCTTTATTTTATATAATAGAATCGTCGCAAATGATTTGCAACGATTTTTGTTTTCGTTGCAAACGATTTTCGACGATTCTGTTTTTTGTTGCAAATTGATTGCGACGATTCTAACTTCTTAAATGTATGGATTTCTGGAATCACTATTTCACACATTCACCATTTTACATTTTCTATAATTTAAAAATGTTGTTTTATTTGCTGATGATATATGTAAATAACTGTTCTATGTATTTTCCAAAATATTTCAAAACACTATCTACATATGTATTTTCAAAAACAAAGCTATATGCTTTTGGGTACATTGTCGTTAAAAACATATAACACATTCCAACATAAAAATGCATCCATATCACTTTAACTATAATATTTTGCACCAAATTGATGAAGCCACCTATTTCCGCTTCCATTGCAAATCCCTCATTCATCTTATATGGCAGCCAGGCTCCGCCTCCAAATGCAATTCCAGTTATCAGTAAAATTTCCGCCAAAGCCGGTATAAACATAATTACCATCCATCCTGAATGTGTTTTAAAATTATCAGAAATACAATTCAAATACATCAAAGTAATTGCAATATACCCTGTTTGTAAAATAAGATCGAACACAGTATTGATAATTATATATATAATTGCCTTAATTTTATCCGTTATTTCTCCATATGTTACTATTTCACTTACAAGTACTCCCAATACTGTTATTACAACAATTACTGTTTTATGTTTCAATATAAATGCTACTACTACGCTCGTCACACCTGCTCCTGTTGCTAATCCACCAAAAATCAGCGCAGCAAGCAACACTGAATCAATAAAAATGAAAATCATATTTTCCCACATCCTAATTAGTAATTTTATAAAATTCTTCTATATTCTCATCATATTCAAAAAATATATCTTCATATTGTTGTCCCTCGTTATATTCCGGGTCTTCTGCTATATATTTATTGCGATTTTCGTCAATTCTAAAATTCATATACTTTCCAGATATCTGCAACTCGTACGGCTGTCCATTTTTCACTCCATATAAACAACTGACAGACGATGTTTGATACTCATGTTTTTCATAATTAAAGAAAAGATTTCCTCCTCCTAAAACTTCATCATTCATTGATATGTTTTCTTCTTTTTTAATACACTGACACTCACCATTACTGTCAACAAACCAAATCTCAGCCGTATGATATCCCCAATATGGATCTTTTGAATCATCTGTAGCAAGCGCAAATGATTCATTATTTCCATCCGCATCAAAATCTGCTGTTGTTATGTACACAACTTTTAAATTTGTGGCTTTTTCCATAGCCGCTCTCATGTCTTCTGCTGTTCCTGTAAACTTCTCTCCTTTTGTTTCCGGCTTTTCTTCTGCCATTTCTGCTACTTCTT
>OGRN01001745.1_pt1 | contig 17948 bp, 20 predicted proteins | sample 1553401 | NCBI WGS metagenome assembly OGRN01 (sample SAMEA2580096, study PRJEB22360) | human gut metagenome | biome: human gut; feature: human-associated habitat; material: faeces | place: Denmark | collected 2008/2010 | reverse complement strand
TGCTGGCATTATCGTATTGCTTTTCATCCAGCAGCTTCGCAAAATCGTAAAATAAGAGGAGAGGGCAGATATGTACAAAATCATGACAGCAGGGCCGGTACAGGTAAGAGAAAACGTACTGGCGGCACGGAGTATCCCGTGCACTAATCCGGATCAGGATGTGGAATTTTATGAGTTCTATAAGGAAACTTGCGACTTATTTTCTGAGGCGCTGCACACGGAAAACCGAGCGATCATCATGGGAGGTGAAGGCATTCTGGGACTGGAAGCAGCATGTGCTTCTTTGACAGAACCTGGTGATAGAGTTCTGGTGATCGACAATGGAATTTTTGGCAAGGGCTTTGCAGATTTTGTCAAGATCTACGGTGGTGAACCGGTGCTTTATACGACGGATTACAAGAATCCGGTAGATCCTGCTGGTCTGGAAGCATATCTGGAAAAAGACAGTGACTTCCGTTATGCGACATTAGTTCACTGCGATACCCCAAGCGGCGTCATCAACGACATTCCAGCGCTGACTAACATACTGGACAAGTTTGGTATCTTAAGCGTGGTGGATTCCGTAGCGGGCATGTTCGGGCAGCCTCTGGATTGTGCAAAGAGCAAGATCGACATTCTCTGCGGAGGTTCCCAGAAAGCTCTTTCGGCACCTCCGGGGCTGACAATGGTCTGGGTCAGCCAGAGAGCGTTCGACTTTATGGAGCATCGTAAAACGCCGATCGCATCTTTTTATGCCAATATCATGACATTCAAGGATTACTACGAAAACAAGTGGTTCCCATATACCATGCCGATCAGTGACATCTACGGACTCCGTGCCGCGATTGACAACATTGCAGCCGACCCGGACATCCTGACACGACATGAAAAAATCGCCGAAGCTTCCCGCAAAGCAATCACCGGTGCCGGCCTGAACCTTTATCTTAAGAGTGGTTTTTCCAGCACTGTTACTGTATTTGAAGTCCCGGAAGGAACCACCGCCAAAGCAATCCTTGATGGTGTCAAAAATGACTACAACATCATGCTTGCAGGTTCTTTTGATGTACTTGCAGGCAAAGTCATCCGCATCGGACATATGGGAAACAATTCTGATTATTACAATGTTCGTGAAGTCTTTGCAGCTCTGGACGGAACGCTCGCCAGACTTGGTGTTCCACTTAAAGCAAGCATGGAAAAACTCTTCTGCGACAGCATGAAATAGAATTTACACCAATAGAAAAGAGGCGCATTTACTATGAATAACAATCTGAAAAAATTAATTCTCGCAGCTTTGTTTGCTGCACTTTCCTGCGTGGCAACCATGTCCATCCGCATCCCTACTCCGGGAACCAGCGGATACATTCACCCGGGGGACGCTATCGTGATCCTCTCCGGTGTAATTCTCGGACCGGTCTGGGGCTTCCTTGCAGGCGGTATCGGATCTGCACTTTCTGACCTGATCGGCGGATATTTCATTTATGTTCCGATCACTTTCGTGATAAAAGGTCTTGTTGCACTTGCTGCCGGACTTCTTTATCAGAAAGTCGGTAAAAACCAGAAGAGCCGCTACATTGCAGTCATTCTTGGCGGTGTTGCAGACATCATCCTCGTTGCAGGCGGATATTTCGTATGTGAATTCTTCATCTACGGAGCAGGTGCTGCTGCCAGCATCCCTGCAAACATCATTCAGGGTGTCGGCGGACTTGTTATTTCCTGCATCCTTTACCCGATCCTGATTTCCATTCCAAATGTACGTCAGACCGCAGTTGCTGCAGGTAAATAAATAATTTGTCAATAACCTCAAAAGGATTCCCGTTCTATGGTTCATTCACATCTCCATAGATTCGGAAATCCTTTTTTATTCCTCAGATAAAGTACTCAATTACTTCCTCCGGTACGGTCTTCGTCTTTCCGTTGAATATCAGAACCGCCTCACGTTCCTCCACCGGGCCGAGAGCGTATATTGTTTCTTTGTTTTCCTGATTAAAGTACTTAAACGGCACTATGCGGTTGTATTCCTTAGGATGTTTATCATCCATCAGAATATCTTTCTGTTCATATGGTTTATCCCAGTAATACGGATCGAAGAGAAGAATATTTTCATTCTGTATTCCAGTCATCAAAACATAATGCTCTTCCTCAAGATACAGACGCACTACCGCCACACCCCCATGATTCAGCGCATGATTGATACGACTTTCTCCATCTATGTATACGCTTCGTCCTGACAGATATTCACTGCTCACAGACATGATGCCGAGGTCTCCGTATTCGTTCAGCCAATTGCTGAGGAACATCATCGCTGCTCTGGAAGTGCCTCTTTTGCCTGGGATTCCTTCTTTGCTGTGGCAGTCCAGACAGTAAAGCATCGTATTTCGGACTGCCTCCGGAGGGATCTCCTCCCGCTCGAACAGATAGGCAAGCGCATTCATCATGGAAGTCGGTCCACAGTCGTATTCAGATAATTGATAATGTAACGGATTTTTCATAATAATCTCTCTCTTCGGTAAGTAAAATTTAATGCAGTCAGTTTATATCTGACTTCTCTCTTTTTTGTATTACTGTTCGGATTTCTTTTTTATTCTTCGCATCAAGCAGTCCTTGCAGGATTTCTTCATCCTTGATCATATCAAGGACCTGCAGCAGTCGGTCAATATGCTTATCTTTTCCGGCCACAGTAAACATGATCACGATTTTCACCGGAATCCGGCAGTCTTCCTCCCCCATTGCATCAAATTCAATTGGCGGATTCAGCACTGCAATTGAAATACCTTCTTTTTTTACATGTTCCGCGTCTGTATGTGGAATTGCCACTCCAATCCCGTTCACATCCAGCCCTGTCGGATAATCCTTTTCTCTTTTCAGAACAGCCTCTGTGAACCCTTCTTCTCCATACCCTTCCTGTATCATGGCATCTCCCATGAGCTGCAGTACCTCTATATTGTCGGATGCCTTTAAATTATGAAAAACCAAATTGTCGTTTAGCTCTTTCCAGATCATTTTTTACCTGCTTTCTGTTGTATTCTTTTTCATCCCCATTAACCGGTTACCTGTAATTTTCTATGTAAGACAAGATCTGCTCCGGATCATCCATAAATTCACAGAGTTTCAGATTGGACGGATCCATAAATTTCTCATCAGCCGTATGGCGCAGCAGAACTTCCATTCCGTCATAGTAGCCGTTGATATTGTAGAGAACAATCGGGCGATCCAGTCTGTGCAGACTTTTAAGCGTCAGGATCTCAAAAAATTCTTCATAAGTTCCGATTCCGCCCGGTGTAACGATTGTTGCATCAGAGCGCTCCTCGAGAAGTTTTTTGCGCTCGCGCATGGTATCTGTGAAAATAAATTCACTGCAGTTCTGATACAGAACACCCGGTTTATCAAAAAATCGTGGTGCAATACCAAGAATATAACCGCCTTCGACATCCACACCTCGCGCCGCTGATCCCATCATTCCTGTCGCGCCGCCGCCAAACACCAGCCCGTGTCCACGCTTCGCCATCATTTTTCCGAGTTCTTCTGTTTTGTCATAATAAATCTGCTCCAGCTGCGCACTGGAAGCGCCATAGATACATATATTCATAATTTACTCCAGTCCTGCAAAGAATAATTCGTAAAAATCATCCTCGCCTTCAAGCATTGGTGAGTTCTCGCCACCGCCATTGGTGCTCCTGCGCATCGTAGCATAAAATTCTTCACCTGCAGTGATCAGATCCATATCGTAGATCTCATATCCCAGTTCTCTGCATTTCCGACAAAATGCGCTGAGAGGCTGTGCATCTTTCCTTGTTTCCAGAAGTTCTGCCCGAAGCTTCTCGTCACGACATGCTTTGCTTTTCAATTCATCCAACATTTCTGTAATTCCCATGGTGTCGCCCTCCCTTATTGTAAACATCTTTGCTGGTAGCCACAAAGATGAAGTATTCTGCATCTTATTTCTCTTAAAATGCAGAAATGCAGACACACACCAACGTATATGTCTGCATTTCTTCTCTAATTTTGTGGTGTTGTCTGAATATAAGATACCACATCTTCCTTATATAATTCAAGAAGAGTCTTCTTCTTTGTACTGATTGCAAAGCCGTGGATCTTCAGACCGTTTTTCTTTACATAATCGATCATATTCTGATAGTCTTCCTGATAATCAGTTGACTGCCCCATCATGGAAAGGATGTCATCATGATCCTGCATATAGGAAAGCATACTGGTAAAATGTGTCTGCATGATATCTGCATCGGTCACTTCTGCCTCATTATAAGGATCTGCATTATCCAGAAGCGACAGATACGGATATTTTTCTTTGTCCCAGCTCATGCTTGAACCAGATGCATACGGACAAAAACCAATGTTTGGCTCGCTGCAGTATCCGTCCTCTTCTTCTGTGTGAACCGCACACCAGAGATTTCCCCACTCCAGATCTTTTTTATCAGAAAGTTTTTCAAACCAGTCGATAAAATCTTTGTAGTCCATAAGTTCGTTTATGGAAACATATGCCGTGTACCAGTCATTATCGTTGTATCCGGAAATTTCTTCTTTTGAATACTGAATACTCTCCTGTTTGCGAGCCTCTGTATCCACTTTTGTTTCCTTTCCGTTCTCATCTGTCTCCCATGCTTCCCATGCATTCTCATCTCCCGGAAGGTAAAACATCAGCGCCGGACGGCTCAAAATATTGTTATCATACAAAGTAAGTTTGCCGCGCACCAGTCGGCCGCTGACGGAAGTAAATTTTCCCGTCCATGTGTAAGTCTGCGGGATAACAATATCGTATTCGCCATAGCCTCTGGAAACTGCATTTACCTGATCACGGTAATTTCCCGGCAGATACAATTCCGAATATACGGAAAGATCCAGCGACATTCTGGTCGTCGTCATTCCTTCATACGCTCCTGCTGCTTCGTTTGGATCGTAATAAAATTTTGAGACTGCTTTCGGAAGGATAAAAACTGCGCAGAGCACAAATATCAAAACAACAGCCCCTACAATTGTTCCCATTTTGATAAAAGCCTTGCGGATAGAGTGCCGGATTTCCTTCATGAACTGCTCATTAAAGTCATCTTCCCGTTTACTTTTCAGATTTCCCTGTCGTTTCTCTATGTTGCCATCAATTTTACTATCCTGCCATTCTGCCTTTTGATTTTTGTCATCCAGATTATTAAAGCAGTCTTCCCCATTCTCCAGATCAGAAAAATCAGGTATATCTCCCTCTTCATAGAGAAATTCACTGATCGCATCCTGTTTTTCGATCTCCGCTTCCACTTGTTTTTTCTTCTCCATGTCCAACTTTCCCTGTTTATATAACTGCAAAAGCTCACGATATGTCATTTCATTTCCTCCTCTCCGGATATTTTTGTTTTTCTCCAAATCTGTTCAGATATCTTCATCAGACATTTTCCATTTCATAGCTTTCAAGATATTTTTTCAGTTCTTTTTTCGCCCGGTATGCCAGCACACGGACATTTTCCGGGGTAATATGTAAGATTGCAGCAATTTCTTTTTGTGACATTCCACCAAAATACTGCATCTGAATGATCTCACGCTTTCTTACTTCCAGCTTTTGAATCGACTGATAAAGAAGTCTCCTGCTTTCCTCGGCAAGGATGTTTTCAAGTAGCTCCCCATTTGTGCTTTCTTCCGGAACAACGTTTTGTTCCTCTGTCAGAATTTCTTTTGATTTCTTTTTCTGCTGATTATAAAACAGATTCCTCGCAACCATATAAAGCCATGCCCGCATATTTGTATGTCCGTCCGGCAACGCCAGAAGCGCTTTCAAAAATGTCTCATGCAACAGATCCTCTGCCTGATGCCGGTTCCTGCAAAGGGAATACAAATACAGATATAATTCTTTTTGATATGCGCCATATAACTTCATAAAAAGCTCATTATCCACATCTATTTTCCCCCTTTCCGAAATTCTGCACCGGCAGCTGCCTTTCTGCCCGCTTTTTCCACCGGCATTTTTACCTCTTTCAACAATATAACATCTTAGTAAGAAAAATGTTACAAAAATAAATATCTACCCGCATAGCGGGTAAGCTGACTGTAGATAACAAAGCGGACAAGTCCGCTTCAGACTCCCTGAATCCCTCAATCCTCGCGGAGCGTTTTTGTGTAATAGGAACATTACGGAGTAATTTCCTATTACATAAAAAATCAGCACTCATAAAGAGTGCTGACTGATTTATCTGTTCATCCCAAGCTTTGCCATCAACGCATCCTGAAGAACCTGAGAAAAATTCAGGTTTTCACGTATGGCAGCCTCATTAAGCCATTCTGGGATACTGAGTGTTTTCTTTACAGCTCTGGAACGGTTCTTTCGCCGGTATTCTGCTATATCAAATTCAACAATTACAAGTATACCATCTTCCACTGTAATTTCATCTGCAGAAGATGCCTTCGGAAGCGTTTCTCCCTCATTATCTATTGTAGTCAACGATAAACCCAGTGCATCTGCCGCCATCTCATATGCTTCCTGCATATCTTCTCCCTGTGTCATACATTCCGGAATATCCGGAAATGTTACCCAGAATCCGCCTTCTTCTGCTCTATGAAAAACTGCCGGATAAAATAAACGTTTGTCCATATGTAATCCTCCATTCACACAACAAAACTATCTGATTCCCGCCTGTTTAAGAATTGCCTGTTCCAGACCTTTCTTTAAATCTTTTGAATGATATGGAACAATTACAGATTTTCCAGTATGTACATTTTTCATTTTCATATGTGAACCATTTTGACTTATTGTTTCATATCCATTTTCTTTCAGGAGCTTTATCATCTCCCTTGGCGTCATTGGCAATTCATATCCTCCTTTATTTTAGCACGTATCATTACGTATTTCAATTTATTTTTCTGTTTTCCCGCTCCCCTAATGTTAACAGTAAATATCATATATAACAAACAAATTCGTTCTTCTTTTTCCGACAAAATTTCACTAAACGCTTATTTACAACTTTTTCATTTATACTGTCATTCCATTTAAGAATTGTCATTTTCTTTACCTTGTTCCACGTAAAGAAAATGACAGAAAGATCGGTTTGGTTGACTTGGTTTTGTGTAACTCTGGATCAAATCATCCATTTTCGGAGCTTCCATTGACTCCCAAACAACTTACTCTTCCCCCGGTCATCCAATCCCCTTCCTCGCCAGTAGAACAAAGCGGACAAGTCCGCTTCAAACTCCCTGAATCCCTCAATCTTTGAGGGACTTGTTACGCTTTGCGCGCCAGATGCAGTCTGCTTCAGCAGACATATTCCTCATGCATCTGGTCGCATCCTCACGGAGCGTTTTTGTGTAATAAGAACATTACGGAGTAATTTCCTATTACACAAAAAAATCCCTCCTGTGAACCAACTCTACAGGAGGGATCTTTTATCATATATTTTGTTGGTGTGAGTTTCGAATCAGGCAGATTACTTTGCTTCTTCTGTTTCTGCTTCCTCAGGTGTCTCTGTTTCCGGTACTGCTCCGTTATGAACTGCAACAACTGTCAGAACTACAGCTTCCGGATCATCTTTAATGTCGATATCTTTGTCTTTTGCAAGACTCAGATCTTTGACACGGATCATGTCACCGACCTTCAGACCAGCTACATCGACTTCTACTTTGTCAACCAGTGCTGACGGATAAGCTTTATAATTTACTTCTTCCATATTTTCCTGAAGAACACCATCTGCTACTTTGTCATGGTTTACAATCACGATTTCAGCAACAGAATGTACTTTTTCATTGCTTACCAGTGCCTGGAAATCAATCTCATCAACTCTGCCTGCCAGTGGGTTAAAATCAACCTCTTTGATCAGTACATCGTATGTCTGACCATCTACCTCAAGCATAACCTGACTTCCTTTGTGGTCAGTCTTTAACAGTTTGTCAACCTCCGTCTTCAGCATTTTTACCGGGATGGAACCTTCGATCTCACGACCGAATACATTACCTGTAACGTATCCTTCTCTTCTCAGTCTTTTTGCCTTAACGTCCATGCTTCTTTTTTCAGCTTTTAAAGTATTCATTTGTCTTTTCCTCCAAAAATCTGATGCTTAGCAGCCTTCAACTTTGTTTTGCGAAAGGAGGTTTTGTTAAGTTCTGTTTACTTTTTACGGTTAGAAGTATAGCACTGAGTACAGAAACAGATTAACCAAATATTATTTTTTTTTGCTTTCAAATTTGTTGATATTTTAAAATTGTATACATTAGCATCTGCGGTGCAGCATTTGCAACTGTCATCACACAGTATGTTTCCGGAATCGGCATCACATTGTATGTACTTCTCAAATGCCGGGATCTGCTGCCATCAAGATTGACACCTTTGCCTATCTTCCGGTGCAGGATTTCGGTAATGCTTACTCTACTTTTATTGCACAGAACTACGGTGCCGGTAAAAAAGATCGTATCCGCAAAGGAACAAAGGAATCCTTCCTGCTCAGTTTTATTTTCTGTATAATTATTTCCGCTATTGTCTGCATTTTTGCTGCTCCGCTAATGACTATTTTTGTGAGTGCAAAAGAAACTGCCGTCATCACCTGTGGTGTACAGTATCTCCGCGTAGAGGGATCTTTTTTACTGCGGAATAGGATGCCTTTTCCTGCCAAATTATATACATAAGCCATGCAAGAATTCATTTTTTATGTTATCATTAATAATAGAATAACGTAGAAAGGACATAATTCTGAGAAAAGGATCACATAATGACAGAAATACAAAGCCTTGGAAATATAGATATACAAGTTCTTACAAAAGAATTCGTAAAGATCCAGACTGATGAAATCATTGTGACAAACGAACGCATCTCTCATATCAAAGAACGTCATCCAGAAGATTATAATTTATTTGAAAAATACGGGCGTGAAAGTGTTATATCTCCCGATCTGATTATAAAAGATTTAAAACACTGCGGAACTGTTTTTATGGTAAAAAAACTTCCTGAAACCAATCTTAATGTTGTTGTCCGTGTCGTTTTGGAAACAGATGATAACAATCTAAAAAATTCTATAATGACATTCTACAGAATACGAGATAAAAACTTAAAGAAACTTATCGAAAAGAACCGCTTACTTTACAAAAAAGAATAAATGCGATATAGTATACATAAAATATAAAGGCTTTACCCAAAGAATTATTGAAGTAGAGATTGTGCTGCTACGCACCCTATGGGTCAAAAGAAATGTGGGAAGGGGCACACCCACCAATAATTCTTTGGTTTAGCAAATATAGCTTTTTTAACACCACCGATCAGTGGTGTTTTATTATACTATTTTTGATTCAACTACCAGGAATGTCTGAGAAACATTCCCCTGCCAAATTATATACAAAAGCCATACAGGAAACCTTGCGAGACTTTCTGTATATAAAAGGCAGGCACAAGTTTTCACACTCATCCCTGCCCGTTCTCATAAACTACTCTCTTTTATTTACTTTTTCTCTTTTGCTTTTTCATTTGCCAGTATCTCTTCTGCCATCTCCACTTCCGTCTTTTCATCTTTCGGAAGGATGATATTCAGAATGATCGCGAACAATGCCGCCGGCACGATACCTGAACCACCAAAGATCAGATTAATACTTTCCGGAAGCTGTGCAAGTACAGCTGAGTTGGAGCCAAGTCCATAGCCAACACCAAGTGCAACAGACACAATCGTCACATTTCTCGGAGACAGTGGCCATTTTGTGATAAGCTGAATACCACTGATTACGATTGATGAGAACATCATAACCGCTGCGCCGCCCAGTACACTCTGCGGCATAATGGAAATCAGAGCGGCAAGCTTCGGAAACAGACCACATGCGATCAGGAAAATACCGCCGATTCCGATTGAATAACGGTTCACGACCTTATTCATGGCAACCAGACCAACGTTCTGGCTAAAAGAAGTATTCGGAAGAACACCAAGCAGTGCCGCAAAAGAAGATCCGAGACCATCACACATAACACCACCGGAAAGCTCTTTGTCAGTAGCCTCACGTCCAAGACCGCCCTCTGTAATACCGGAAATATCACCAACTGTTTCAACAGCGGTAACGACAAACATGATACAGATCGGAACAATTGCTTTTGCATCAAATACCCATTTGACCGGCATGATCTTCGGAATTGCAAACCAGGATGCGTCTGCTACCTTACTCCAGTTGACTACCCAGGACTTTGTTGCTTCAACAACAGCACCTGTTTCATCGGTGTATGTAAAAGTAGTCGGCAACACCATTGCCATGATGGATACCAAAATATATCCTACAATGATGCCCAGCAAAATCGATGAAAAACTGGTGAATCCCTTTGTGCCGTGTTTCAGTGCTATGATCACAACCAAAACTACCGTACCTACAAAAAGATTTTCGAGAGAACCATAATCCGGTGCTGTACTTCCACCGCCGAAAGAACCGATTCCGACAGAAATCAGTGAAAGTCCGATAGACAGTACAACTGTACCAGTTACAACTGCAGGGAAAAATTTACGCAGTGGCTTTAAGAAACCTCCAAGTACGGTTTCAAACAGACCACCGATAAAGCTGGCTGCCAAAATTGCTCCATAACCGGCAACTCCGCTTCCCATCGTAACTGCCACGCTTTTGCAGACACCGATAAATCCGGAACTTGTTCCCATAACGATCGGAAGTTTACCACCAACAGGTCCGATCGTGTAGATCTGAATCAATGTAACGATACCTGCTACCAGCATGGCATTCTGCAAAAGCGCTACCTGCAGGGCACTTCCTGATTCGATACCACAGACTCCTGTGATGATCAGAAGTGGGGTCAGGTTTCCGACAAACATTGCCAGAACATGCTGTAATCCAAGCGGAATCGCAAGTTTCAGCGGTGGCTTACCGTCAAGATCATACGGTGTTGCAGTGTTTTTTTCTTTTGTTTCCATTTAGTTTCTCCTTTTCTCCTCTCTCGTTCGAGCCCTGATAAAATCAGCGGACATGTTACCGGCACTTCCACTATACGCGTGCAGCAAAAAAGGAAACAACAACCATCTTCATCTTTGAAGTTCTCTGTCGTTTCCTTTCAAGGTGCGGTTTCTCATGTTAGCGCACTAAATAACATCTCGATTATTTAATTATACCAGATTATTTTTATCTGTCAATTTCTTTACTTAATAGTATTCATGATCAATCTGTATCACCGCGAAATACTTGCTTCCCGGCAGTTCGTGTATCCGCTCTTTCAGCCAATTCACGATTTCGTTGTCTGTATAGGAAGTTTTTCTTGGAACCTCCACATCAAAGATCAGATTTGTTCTGGTCGAACCTTTTACCATTCGGAAATCATGCATACTGAAGGATTCATCCAGAAAATGTACCATCTCTTCTACTTTTGCCTTCATCGCAAGAACTTCCTCATCATCTGTCACAATCGGATCCATATGGATCGTTGCGGAACAATGCAGTTTTTCCTGCAGTTCATGTTCAATATGATCGATCTGTTCGTGGATATCCTGAATATTTCCGTTCACATCCACTTCTGCGTGAAGTGAGATCATCACACGTCCCGGACCATAATCATGAACGATCAGATCATGTACACCATGAACCATCGAATGTCCCAGAACGATTTCACGAATTTGATTGATAAATTCCTGCTTCGGCGGCTGTCCGATAAGAAGGTCAATGGTTTCTTTCAGTGTAGAACCACCTGTATAAAGAATAAAGCATCCTACCAGGATTCCGAACCAGCCATCAAGAAGCAGTCCCGTATATTTGCTGATCAGTGTGGCGATCAGAACAAGTGTCGTTGCCACAGTGTCGCTCAAACTGTCAACAGATGTTGCTTTCATTGCTGCACTATCCAGTTTTTTACTCAGTGAACGATTATAAAAAAACATATATACTTTCACAAGAATGGATGCGATCAGAATCACACATACCAGTGCACTGCTCTCAATCGGTTCCGGGGAACGCAGTTTACCAAGTGATGACCAGATGAGTTCGAATCCCATGACAAGTATCGCTACCGATACCAGAAGTCCGGAAATATATTCCATCCTGCCATGTCCGAATGGATGCTCCGGATCAGGCTCCTGTCCGGAAAGCCGAAAACCGATTAACGTAATGATCGAAGAGCCCGCATCCGACAGGTTGTTAAACGCATCTGCCGTAATAGCAATAGAACCACTCACCGTTCCTGCAATCCATTTGCCAAGAAAAAGCAGAATATTCAGTCCAATTCCGACTGCACCACTTAAAACGCCATATGCCTGCCGGACTGCCGGTGAACTGTAATTATGGCGCTCTTTAATAAAAAGCGATGCCAAAAATGTAATCATATAGATTCCCCCTGTCTGTATTCTCTCGATCTTACCACATTTCTGTGAATAAATCCAGATTTCCCCGGAATCCATCTGGAAAAAGATTTTAGAAAATGATATAGTTCTATTAATAATGTTTACATATTACGAGGAGACTTATTTCTATGAAAAATCTCAAAAATATTGCAATGCTGATAGATGCTGATAATACACAGCTTTCCAAACTGGAATCTGTTATACAGGAAATCTCAACAAATGGCCGTATCGTCGTCAAACGTGCTTACGGTAACTGGCGCAAAGGTTCTCTCAAAAACTGGGAAAATGAATTAAAACGTCTTGCAATCAAAGCGGAACAGCAGTTTGACTATGTTGCCGGCAAAAATGCGACAGACATGGCACTCGTTATTGATACACTTGATCTTCTCCACAGCGGCATTTACGATGCCTTTGTCATTGTCGCAAGTGACAGTGACTACACGCCTCTCGCGATCAAACTTCGTGAATCCGGAGTCTTCGTTATGGGAGTCGGTGAGAAAAAAACGCCGGAGCCTTTCCGCAATGCCTGTGATGAATTTGTCTATCTTGAAAACTTAAGCAAAGATACGGATACGCAGACTGCCGCCGTTCAGAAACAGTCAGGAAGCACAAAGCAAAACGCACAGGGAACTGCCGAAGAACGCCGTAAGGCAAAAGAAGCCAAAGAACTCAAAGGAATTCACAAGCTTCTTCGTATCGCCTGGGACAAATATCAGGACGATGATGGTTACGTCAATGTAAGCTCTGCCGGCCAGTACATCAAACGTGCGAAGCCGGATTTCGATGCACGTACTTATGGTTATGTCAAATTACCGGAACTGATCGAAGCTTTTCCTAAAAAATATGCAATGAAACGCTACCCCGGCAAAGGCACGGTAACGATCATTGCATATAAATGTCTCTGATTTATTTCTCTGACATGCAATTACTTTTCTTTATTTACGTCTGAACAGTCTCTTTACTGCTTTTACTCCTTCATTCAGAATGATAACGGTAAAAGCAGTCAGGAGCATTTTTCCCCACATTCCCACAGAAAGAGGAACTGTTTCAAATACAGCAGCACCAAACTGAGTGATGATTATCTGCAGGATCAGTACCAGAAGGAATACACCGAGCATCAGTTTGTTTTTCAGAAGATTCTTGCACATCGGTGTATCGTCCAGTTCACGGCAGTTGAATGCATTGAACAACTGGAACAGTACAAACAGTGTAAATAATACAGTTGCTTCTTCCTCCGGTGCTGCGCCAAGGAAGTTTTTGAAATGCTGGAGCATAAAGTTTAACTGTCCGTTCATCACAAACTGGATCACTTCGATGGCAAAAACATTACAGCCTTTCAAAGCAGTTCTTTCTTTATCCAATCAGGTTTGCAAGATCCTCTTCTACTGTCCCGATTCCACTGATTCCGAAGTTATCTACCAGAATCTTTGCCACATTCGGAGAAAGGAATGCCGGCAGTGTCGGTCCGAGATGGATATTTTTGACTCCAAGCGCGAGAAGCGCCAGAAGGACGATGACCGCTTTCTGCTCATACCACGCAATATTGTAGACGATTGGAAGCTCATTGATATCGTTCAGTTCAAAAATTTCTTTCAGTTTCAGTGCAATGACTGCAAGTGAATAGGAATCGTTGCACTGTCCTGCATCCAGAACTCTCGGAATGCCACCGATATCTCCGAGATTCAGCTTATTGTATTTATATTTTGCACATCCTGCAGTAAGAATTACAGTATCTTTCGGCAGTCCTTTTGCAAAATCAGTATAATAATTTCGGGACTTTGCACGTCCGTCGCAGCCTGCCATTACGACAAATTTGCGGATTGCTCCGGATTTTACTGCTTCTACGATCTTATCTGCCAGCGCGAAGACCTGCGCATGTGCAAACCCACCGATGATCTCACCATGTTCAATCTCTTCCGGCGCCTGACACTGCTTCGCCTTAGCAATGATTTCTGAAAAATCTTTTTCTTCTCCGACACCGCCCGGAATATGGGTGCATCCCGGATAAGAAGCTGCACCCGTCGTATACATACGGTCTTTGTAGCTGTCCTTTGGCGGAACGATGCAGTTCGTTGTCATCAGGATCGGACCATGGAAACTCTCAAACTCCTCTTTCTGTTTCCACCATGCATTTCCATAATTTCCGATAAAATTCGGATATTTTTTGAACGCCGGATAGTAATGCGCCGGAAGCATTTCGGAATGAGTGTAGATATCCACACCCGTTCCCTGCGTCTGTTCAAGAAGCATTTCCAAATCATGCAGGTCATGTCCCGAAACAAGGATACCCGGATTTTTGCCGACTCCGATATTGACTTTTGTGATCTCAGGATTTCCGTAAGCTGCTGTATTAGCCTTGTCAAGAAGTTCCATCACACGAACGCCGAAATTTCCTGTCTCGAGAGTCAATGCAATAAGTTCTTCTGCCGAGAGAGCATCATCCGTTGTTACCGCAAGTGCTTTCTGGAGAAACGCGTCGATCTCCTCATCCGTATATGCAAGTGCTGCTGCATGTTTCGCATAGGCTGCCAGTCCTTTCAGACCGTAGGTGATCAGTTCTCGAAGACTTCTGATATCTTCATTCTCTGTGGCAAGAATTCCTACGTGCGAAGCTTTATCTTCAAAAGTATCTTCTGTACCGTTCCAGAATGCAGCTTCCGGGAGATCATCTCTGTTTTCGACTTTTTTCAGAAGTTCTTCTTTGATCTCCAGCGTTTCTTTGATTCGTGTAATGATAGATTCTTTATCAAAATTTGCATTTGTGATCGTTGTAAACAGATTTACAATAATTTGATGATTGATATTATCATCTATTTCTTTTCCTTCGCTTCGAAGCTGTGTGGTCACTGCTGAAATGCCTTTTGTCACATAGACCAGCAGATCCTGCATGGCTGCAACATCCGGTTTCTTTCCACATACCCCTGATACTGTACATCCGCTGCAGCCTGCAGTTTCCTGACACTGAAAGCAAAACATCTTATTTTCTTTTTTATCCATGGTTAAACCTCCTTATGGTTTCTCTGTATAGTTTCTTTGTGAATCCAATATAATATACATCTCACTATAAAGACGTGGTTATAACCACATACATAAAAACGCAAAAAAGACGGACATAAAATCCGTCTTCTTTCAATGCATATAATAATTAAATTTCATTTTCAGTCAAAAAATTCAATTCCCATCAGCGTCAGCCCGTGTGCCGGCGCGGTCGGTCCGGATACAGAGCGGTCACAGGCATCGAGGATTTTCTTTACACGCTCCGGAGGATACTGTCCGTTTCCGACCTGAATCAGTGTTCCTGCAATGATGCGGACCATGTTGTAAAGAAATCCCTCTCCCTTTACACGGATCGTCACAATGTCACCGTCTCTCCACACATCAATTCCTGTAATGGTACGGACTGTGGATTTTACCTGCGCACCTGTTCCACAGAAACTTGCAAAATCATGTCGTCCGATCAGATAAGAGGTTGCTTCCCGCATCTTATCTACATCAAGTTTATAATGATAAAAATAAGAATACAAACGCTCTGTCGGCACCGGGAATTTACGGTTCAGTATCCGGTATTCATATGTTTTTTCACTGTCGCAGTATCTCGGATGAAAATCCGGCTCCACTTCTTCTGATAACTGAATGCGGATATCTTCCGGCAGTCTCTGATTGAGTGCATAGGAAATCTTTTCTCCCGGAATACGAGTATTCGTATCAAAAACGGCTACATTTCCGAGTGCATGAACGCCTGCATCGGTACGGCTTGCACCCATGATCTCAATTTTTTCTCCAAGAAGGTCAGAAAGTGCATCGTTAAGCACACCCTGAATCGTGATTCCGTTTGGCTGAATCTGCCATCCACTGTAATTCGTTCCGTCATAGGCAACTACAAGTCCAACTCTTTTCATCTTGTCCTCCATTTATGGTAAAAATGGTTCCCGCCTTTTACAGCAAGAACCATCCTTATTTATAAACCGGCCATGCGAAATCCGATCGCTACTGCAAGATATGCAAACAGGATCAGGTATGCAATATGGTCTCGTTTCTTATATTTCAGCGGTTTCATCTGGGTACGGTCATCGCCCCCGTGATAACACCGTGCTTCCATCGCCATTGCAAGATCATTCGCACGGCGGAAAGCAGAAATAAACAGCGGCACCAGAAGCGGCACCATGTTTTTTACTTTCTGGATCAGATTTCCGTTTTCAAAATCTGCACCTCTCGCGATCTGTGCTTTCATGATCTTGTCCGTTTCTTCCAGAAGAATAGGAATAAAACGAAGTGCAATCGACATCATCATTGCAATCTCATGTACCGGGACATGGATCTTATTCAGTGGACGAAGGCTTTTTTCCAGTCCGTCGGTCAGCTGATTCGGAGTAGTCGTCAGTGTCATAAGCGAAGAGCCGATTACCAGATAGATCAGTCGGATTGCCATGCGGACCGCCATGGAAACACCTTCTTTTGTGATCTTGAAGATTCCAAAAGTAACGATTGCCTCACCCGGTGTAAGAAAAATATTAAACACCATCGTGATCAGCAGGATCATAAAGATTGCTTTCAGTCCCTTAAAGATAAACTTCACCGGAACTGTGGAAATCAGGATCATTCCTGCCAGAAATACGGTTGCTACCGCATATCCGACTACAGTATGAAATAAAAATACCGATATAATAAAAATCAGTGTACCGGCAAGCTTTGTCCGTGGATCCAGCTTATGGATCGGTGACTTTGCCGGGTAATACTGTCCGATCGTAATATCTCTAATCATTCAGAGCTCCTCCTTTCAGTAAAGGAGAGTTCATTTCTTTCAGTGCATGCAGAATATCCGCTCTGGCTTCCTCGACAGTTGTGTCAGAAGGATCTACCGGAAGTCCTTTTTCTTTCAAAGCATGCATGATATAGGTAATCTGCGGTGCAGCAAGTCCCATCTCTTCCAACTCTTTGTAATGCGCAAAGACCTTTTTCGGAGTATCGTCAAATGCGATCTTACCGTGATTTACCACGATCAGACGTTCTACATATTTCGCAACGTCTTCCATGCTGTGTGAAACCAGGATGATCGTGATTCCGCGGACTTTATGAAGTTCTGCGATCTGGTCAAGGATCTCATCCCTTCCCTTCGGATCAAGTCCTGCGGTCGGCTCATCCAGAATCAGGATCTTCGGATTCATTGCAAGAACACCGGCGATTGCCACACGCTTTTTCTGCCCGCCGGACAGATCAAATGGAGACTTGTCAAAATTTTTTTCTTTGAAACCGACCTGAAGCAGTGCTTTTCTCGCTTCTTTCTCAGCTTCTTCCCTGCTTTTGCCCTGGTTCATCGGTCCGAAACAAACGTCTGAAAGAACATCACTCTCAAAAAGCTGATGTTCCGGGTACTGGAAAACAAGTCCGACTTCGCTTCGAAGTGCTCTTCTGTTGTAGTTTTCTGCCCAGACATCCTCACCATTGTATGATACTGTGCCGGAAGTCGGCCGGATCAATGCGTTCAGATGTTGGATCAATGTAGATTTCCCGCTTCCTGTATGTCCGATCACACCGATAAACTGTCCATCCGGAATGTTCAGATTAATTTCTTTCAGTGCGTGGATCTCATAAGAGGTTCCCGGGCTGTATGTGTAAGTTACGTTTTTCAGTTCTATTGACATAAGGCATTTACCAACTCTTCCGTAGTAAGGATTCCATCCGGAA
>OGRN01001741.1_pt1 | contig 17979 bp, 16 predicted proteins | sample 1553401 | NCBI WGS metagenome assembly OGRN01 (sample SAMEA2580096, study PRJEB22360) | human gut metagenome | biome: human gut; feature: human-associated habitat; material: faeces | place: Denmark | collected 2008/2010 | reverse complement strand
CGCAATCCGCGAGCTGTTCGCCTACGGTTTGAAGCGCAAGGCCGAGATCGGCGACGACAAGGTGTTCGATTACTCCATCGGCAACCCCAGCGTGCCTGCGCCGCAGAAGGTGGCCGACACCATCGAGGAGCTTATGAAGCTGCCGCCGGTCGAGCTGCACGCGTATTCGCCCGCTGCCGGCATCCCCGCCGTTCGTCAGACCATCGCCGACAGCATCGCTCGCCGCTATGGCATCCCGGCGAAGGCGGGCCGCGTGTACATGACGGTGGGCGCCGCCGCATCCATCGCCATCAGCCTGGGCGCCGTCACCAACGCCGGCGACGAGGTCATCGTCCCCAGCCCCTACTTCCCTGAGTACAAGGTGTGGATCGAGACCATGGGCTGCTCTATCGTCGAGGTTCCCACGCAGGTCCCCAGCTTCCAGCTTGACGTGGAGGCAATGGCGGCCGCCATCAACGCGAAGACCGCTGCCGTCATCATCAACTCGCCGAACAACCCGGTGGGCGCGGTGTACACGCGCGAGAACCTGGAGGCGCTGGCCGCCATGCTCGAGGAGAAGGGCAAGGAAATCGGCCACCCGATCTACCTGATCAGCGACGAGCCGTATCGCGAGATCACCTACGGCGTGGAAGTGCCCTACGTTCCCACCATCTATCCCCGCACGCTGGTGTGCTACTCGTACTCCAAAGCGCTTAGCCTGCCGGGCGAGCGCGTGGGCTACGTCTACGTTTCCGACACCATGGATGCCGAAGAGGCCGACCGCGTGTTCTTCGCCGTTGCCGGCGCAGGCCGCGCGCATGGCTATATCTGCGCGCCGGTGCTGTTCCAGCGCGTTGCCGCGGCGTGCGTCGACGAGCCATCCGACGTGGAGGCGTATGCCACCAACCGTCGAATCCTGACCGAGGCTCTGGACGAGATGGGCTACGAGTATGTGCAGCCCGACGGCGCGTTCTACCTGTGGGTTCGCGCGCTTGAGCCCGATGCCCAGGCGTTCAGCGACCGCGCGAAGCAGCATGAGCTGCTCATCGTGCCCTCCGACAGCTTCGGCGTCCCGGGCTGGGTGCGCATGAGCTACTGCATCGCCCGCGAGACCATTGAGAACAGCCTGCCTGCCTTGAAGGCGCTCAAGGAGTCCTACGACGCCGAGTAGCGTTTGGCCGATCTGTCGATGAAGCGCGAGCTGGGTATGCCCCCGGCTCGCGCTTTTTTGCGTTTGGGCGGGGTTTGCGAATCGTTTGCGGCGGCGGGGCTATCCCTAGACGTTTGCGGGCGCTTTGCGGCGGCGAGGGTTACGCTCGGACATCTGCGGGCGCTCGCGGCGTCGGGGTCGCGGGCGGGATCTGCGAATCGTTTACGGTGCTGGCTTATGCCCACGCCTTCGCAAGCGCGTTTGCAACGGCGTGGGCTTCCTCGATCGAGATGCTGTCGCTTCGCAGGATGAAGCGTGCGGGGGAGGTTTCGCTCGCCGTGTTTGCCTGCGACGTGGTGCCGGTCGGGGCGCCGATTAGCGAAGCCGTGCCGGCGAAACTCGACAGCGGGGCGATGCGGATGCCGGCGGCTTTGGCGGCGGTGGCAAGTTCGCGTTCGCCGCGTTCGCTTTCCAGTTGCATGATGAAATGCAGGCCGTCGTTGAGGCCGGCGAACGCAATGCGATCGCCGAAGGCTTCGTGCAGGGCGTTGACCAGGGCGTCCTGCGTTTTGCGCGCATGGGTGCGCAGGCGGTTCACGTGACGGTCGTAATGGCCTTGCTCGATGAAGCGAGCCAATGCCAGCTGGTCGAGCGGGCTGACGGTGTTCGCATAGAAGCCGAGCTGTTTGCGGAAACGCTGCGCCAACTGCGGCGGCAGCACCAGATACGCCATGCGAAAGGCCGCGCCCAGGCTTTTGGCGAACGAGTTGAGGTACAGCACACGTTCGGCAGCATCGATGCCGAACAGCGAGGGGATGGGTCGCCCGGCCATGCGGAACTCCGAGTCGTAGTCGTCCTCGATCAGGTAGCGGTCTCCTTCGCGCGCCCAGTTCAAAAGCTCGCGGCGTCGAGCCGCGGTGGTGACGATCCCGGTGGGGAACTGGTGCGACGGCATGATGTGGGCGACCGATGCGTCGGATGCTTCCAGCGCATCGATGTCGATGCCGGAATCGTCCAGCCCGATATGCGCCACCTGCGCATCTTGTTGCTCGTACATGCGCGTGAGCAGGGGATATCCAGGATCTTCCACCGCGTAGCGTCTCGTGCGCCCTAGCAGCTGCACCAACAGTTGATAGAGCGTTTGCGATCCGGCGCCTATGACCACTTGGTCGGGCGACACGTCCATCCCACGATACTGTCGCAGGTGGTCGGCGATGGCGCTTCGCAATTCGGGTGACCCCGCCGCGGAAGCTGGAAGCACGCCGGGGAGGCGGCTTCGGCCAGCGATCCCGCCGATTCGTCCGAAAGCGTCTGCCGAACGGCTTTTGCCCAAGCGGAGTAGGGGAGCATGGTGGTCGCCAGCGTGCTGTGCGTGAAATCCGCAAGCAGCGGCGCATCGGATGGGATGTTTTGAGCGTGGGGTGCAGTGGGGCCAGCCGGTTGGGTGTCCGGGTTGACGGTCGGTCGATGTCCGGGTGAGTCTTCTAGGCGCCCCTTCTCTTGCGAAAGAAGCTGCTGGTTGTTCAGGCCTGCGGCGTGATTATCGCGCTCGCGTCTCACGGGCGCGATCGTCGTCTCGGTTCGGTGCTGCGCGCTTCCTGGTTCCTCGATCTTGGCGGCGGGTGCAAGGTCGCACGCATAGTAACCGCAGCGCTCGCGCGAGCGGATGTAGCCTTCGGCGACGAGCTGGTCGTATGCGGCTTCGATGGTGATCAGGCTGACGCCCAGCTGCTTCGCCAGCGCGCGTTTCGAGGGTAATTTCTGCCCGGGCTCTACTTTTCCATGCGCGATGTCATGACGGATGCAACGATACAGGTATTCGTAAAGGCTCAGGTCACCACGCGATTCCATATCATAGAAGAACACTTGTTCGCCATCACTTTCCCCGGTTGTTTCACGTGGAACATCTGGTCATATAAAAAGAAATAGTTTTGGGCATACTACCATAACCAGATGAAGCGTAATCTTCGGGCATTCACATTCTCAGAGAAGGAGTAGGAAATGACCGAGCCTCAAACCGCCGAAGAGCGCGTTGCCCTGAACCGCCAGCTTGCCCAGATGCTGAAGGGCGGCGTCATCATGGACGTCACCACGCCTGAGCAGGCGCACATCGCCGAGCAGGCGGGTGCTTGCGCCGTCATGGCGCTCGAGCGCATCCCCGCTGACATCCGTGCCGCCGGCGGCGTGTCCCGCATGAGCGACCCGAAGATGATCAAGGGCATCCAGGAGGCCGTGTCCATCCCCGTTATGGCAAAGTGCCGCATCGGCCACTTCGTGGAGGCCCAGGTGCTGCAGGCCATCGATATCGACTACATCGACGAGTCCGAGGTGCTGTCCCCGGCCGACGACACGTACCACATCGACAAGACCCAGTTCAACGTGCCGTTCGTCTGCGGCGCTCGCGACCTGGGCGAGGCGCTGCGCCGCATCGCCGAAGGTGCCACGATGATCCGCACCAAGGGCGAGCCCGGCACGGGCGATGTGGTGCAGGCCGTGCGCCACATGCGCATGATGAACGCCGAGATCCGCCGCATCCAGAACCTGCGCGCCGACGAGCTGTTCGAGGCCGCCAAGCAGCTGCAGGTGCCCGTTGAACTGGTGAAATACGTGCACGAGAACGGCAAGCTGCCTGTCGTGAACTTCGCCGCCGGCGGCGTTGCCACCCCGGCCGACGCTGCGCTCATGATGCAGCTGGGCGCCGAGGGCGTGTTCGTGGGCTCCGGCATCTTCAAGTCCGGCAACCCCGAGAAGCGTGCGCAGGCGATCGTGAAGGCAGTGGCGAACTATACCGACGCCAAGCTCATCGCCGAGCTTTCCGAGGACCTGGGCGAGGCCATGGTCGGCATCAACGAGAGCGAGATCGCCCTCCTCATGGCGGAGCGCGGCAAGTAATGGGAAAGAAAATCGCTGTTTTGGCTGTTCAGGGGGCGTTTATCGAGCATGAGCGCGCGCTGGCGAAGCTGGGGTGCGAATGCATTGAGCTTCGTCAGGGGCCCGATGTCGAACAGCCCTACGATGCCCTGGTTCTGCCGGGAGGCGAGAGCACGGCGCAGGCGAAGATGCTGCGCGAGCTTGGCATGCTCGACACGCTGAAGTCCCGCGTGGCCGCCGGCCTGCCGGTGCTGGGCACGTGCGCGGGCCTGATCTTGCTGGCGCAAAACGTCGAAGAGGGCGTTCCCGCCGCCGGCGACCCGAACGGCCCCGTTGCCGCGGGCGCGACCGCGCCGGGCGCCATCGGAACGTTGCCGGTGACGGTTCGCCGCAACGCCTATGGCCGCCAGCTGGGAAGCTTCCGCACCATCGCCCCGTGTGCGGGGCTGCCCGGCGTACCGGATGGCGAAACCGCCGACATCCCCATGACCTTCATCCGCGCCCCGTTCATCAAGGAGGCGCATGAAGGTGCCGAGGTCCTGGCGCGTGTGGACGATCGCATCGTGGCCGTGCGCTCGGGCAATCAGCTGGGCGTCTCGTTCCATCCGGAGCTCGACGACGACTTGCGCATCCATGAACTGCTTGTGAGCCTGATCTAGCATCTAGCGAACAGCGCAAACCCCCCGGAATCGAAGCCGCACGGCTTTGGTTCCGGGGGGTTTGCTGTGCGTGCGGTTATGGGCCAGGGGCAGGGAAGAAGCTTTCCGCTCGTGTGTTCCCGGACCGAAGCTCTGCGGCCGCATCGCTTCCAGGGGGGTGTCGTGCGCCTGGCTCTGCGATATGGGCGGGATATCGCTTTTCGCTTGTGCAAGCCTCCTGTGTTCGTGCGTCTTTCCTGTTCAGACGCACGAACTCACCATAAAAGGAACAGCTGCCGCGTCCGTTTTCCTTCGTGTGGTATAGCGCATCGTCCGCGTCCTTGTAGATGCTGTCGCCGGGATCGGGGCGATCGGCGAACGCGGCGCCTGCGCTCAGCGATACTTGCGGCATGCCGTCGATGGGCTTCGATAACTCCGTATTCACGAAATCGATTTTCTCCTGGATGGTGTATCGCAGATCGCTGGTCATATCCGCCATGATGACGGCGAACTCGTCGCCGCCGATGCGGCACACGAAATCGGTGCTACGGAAAGCCACCTGCAGCAGGCTGGATACACGCTTGAGCACCTGGTCCCCCACGGCGTGGCCGAAGGTGTCGTTGATGGATTTGAACTGATCGACATCGGCCAAGATGAGCGCGAAATCATGCTTGCCATCATCGTGGAATTTCAGGGCCTTGTCGAACGATCCGCGATTGAGCAGATCGGTCAGCGGGTCGTGCTCGGCCTGATGTTTGACGACCATGTGCGTGGCCTCGTTTTCCGTGAACACGCGGTTATACGTTTCCGCCAACACTTGCAGCTCGCCGGCGCCCTGCACGGGGAACAGCTGGTTTGCCTTGATGCTGTCGCCGAAGCTTAGCAGGGGTTTCACGACGGCGCGACGGACGAGCACGCATATGATCAACGTCAGGGCGATGTATATCGCTATGCATGCCTCGATTGTGCCATAAATGCCATCGAATATGGAAGCGGCGCGGTCTTGGCTGCCTGTTGTGGCGTCGGTTACTTTGGCGATGCAGTCGGCGGTGTGGCTGTTGATGGAATCCTTCGCTTCCTGGTATTTGGAATCGGAAACGAGGTTTTGCGCCTTATAGATCATGCTATCGTGCGATGTGCGCGAATCCTCGTCGCTGATCTGGCATGATGCGATTTCCGGCCACGGGGAGGGGTCGATGTCGTTCGCCTCGCAGATCAGGCGCATGGCGTAGAACTCGGTGTTCATCAGCTCGTTCGACTCGTTCATCGCGGTGCACAGCGATTCGTATGCGTCGGTTCCTTCGAACCGGCTTTTGAGGTCCGCAAACGCCTCGTCGAACTCCTCGTTGCTGTTTGCCATGGAGAAGTAGCTGTCGATGTACTCCGGTTTGGCGGTCATGGTGACCAGGCGAACCTGCTCGGTCAGGTAATCCGACCTGTCCTGCATTTGCTGCGCATCGTTTTCGCAGGAGATGTATGCCTCGGTTGCCTGCTGTAGCGCCTCGAACTGCGCTCGTCCTTGCCAAAACAGGATGGCGCACGCAACGCCAAGCGCAATCGTTATGGCGATGTTCGCGAAGCTGACGGTCTGGACGTGGATCCTTCTCATGGCTTTTGCCCCCTCCTGCCGCCTAGACGGCGTTTTCACAGCAGGTAATTATAGGGCTTATCGTCCGCATCGGTCAGCGTGGACAAGGGGGGGCAACGAAAAATTGTATGCGCACTTTGAAAGCCGAACGCGTCCAGAAAAGAGAAAAGACATGGCGCGCGCCGTCGGTGTGATTCGGGTGCTGCATGAACGCACTTCCGCCCCCTGTTCACGCGCTCCCCGCTGTTGAATCGGGGTGGTTTTGGGCAAAAAGGGAAGGGACTCGAATACGAGCCCCTTCAACATGTGCTGGAGAGGTAAAACCGTTCTACTTCTCGTGGTATTGCGGAATCTCGGTCTTGTCGACTTCTTCCAGGTTGTTGTCGTATACGTAATGCTTCGTTTCGCGGGCGATGATGGCGGACAGGCCCAGGACCGCGATGCAGTTCGGGATGGCCATGAGCGCGTTCATCACGTCGGCCACATTCCATACCACGGAGCTGAGGTTGGAGACCGCGGCGCTGCCGGCGGCATCGCCGACCATCATGCAGCCCCAGAACACGAACAGCAGGAATACGATGTAGTAGGGGAGGACGGCCTTCTTGCCCAGCAGGTAGCTGATGGCGCGGTTGCCGTACTGGCTCCAGCCCAGGATGGTGGAGTACGCGAAGGTGACCAGGCCGACCAGCAGCACCAAGGGGCCGAACACGGGGATCTTCTCGAACGCGGCGGTCGCAAGGCCGGCGCCCGAGGAGATGGTGCCGTTAGCGATGGCCGTGGAAAGTTCGGGGTTCGCCAGCAGCGTGGTCATGAGCATCAGGCCGGTGATGGCGCACACCACGACGGTATCCCAGAACGTGCCGGTCATGGAAACGAGCGCCTGACGTGCGGGGTTCTTCGTGGTGGCGGAGGAGGCGACCAGCGGGGCGGAGCCCAGGCCGGACTCGTTGGAGAAGATGCCGCGCTTGAAGCCGAACTGCAGGGCCAGGGTGATGGTCGAGCCCACCGCGCCGCCGGCGGCGCCTGCGGGGGTGAAGGCGCCCACGATGATCTGGCGGATCGCCTCGCCCAGGAACTGGCCGTTCATGCCGATGATGATCAGACAGCACACCACGTAGAAGACGGCCATGACGGGGACCAGCTTCTCGCACACCTTGGAGATGGACTTGATGCCGCCCAGGATGACGATGGCCACGAGAGCCACCACCACGGCGCCCACCAGCCACTGTGGGATGGCCTTGCCGTCGATAAGCGAGGTGTTGTACAGCGCATCTGCCAGGGAGTTCGACTGCGTGGAGGCGCCGATGCCGAAGGCTGCCAACGAAGCGAACAGGGCGAACAGGATGGCCAGGATGCGGCCGGCCTTCTTGTTCTTGAAGCCGCGCTCAAGGGCGTACATGGCGCCGCCGAGCATCTTGCCGGAGTGGTCCTTCACGCGGTACTTCACGCCGATGAACACCTCGGAGTACTTCGTGGCGATACCCAGGATGCCGGTGATCCACATCCAGAAGATGGCGCCCGGGCCGCCGAACAGCAGGCCCGTGCCCACGCCGACGATGTTACCCGTTCCGATGGTGGCGGCAAGAGCCGTGGTCAGCGCGCCGAACTGGGTGATGTCGCCGTCGGCGTTGGAGGGGTCATCCTTGGTGACGGACAGCTTGATGCCGGTGCCGATCTTGCGCTGGATGAAGCCGGTGCGGATGGTCATGAAGATGTGCGTGCCAAGCAGCAGCAAAATCATGATAGGGCCCCACACGAAGCCATCGACGGCATCGATGACGTCGAGCGGGCTGGTAGCGGTGGCGATTCCCTCCGCAAGTCCGGTGAACGGCGTGATGAAGAACGATGTAAGGAAATCCTCCATGGCCTTCCCCCTTTCTCGTTGGGGAGAGCGCATGCGTCCGGGAGAACCGAAAGGGGGAGCGGGTCTCCCTAACGCATACCCTTTCCTCGCGTATATGACAGGGAAAACGCTACCGAAGCCAGTTTGCAGAATTGTTTCGATTTGGAAAACGAACGCGTTGCGGCATTAATTGCGTGCTATACGGCGGGGAGGGGAAGGAAAGGGCGCGAGGGTTCGGCACCTATGACGTTCGGCTGGATGGCTGGTTCGCGCCGTTCGCGGCTCTGAGGGGTGCAAGGGCGTGTTTCCCGAGGTTGCGGAAGGGGTAGAGGTCTAACCTTCGATACGGCTAACATCCTTGTTGGCTTTGCTTAATCTCGATGAGAGGGGAATGAGATGGGGAAAACAGGTGTTTTCGGAAAAAGCGCAGGTGTCGTAATCGCGATTGCGGTGGCGATGTGCGCGCTAGGCGCCGGCCTGGTGGGATGTGCCACGCAAAATTCCGGTAACGTGACGAGCGAGCAGGACGAGAACAGCGCCGTTGAGAAGGCGACCATCGCAACGCGCACGGTCACGTTTCCTGCTTTATTCTTCCAGGATACGGTAGCTGAGGATGTGCAAGCAAACCTTCAGGAGTGGGGCTGCACCGACATCGTCGCCAACGAGGACGGCTCTTATACCGCGACGATGCCTATAGATAAGTACAACGAGCTTGTGGACTCCTGGCATGATTCGACGGCAAAGCAGCTTGACGAGATGCCCAACAGCGAAACCTGGTCAACCATCACCGCTGTTGATTACGATGAGCAGTTCTCCAAAGTGACCCTGACCACCAGCAACAGCCAGGTCGGGCTCAGCGAGGCTTTCGCCCCGTTGCAGGCGGGGCTGATTGCCTGTATATATCAGCAGTTCGCGGGGCAGCCGGTCAGCTGCGTTGTGAGCATCGTCGACCAGAGCGGCGCGGAACTTGCTAGCACGACCTATCCAGACGCGCTCGACCAAGATCAGCGCGATTCGCTCACGGCAAATTAACGGATGCTCACGATGGCCCGAATCGAAGCGATTTTGGCAATAGCTAAGATTGCGACTGACGGCCACAAGATTGCCGACGCGTCATAGGCGAATCGGGAAAGCGATAGAAGGGCGACTGCTTTGAGGCCGTGGGTCAACTCCGCGGCCTCTGCGTTGTGGGCTTGGCTCCGGCGTGTCATGCAACAAAAAAGCCGCCCGATGGGCGGCTTGAACATTTGGTCGCGGGGGCAGGATTTGAACCTACGGCCTCCGGGCACCCTTTTCAAATTCTAGTTTCCCGAGGTCACACGCTATATCATCCCAGCTCAAACCCTATTTTTCGACCAAAACAGTGTCACTCGGTATCACGTAAAATCACGGAAAATCACGCTCATACATATTACCATACAGATTACCTCGAACCCCTAGGTCGTACGGAGCATGTCCACCAAAACGGAGACGTTGGTCGTATCCGTATAGTAGCTGCGATTCACCTCGGGGCTGTGCCCGAAATACGCCGAGCGAATCAAATCGGGAACGCCTCTCTGCATCCACTCGGTGTTGAGGGTCGCGCGCCAGACATGGGTCGAGACCTTATCGAGAAGGGGTATGTCCAAGGTGTCTGCCAACTCGTGATAGAGCTTCTTAATGGCATGCTGCGCGTTGTTGATGTCCCACGCGCTGCCAGGAGCCGCGGGGGCGGGGAACAGCAGCGCGCCTGGTTCGGCCCCCGCTCTTTCCAGCCGCGCCCTCATGCGCTCGGCAACGCGCTCGTCAAGGATGGGGATGGTACGCCCACGATGGGTCTTTGACACCTCGGTCGTCACGGTGACACTAAGCAAGCCGTCCTTGTCCTCAACGTTCGCGCGGCTGAGCAGTCTCGCCTCATTGATGCGAAGCCCCGTCACTGCCTGCAGCAGCGTGATCTCAACGACAGCGCGGCGCAGATTGCGCACATCCTCAACGGTATAGCGCCCTCTTTTCGGCGGATTTACATCATTGGGGTCAATCGCAAGCAGGTATTCGAGCACGCGCCCGCGCTCCTCCGGCGTGAGCGCCTGTCCGCCCGGAGCCTTGTTTGTCATGCGGCACTCAGGCAGGCGCGGCCTGAAGCTCTTGAGGGGGTTGTGGGCGATTACCTCGTCGCGTACCAAAGGCTCAAGAACATATTTGCTCACCGTCTTTTGGCAATGCTTGGCGGTAGAGGTGCCGTGGCGCCTTGCCATCCCCTCCAAGATGCCTTCGAGGTTGCGCGGGCGAACCGCGTCCGCGATGCGAAAGCCCCCAAACGCCTCCGCCGCGAGATTGAGCACGTGGCAGTATTTATCCCGTGTTCGGGGTCGCAAGATGGAATCATCGGTGCGCTCGATTCCGGGGATTACCTCTTTGCGGATATAGTCGCGCATGCTCGACGAGCCCTTCCAAGGAGTGCTGCCCCCGCCTGTTGCGAGAATTTCCTCAGCTTGGGCATGAGCGCGGCGGCGCAGCTCGCCTTTGGTGCACTTCCCCTTGGTCGTCTTCTTGATGAGACGCCCGTTCAGCAAGCGCATGCTCCACTGCATGCGATAGCCACCGTCGGGCGTCGGCGTAATCTTTGCGCGGTCAATGCTTGTCTCTCCAAGCTCAAGGGCGACGCGGGACATGTTTCACCTCCCTTCCTTTGCGTCGCCTATCGGCGAGCATCTCCGCTCGCCTTTACCTGATGTTCGACAATCCAGTCCTGCACGTCGCTCACGCGATACATCACAGGGGAGCGCTTCTTGCCCAGGCGAATGTACGCAGGCCCTCGGCCCTTGCAGCGCCAGTTCGCGAGCGTGCGAGAGCTGATGCCCAGCACGAATGCGGCCTCTTTTGAGTCGATGAGAAAAATGGAATCGGTTTCGTTTGTAGCCATGACTGCCTCCTGGCAACAGGCACAGCCGCAATAGCGGCGTGCATCCTGGCCAGAAGGCGCTCCCATCGGATGCGATACGCACATCCGCGCTTCCTGACATGCGGGAATCGGCGAAACCCAATTCGCGCGTCCCGCGAGCCGACCTGCAGCGGTCTTTTGGCCTTGCCCAGCCCGAGCAGGGGTTTGGTGCATCGGACATGGCGTGGGGAGGCTCTGTTTCCCCGAGGCAGCCTCTTAAGGCGTCATGGGAGACGCCACCTGCATCCAGTGGTTAGCGCTCCGAGAAGACGGAAGCGCCAGAGCACGAGGCCTCAAACGGCCTGATGACATCTTACCCCGCTGTGCCATTCTTGCCAAACGGGGAAAATGTCGCTTGATTTTAGGCACATCGCCCGGGAAGACCGATGCTGAGGGCAACGAGAGAGACGCGCCCGTTTTCACGCCGCGTTTTTCGGAAAACAGTTCCATAAAGTCACCATAAGCGGCAGGGCAAGCCCCGCACTTGCAACGCACGCTCGCACGCTCCTCATCCCGTCGTTGCATGATCGGGGCGACGCCGTTGCGGCCTCGCGGCAGTCTTGCGGCAGGGCTTTTCAGGCCCGAACTGCCATCCCAAACCCCCGCCCGCAGGCTCGCAACGCGGGACTGGCAACCCTGGCAGCCCCTCCCGCCACCGCAAAACGGGTAGCGGTGTAAGAAGACGTACACGAAAAGGCAGGGGACGGTCTTACCTGTGTCCATGTACTATTTAGGCTGCCAGGACTGCCAGCGCCCTCTCAGCCCCCATCGCCTCAGAAGGAAGGGCGGCAGGAAGTCGCCGCGCCGACCCCTGCCGCGCACCTGCCAAACCTGCCGTGCGCCACCTTCTCCGCCGCGGCGTCCTCACTTCACGAAAACAGCACACCGACTTTCCGCTCATTTATGAACAGAAAGCCCTTCTACCTGCGCTTTTGCAGATAACGAGGTCTTCTCAGTCACCGAATGTCACGGTAAAACATTCTAAAAACACCGCGAAAGATTCGGAGGAGAAGCCATGGGACAGACGTATAACGAGCTTATAAGAACCGTGACCGAAGACTATCTTGGGGGCATCGACATGGACAGCATCCCGTCCCCAGAAACCATTGAGAATGAGCTGCTCCAAGCCACCAACAACGCCATTGAGAGGTACAACCTCGGTCCTCGTGACGAAAATGCCCCAATCGGCGCAAAACTGAAGGACGCCTACCCCGACCAGAAGCCGCCGGGAGAGCGCCTCAAGAAGCTCAGGGAGCTTCTGCCCCTCCAGATTGCGCTTGCCATCAAGTGGCTCCACCACGCCAAGCTCATCTGCTGGGCGGCAGACGAGGGGGACGGAAACTACGACGTGGGCGTGTACCAGTCGGAGGGGGACGCCAAGGGCGTCTACGACACCAGAAGCGACAACCTCACGCGGCTTATCCGCCGCTATGACGCAACGATCAGCAAACGCAACGTCGATGAGGTCGTTGCGATCTTGCGCGCGGTGTGCGAGGTGGTGTCCCCCTGCACCAAACCCGACCTCGTCGCCGTGAACAACGGCCTGTACGACTATGGCAACAAGATTCTCATGGACTTCGACCCCGAGCTGGTGTTCACCTCCAAAATCGGGACGGACTTCGTGGAAGACGCCCCCAATCCCGTCATCCGCAACAACGAGGACGGCACCGACTGGGACGTGGTGACGTGGATGGACGAGCTTTCCGACGACCCCAAGGTCGTGGAGCTTCTTTGGCAGGTTCTCGGTGCGGTCGTGCGCCCCAACGTCGACTGGAACAAGAGCGCGTGGCTGTACTCGACCCTCGGCAACAACGGCAAGGGGACGTTTTGCACCCTCGCCCGCAACCTCTGCGGCAAGGGGGCGTGGGCGTCCATCCCCATCAAGGCGTTCGGGGACGACTTCAAGCTCGAATCCCTCACGCGCGTCTCCGCCATCATCACCGACGAGAACGACACGGGCACCTACCTGGACGATGCGGCGGCGCTCAAGTCCATCATCACGGGAGACCCGTTCTTGATGAACCGCAAGTTCAAAGACCCGCGCTCGGTGAAGTTCCGAGGCTTCATGATTCAGTGCATCAACTCGCTGCCGAAGCTTCGCGACAAGTCGGAGTCTCTGTACCGCCGCCTTCTGGTGATTCCCTTCGAGAAGCGCTTCGAGGGCTGCGAGCGCAAGTACATCAAGGGCGACTACCTGAACCGACCCGAAGTCCTCGAATACGTGCTCCACCGCATCCTCGCAAAGACCGATTACTACGAGCTTGACGCCCCCGAGGCGACGTGCAGGCTCCTTGCCGAGTATCGCGAGGTGAACGACCCCGTGCGCCAGTTCCTCGACGACATCCTGCCGCAAGTCACTTGGGATTTGCTCCCCTGGCAGTTCCTCCACGACCTGTACCGTCACTGGTCGCGGCGCAACAACCCCTCGGGAAGGGTTCAGTCCAAGCAGGTCTTCGTCAAGGAGGTCAAGGCGCTCCTGCCCCAGCACGGCATCGGATGGAGCTCCACCCAAAACCCCGTCCGCGCCCCCTCAAAGATGGGCTGGCCCGAACCGCTCATCTTGGAGTACGAAGTGACCGAGTGGATGAACAGAGCCTATTGCGGGTCCGACACCGACCGCCGGTGCATGCCCGCCAGCATCAAGGAGCGATACGAGGGGCTGGTGCGAGACGTCCCGCAAGGCGAGCCGTAAGCCAACCCGCAGCCCGCTGAACCTCATGATGCAGGCCGCCGCGAAAGCGAAGCGATCTGCCCCGCACCGCAGGGGTAGTCGCTTCGATCACGGCGGCATCCACTGTCTCGATAGGGACGGACGGCTTTTCGCCTCCGTCCCTTTTCATGTGGCGCTCCGCCGGCACCCAAGCCCGCTGGCGTACGTCCTGAGACGGCATCTGCGAGCGCCTTGCGCTCGCAGCGTTTGCGACCCTAAGGTCGCATCGAGGGGGACTGTCGGCTATGCCGACCGCAGCGCACGCTGCGTCAGTCCCCCTTATGCCCTTTTGCCTTTTTTGCCCCCGAAGCGTATAGCGGAGGGAGCCAAGGCGATTTCTCCTGATATATGGCGTGAAACGCCGTAGAAAACAAGGCGTGTTTCAGGGGTTGAATTTGTCGAAAATTGCGACAGTTGTAGAAAGCGCTTCGGCAAGCCCCATAAACGGGGCAATCTTCTCGGAGTTTTTCTACAAGTCCAGGCGTAAAGTGACGACGTGTAGAAAGTGCGTCTTGAGTGTCCGCGAAGCAAAAAAATAAAGGGCGCAGCGATTGTTTCGCTGCGCCCTTCGGCGTCTTTTCAGTCGTAGATTGTCGGAGCGGGCACGAGCTGCCAAGCCGTGCCTAGATGATTTACCCCAAGGACGTACAGGTCAAGCTCCTCGTCGTAGAACACCGGCTCGCCCGTGTGCCCCATGACAAACGACGGGTCCTGTATGATGTACCACTGGAAAATCTCCTCCCATGGCGCCCAGTCCCCACTTACAAGCTCAAGCGGGCGTTTTGCCATCTCGTTTGCGAGCACCATGTTCCCGCACGTCTCGGCGAGGTCGGCGTAGGTCTTGATGCCGTAGTCACTCATCGCTTTTCCCCTCCGCTTCCCGCTCCTCGATTCGCTTGAGACATTCAGCCACGCAGTAGCGCATGGTGCGCAGGGCCTCGCAGTCGATGCTCTCCGCGAGCATGTCCCCGTCGAGGACGACCTCGCCCAGAGCGTTCACGAACCGCCACTCCATCACGTTGTCGATGCGCTTGAGCACGTCCTTCAGGGTGCCGCTGTCGCGCATAGGGGCGTTGCCGTCCACCTTCGCCATGCGCTCAAGCTCCTTGGCCTTCGCCGAGCAGATGCGGGCGGTGCGCCTGAGCACCTGCGCCCTCCACATGGCCTCCTCCTGGGGGCTGCTGGGTTCAAGACGCTCCCTGTCCATCGTGTACCTCCTTATCTCCGTTTCAGAGGCACCCGACGCCGCAGGCGTCTTTCACGCATGCCCATCCAAAGCCCAGCGAAAGACCTCCGCAGGGGCTCTGTTCGGGCAGGGGCGCGAAATGGGCTCAGCACAGCCCAGCGAAAGACCTTCGCAGGGGCTTTGTTCGGACAGGGGCGCGAAAAGGTCTCAGAACAGCCCACCGAAAGACCTCGAAAAGCCCTTCAAAGGCCGGTGCGCTGTTGCTGATCCTGTTTCGCGGTATTCCGGAGCATCTGGGCAAAAAACAAGGGGAGCACCCGCTATGCGGATGCTCCCCTTGTTCGGGAAACGGACACCTGCACGCGACCGAAAGGGAGCGCGCGGGTCTGTGAGGGCTATGCCCGAACACAGCACGTGCCGTGACGGGCTACTGACGAGCACCGCACGAACTGCAATACACGTAGTCCACGTAGGATTCGGTCGTGTAGGAACCGTGGTCTTCCTTGTGGGAACCAGTCTGAACCTGCTGAGTCTCGTAGATAGTCTCGGTACGGTAGTTTTCAGGCACACCCTGCATAATCAATGCACGGGCATGAGCCTTGACGTCATTGATGTCAGTAGTGGCATAGCCGTCGTAAGCGAAGATATACTTGCTACCGACAGCGACCTGCTGAGTGCCGTAGTCGGGCACGTCGACCCAGTTGCTCACCCAGACATTGCGGGTAGCCGTGTGGTTCACCCAAGTGTGCGTATGGGCAGGCTTGGAAGGCTGGCTGGACTGAGACGGCTTGCTGGAAGTCGAACCAGAATTGCCAGCGTTCGAAGAGCTGTTGTTGGAGGACTGGGAACCAGCGTTGCTGTCGGCCTTATTGCCGTCGTTCTTGGCAGACGGGGTCGTCTGGGCAGGCTTGTCGTTGACATCGACGTCCTTGTCGGCGTCAGTGGCCTCCTGCTTGGTCTTGTCGCTCGCGTTCGGGTTCTTGGCGACGTTGCCGTCGAGCTTGTCGAGGATGCCAGTGCCAGCATCGCCCTTCAGGGTCTCGTCACCCTTCTTGATGGCGTCCTTGGTCTTGTTGACGATGTCCGCGAGCATCTCGTCCGTGACTTGGTCGGCGGGAATCTGCGCCATGGGGCAGTTGACCGCGGGTGCGGTCTTCGCGTCGGCATCGACGGTGATGTCGACGGGAGCGCCCGTGTCGTAGATGTCGAAGGCGGAACCGTCGGAGTTGACGGGGCTGACGAAGCTCACGGTGTAGTCGCCCTCGGCGAGTTCGACCGTGGAAGTGCCCTTGTTGCCATCGGCATCGGGGGTCACCGCGTGGTAGGAGTCCATGTCGTCGCCCTCGATATGGGCGATGGCGGGCGTGGAGTTCTCGTCCCAGCCGTGGTCGGCCGTGACGCTGAGGGTCACATCGACAGTTCTTGACTCCTGCTGTTCTGGTTGTTGCTCGGACGTTGCGAACGCTCCACTTGCCACGGCTATCGCAACAACGATCGCAACAACGATCGCAGCGGCTATCGCTGCGGCTTGGGGCTTATGCGAGCGCGCCCACTGGGATAATCCGTTCATTATCCATCCCCTTTTCTTTCATGGTGGTTTCGAGTTGCCTCGTTATGTCAACCGCGTCATTACTTAGCGCTTTCCCATCGCGCGAGCCATCCAGTCGAGGTTGCCGCTCGCACTGGCGGTGTTCGCGTTTATCTGCTGAGCCTGATTGAGAATCTGCCCCTGCATGAACAGGTTGCCTATTTGCAGCATGTTGCCGATGCGCTGCTGGTTGAGAATCTGCTGCTGGCCCGCTTCCATGCGGCGCTGGTGCATCTCGGTCTCGTAGAGGTTGACCATCTCCTGTACGGTGGTGGCGCGATGGTTGCGCACGGCAGCAAGGAAGAAATCCACGGCTTCGATGCTGTCGTAATCCATGGGGTACCACGGGGCGACCTGCGAAGCCCATTGCTGCTGTACGGCGAAAATCTCCTGCTTGGTTTGCTCGATGCTCTGGGCTAGGGCCTGGTTGTTGGCTTCAACTCGTTGGTTGCTTTGGTCAATCGCGGCATTTCTCTGGGAGCGGCTTTTGTCCGCCGTCTTCGCTATGACCTTGTATAGAATCGCACCGATGATAGCTGAGACGATGAGGTTCACGATATTCCAGACCGCCAATTGAAGCTCCGTGCCTCCCATCGAGAAGAACGGAAGGGTAGGGAGATACGTTATCACCTTAAGTGGCGTGCTCGTGATAAGCGTGAACGCGATAAGGAAGCCCCCGATTGCATAGAGAACAGGGTGCCTTTTAGTCTTCTTTTCCGTCTTGGCGGCAAACTGAGTGGTGAGCTGGTTGATGCGTTGCTGAAGACTGACCACGCGGTGCATCAGGTTATGAGCGATTGTGATACCCGATAGCAGGTTTTCCTGCTCGTTCATTGGCGTCATCGCATTACCTCCTGTTTTTTTGACTCACTAACGCTCTCGCCTCGTTCGTAAGAATGAGGTCTCAAACATTAACTGCATGCATGAAATACAGCCTTTCCAGTTTATTATATTTGAGGCTAATCGCCCATACGATTCAAGGCAACTTGATTTTGACGGGCGGTTAAAATGAAATACTTCGACATAGGACAGCGCATCAGGCGTTACCGCAAAGCCTGCGGGCTGTCGCAGGAGGCGCTCGCGCAAAAAGTTGGAATATCGGTAACGCACATGAGCCACATCGAAACGGGCAACACCAAGCTGAGCTTGCCCGTGCTCGCAAAGATTGCGGAGGAGCTGTCGGTAGGCACCGACGCTTTGCTCAGTGACGCCCCAAAACCCGACAAGGCGAAGCTTTCCGCCGAGGTGCAAGAGATTCTTGATTCATTCGAGATTGACGAGTTGCCCGTTGCGGTTGAGGTGCTCCGAGCGCTCAGAGATAGCCTGGCGAAACGCAGGGTCTAAGGCTTTTTTCGCTCATACATATTACCATACAGATTACTTTGGGCTTTTTTGCCCCAAGGCAACGAAAAAGCCCTGAACCGTTTTACCAGTTCAGGGCTGAAATTTTGGTCGCGGGGGCAGGATTTGAACCTACGACCTCCGGGTTATGAGCCCGGCGAG
>OGRN01001737.1_pt1 | contig 17993 bp, 14 predicted proteins | sample 1553401 | NCBI WGS metagenome assembly OGRN01 (sample SAMEA2580096, study PRJEB22360) | human gut metagenome | biome: human gut; feature: human-associated habitat; material: faeces | place: Denmark | collected 2008/2010 | reverse complement strand
CAAAAAGATGCTGCCGCATCTATGATTTCCTAATCATTGATGCGACAGCCCCGCTGCTTTTTGTCTTTACTCTACGGTGATCGTGATCGTCGGCACACCGTCTTCCATATTCCACTGCAGTTCTCCGATCCCATCCCATGTGGCGGTCATGTTGTCTTTATCCTTGCAGATTCCATTGCCGGATACTCCGAACACCGCATCTGCCGCTTCTTTTGCCCCTTCATAGAAAGCCTTGCTCTCTGCTTCATAGGTGCTGTCCGGATAGGTATATTTCCAGGTAATAGATTCCACGCTGCCATTTTCCATCTTTGCCATCACCGGCGCCATGGTACTGAACACTCCGCAGCGCTCCGGTGCATAATATTTCTTGTTCCCGTCTTCTTTTTCCGGAGTGCTCATCCGGTCATACAGTGTCTGCTCGCTGGATCTTGCCAGTTCCTGAAGAGACATCCATCCATCTTCTGCATAATCCAGAGACGGCGCCGGGCCGCATTCTTTGCTCATCATTGCTGTATCGTCTGTCTCATTCTCAGGAGCTGTACCGGTAGTCATGAAGGATTCTTTTGCTCCCTGGTACTCTACGCCGTCATAGATCACATAAAACTGATAGGAATACCTGGTTCCCGGTGTCAGGGTTACATCCACTTCATCATTCAGATCGTACCAGATATTGAACCTGCTCTCATTTCTCTGGCAGCTTTCCTCATGCCGTTTGATCAGATTATCATTCCCGTCATAGATATAACAGCCCACTGTTTTGACATTAAGTTTTTCCGGATTATTCACCTTTGTGTGGATCACTGCATTGGTGTCAGTGCGTTCCAGGCTGTGATAATTGAAAGAAAAGTCATGATACGCGCTCGCCTGGGAGGCTTCTCCTTCATTTCCGCTCCAGCGGAAGAATGTATATCTGGAATCATTGACATCGACTGTTGCTCCTACCCATGCTTTATTATATGCACTGTTCCAGGCATTCTGCTGGATCACGGTCACCGTGTTTCCGTTGACTTCTTTGACGATGGCCCAGTGTACACTCTGATTATCCCGCAGGATGTCTCCTACCTTCGGGCTGTTTGTTTCTGCAAAGCTTCCCTGGTCGATCAGCGGAATGGATGTGGTGGAATTCAGGCCATATACATCTCTTCCGTATACTTCACTGTAAAACCGTTTTACAAATGCTGCGCAGGAATAGGTGGTATCTGTATCTGTTCCAGAATCATAAGGCTCATACAACGCCTCAACGGTTACACCGTTCACCGTGATGCTGTCTACTGCTCCGCCAGCGATGGATACGAAACTTCCATTGCCCATTTTTGCTTCTGCAGTTCCCGGTAATGCAGTCAGGCTGATAACTACAGCTGCTGCTGCGATTCCCATCTTAATCCCCATTGCTCTCCATCCTTTTCTTGCCATTTCTTTCTTTAACATAATCATTTCCTCCTGTTTTTTATTTCGAACTGTTTTGTTTTTCTTGATGATTTTATGATAACCCATGGTTTTGCAAATTTGTTTTTTGGTCTCTTCGCAGTTCAGAAAAACATTTGCCTGCTGTCATAAAACTCTGCCGTATTCCTTCTGCCGTATCTGGGTAACATGTGGTATTCTCCTTCCTGATCCCGGTGTCTTCTGCCAGTTTTATCATTTCCATGTCTGTTCCGAAAAACAGGATCACCCATCCCTTCTTTTGTTTTTCTTCCATCAGCTTTCTGATCTGATGTCTGCCATACTGTACGCTGGCGTTTTCCATTCCATCAGTAATAATAAAGACCAGCACTTTTTCCTCATATTCTTCTTCCCTGTCTTTAAGAATCTCTTCTGTCTGATGAAATACTTTTCCTACCGCATCAAACAGCGCTGTGTTTCCTCCTATATAATAGTCCCGTTCCGTCATTTCTTCCGCTTCCCGGATCGGTGTATGACTATAGAGGACCTCGCACTGGTCACTGAACAGGGCTGTCGTAACATATGCCTCACCCGGTTCCTTCTTTTGTTCCGCGATCATTCTGTTAAAGCTTCCGATAGTATCCTTTCTCTTCCGATACATCGATCCGCTCCTGTCTAAGATACATACCATTTCTGTTACTTTCTTTTTCATCTCACATTCCTCCTGATAAAATGGAATTCTTGTGTTCTTTTGCGATCTCATTTTATAATCCAGGAAAAAAAATCTGTGTCCGGGCCCCGAAACACAAATTTGCAAAACTGTGGTTTATCATAAAATCATCAAGAAAACAAACACCGGCAACGCCGGATAATAAGGAGGAAATGATTATGAAAAAAAGATTTGTCAAAGGATTATTATTTGTAACAGCACTCGCGGCCATGACACCGGTCACCACATTTGCAAAAGGAAACGAAATCCTTGCTTCCAGCGATACAAAAGTGATATCTGAAAAGAAGATCGAAAGCTTATCTGACTGGGAACTTCGGGCGGCACGCTATGAAATCACTGCCAGACATGGAAAAGAAGTATATTCCGAAGATATGAAAGAATATTTCGAAGAAACTGGCTGGTATCAGCCCACAGACAGCTACGCCCCTTCCTGTCTGTCCGAAATTGAACAGCAGAACTTAGACGCACTCTACCAGGAAGATTTATCTCGCCGCCAGGAAGATGCAAAAGAAAGGTTTGAAGAAAACCAGCAGATTTCTGCAAGCGGAGACGTACAGGTCATGTCTTCCTCTTATGTATATATCGAAAGTCCTCTGTATTATGAGGATATGGTCGGCACCTGGGTAGATGACGCCAACCCCCAGCAGCCCACCGTCCTCACTATCTGGGAAGATAATGGAAACTTTTCCGGCCACTACAGCTGGTTTGCCCCCGGCAATGACAGCGGCATCGGCTATGCCAACACCTATACCGAGTGGGGCAAATGGGACGGATACATGGATGTAACTTGCGAAAACGGATACCTGTCCTTCCACAACACCACAGATCCTGCATCCACAGTTTTTGCAAACTTCCAGTATGACGTCATGGACGATTCACTCATTGAGATCAGCAGCTATGGCATCAGCCATACCTTCACCAAAGACGACACATTTGAGTATACATTGTAAACTGAAACGTGAACGGGGACGTACACCTTTTGCAAAGGTGTACGTCCCCGGTTGTTATGGCCAGTATGGATTGTTCTCATAAATATTCTGTGACACGACCGTAATCTCGTAATCAGAGTCTTCACTGTCAGAGAACATTAAGGTAGCGTCATCGCTTACGATGAGTGTATTATTCTTTGCGCGCTCAATATCTGCCTCAACCTCATCCAGCATTTCCATCGTGTCTGAAAAGTCTTTTTCTTCTTCTCCCTGTATAAATGCCGTCACGCTTAATGCCAGGTCTTTCAATGATGCGCTGCTTCCTTTCTCACGGTAGACCACGACTCCAAGCATCTGGTGATTGACTGTGTCCGAGTTCACAGTCAGAAAGACTCCTTCCGAAACCTGATAACGCTCTTTGTGAACAAAGGATGTAAGGATTCCTCCATACCCATTTACTTCCACTTGATTATTATCCTCTGTCTTCAGAGGCTTCATCTCATATCCCTGGTCTTCCATTCTTTTTATAAAAGTATCTTTATCAGTCAAGAAACGGGCAAAATTGCAGGGCTCTCCCCATTCTTCCACGTCTTCTTTCTCTAATTTGTAGACTGTCTTCTGTCGGCTTCCTAATAAGGATGTCTCTTCATCTCTGATTTCCTCTACAGAGGCTGCATGTTCTTTCACAAATGTAAGAAATTTTTGGTAGCGCTTACTGTCTCTGGGGTAATTTCCTGCATAGGTCACGCCCTTTTCCAGAACCTTCATGGCTCTGCTTCTGCCGGAAATCGTCACAAGCAAGAGATCTTGGCTATTCTGCCGGGTATTCTCTCCCTGACCGGAAGACATCACCTCTGACGGCACGGAAAGTAAGATTTCATATCCACCAGGAAGTGTCAGGCTGTACATTTTTCCAAACTGTACTGCCTCATCCTCCTGAAAATCCAGGTTTACCATCCCTTCTGCTTCCTCTTTCGTCAGATAGGTTTCGGAAAGGAGAACAGGTATCATCTTTTCCAGAAATCTGGCACAGCGTTCTCTGGATCCCTGGAAAGAAATATTCTGCAGCTGGTCGTCAGAAGGATCATAGCTCACTCCCACCTCTTCTCCCGTTTTTCTTGTATAGTATTCTTCCGTCTTTGACAGATATGTGGTGATCTCTTTTTCACTGTCCTTCGTCACAGAACCGGCTCCGCTCCAGTATTCTGCCGAAAGATCTGTTTTCCCTTCCAGATCCATATAATACTGCAGTGCCTCCATTGCTGTATGAACATCCAGATAAAATCCATTTTCTGTCCCGTAAAATTCCGGACAATGCTGCAGGTCTTCTTCTTTCAGATTATAATAGTCCTGACGTTCTCCGCTGGACACCTCATCTTGTTCTCCATAGGTTTCCAGGAAAGTAAGTACCTTATCATATCCGCTGGATTCCTTAGTCAGTACTGCTTCTTTAGTCCGGTCTTCATACTCATTTCTGTCTCTTTTCACCTGCCACAGGATCACTTCTTCCCGGTGGGTCTCCCGATAGATCCAGAATCCTCCCGCCGTGATTCCACATACCGCTGCCAGGATCACAGCTGCTGCCGCCAGTCTTTTCAGCAGATATCTTCTGCGTCTTTTCTTTCCGGACGCGCCAGAACTCCGGGCAGCCTCAATCCACGCATCTCCCCAGATATGACGGGTTACTCCCATCCATTCGTCCTCTGAAGTCTCAGAAAGCCCCATACTTTCTTTCATGTTCTGGATGCTGAAAAACCTCCGCTGCGGCTCCAGAGCAAGCCCTTGCACCAGAGTCTCTTCTACATCTTCCGATATCTTAATATACCGGGACGGTTTTTTCAGCCTGCCGGCTTTCTCCCGTTCTTCTTTTTCCGGCACCGGACGTCCTGTCAGCATCTCATACCATATGGCACAGATAGCATATATATCGCTCCAGGGTCCTGTGATCCCTTCCTTTTCTGTCTGCTCCGGGGCAAGGTAACGCGACCTCTCCCCTTCCGGAACCGGCGCCCCTGGAGCTGCCAGAGTGCCCTCTTCGGTTACCACCAGCGTATCCGGCGAAAGATTCCCTGTGATCAGCCCCAACGCATGAACCTGCTCCAGTCCCTCCAGAAGAGAACCCCACAAAGATTCTGCTTTTGCCTGCGTCATCCTGGCATTCTTTTTACAGTAGTTTCTCAGGGTCTGCCCGTTCAGATACTCTGTGACCATATAACCGCTTTCTTCCGATTCAAAATAGTCTCTGACGCCGGGGATCCCGGGAAGATCAAACTTTCCAAACAGGAGCCTTGCTTCTTTTTCCCCCTTTTCCTCCCAGCTGTTTTTTGAATATACACGCAGCCACACTTTCTGCTCCAATACCAGGTCATACCCGATATAGCGGACAAAGTCTGATCCAGCCATACTTACGGCGCCCACCAGATACTTTTCTTTCAATATGGTATAGGGTTCCAGCCACTCCTCTTTCCAGTCATATTCCCAAATACCCTTATGGCAGGCAGGACAGACAGCTCCCTCTTCTTTTATCTCTTCCATACAAAAAACACATCGTTCTCGACTCATTCTCCTACCCTCAAAGGCCAGTAATAGGGGCCTTTCGTATATCCATCGGCATCTAGGGGATAAAACTCATATCCCTTCAGCCCGTCTTCAGTCTCTCCTTTTCCAATATTGTAACAGGAATTTCCCATCGTCCATTCCTCAAAAAGTTCCGGCTCTTCTTCCTTTCTTGTCAGATAGGAAGCCACGGACTGCGCCAGTGCCTCGGTCTCTTCTTCACTCTCTCCATCTCCGGCTGCCACAACAGAAAACAGTTCCTGGTTGACCACATCGCTTTGAAGGATCAGTACCTGCCCGTTTGGATTCTGATATCTGCTTTCCCGCACAAACTTCGTCAGAACCGCACCATATTTTTCCACTGTTACTGTATTGGTATCCTTCTCACTTTGAAGTTCCAGTTCCTGTCCGTTCTTTTCAAGCCATTTCAGAAGTCCCTCTCTGGTTTCGTGCAGACGGAACTGGTTGCAGGGTTCTCCCCATTCCTCCACCGCTTCTGTCGGAAGAGTATAGACCATGGATGTCCCCTGTTCCGGAAAAAACTCACTTGGTTCTGTCTCTTCTTCCGCAACAGCATTATCTTTCACAAACGTCAGAAATTCCTGATACTTTTCCGTCTCTTTTCCATAATTGCCGGCATAGCTTATAAGATCTGCATCTTCTTTCGAAGTACCATAATGCCAAATGCCTCCGGCTGCTGCAATACAGACAATAACAGCCGCCGCGGCTATGATGATCATCACTTTCTTCTTCCCCTCTTTCTTCCCCTTCGGTTCCTCCTCCGAAAAGGCTTCTTTTAATTCCTTTACGGATCGGAATCGGTGGATCGGCGTCAGTTCCAGACCTCTGCAAAGGACTTTTTCCTCCTCCGGCGTGATCTCGGCACCGTAGGCAGATGGGAGATAAAGCTGGTCTTTCTGCATTCGTTCTATGGACGGCTGCGGACGCACTCCCGTTACCATCTCATAGAGGGTTGCACAGACAGCATAGAGATCCGTCCATGGTCCCTGAGGTCCATGCCTTAAATACTGCTCCGGCGGCGCATATCCTCTTTTTACCAGCACCGTCATCGTCTTTTCCGTATCCAGATATCTCCTGGCCGCCCCAAAATCAATCATTTTAAGAGTCCCGTTTTCCTGCATCATCAGATTCGACGGGTTAAAATCCCGGTGAATGATCCCCTTTTCATGTACTTTTTCCAGTCCATCCAATACCGGGAGCATCAGCCTCCAGGCCTCCCGAAAGGAAAGCGGCTCATCCAGACGCTCCAGATACCGGTCTAGTCCTATCCCCCTGACATGCTCCATCACCAGATAAGCTGTCTCGTTTTCTTCGAACCAGTCCAGCACCTTTACCACCGACGGCACTTCTGACAGAGCTGCCATTCTCCGTGCCTCTGACAAAAAATCTTTCTTTCCTTTCTGATAGACCTTCCTGTCATTTTTCTCTCTGGGCAGTGTCAGGCTTACCTCTCCCTTTTCTGCATCCCTGTATGCCAGATCCATAGGAAAATATTCCTTGATCACCACAGTCTGCGACAGTTCCAGGTTTCTCGCCAGATAGGTAATACCAAATCCTCCGAATCCAAGCACCTGCCCGATTCTGTATTTACTTTTTAAAACAGTTCCTTCCCTCAGATTTCGAACCACCATACTTATCTCCTATCTGGATCTGATATCCATCACTACCACATTTTCCTCTGATAAATACAGGCTGAGATAACAATTCGCATTCAGTTCAATGTATACCGAATCTTCCTCATTTTTGAGGTAAGAAAAGAGTTCCTGAATCTCTTTTTCTGAGAGTCCTACTTCCGGCGAAAGAACATCTAAAAATTTCGGAAGATACTTTTTAGTTTCGCTTTTCTCAGCGCGTAAAGAAACTTCCCCTACCCAGCCAGTCTTGTCATCGGACGTAATCTTCACACTCTTGTCCCCATACCGATACGTATCTGTCTTCCACTCCGTGGTTGATATAGGATAATAAGGAAGCGCAGAAACATGTACAGACCCAAAAAAGTCAGACTCCTTCTCTTCATATTCCCCAAGATAAGTCTCCACCGCCAGCGCCGCCGTATCTTCTTTTACCGCAAAGCACTCCCCGGGGTCCTTGCTGTACTCCCAGTCTTCCATGGCCGGCTGCAGGAGGTTATAGTCCTTTGTCCCATCCTCATACTCACTTACCTCATAAGCGTGGTCCTCCAGGTAAGCAATCGCCTCTTTATACTCTTTGCTGCCCCTCATTTCCACGGTCTTCCACTCACTGGTCAGCATCTTGGCATGATCCTGCTTTAACCGATATGCCAGCACTTTTTCCGGATGTGTCCTGGCATAGATCCACAGGCCTCCCACGCCTGCTCCTGCGACTCCCAGGAGTATCATCATCACAGTCAGCACCCGTTTTGCCTGGCGCCAGGCTCTGCTCCTTTTCTCCTCTCTGGCACTGCCTCTCTCCACTTCTGTGGTAATCTGAATCCAGAGTTCTCCCCAGATCCTACGTGCTTCTTCATCCTTTTCTCTCTCCGGATTTCCCAGTGCTGCCAGCATATTTTCCATACTGAAATACCGTCTCTGAATCTCCAGAGACAATCCCCTGAGAAACACTTCTTCCATTCCTGCCGGCACACTTACATACTCTGATGGAGGCTTCAGGCTGTCTTTTTTCAGACGATCCGGCGCAGAAGGTACCTTCCTTCCGGTCACCATCTCATACCACACAGCACAGAGCGCATAGATGTCGCTCCAGGGTCCGATTTTTTCCTTATCCTGGTAAAGTTCCACAGGTGCATACCCTGGCTTTAATTCCTTTTCCTCCCGTATGCCGTCTTTTTCGGCCGCTGCTCCAAGATCAATCAGGCAAAGCTTTCCATCCCCCCTGAACAATAGATTGTCTGGACTGATATCACAATGGACAATCCCCTTACTATGCAACTTTGCAGCTGCCTTCATCACCGGCCAAAGGAGCTCAGCCGCTTCTCCAGCCGGTATCGTATGGTGTTTTTTTATGTAGGCTTTCAGGCTTCCGCCCTCCAGATATTCCAGCACCAGACAGCTTCGTCCCTCATCCTGAAAAGCATCTTTTTTCTTTACAAGTCCGGGGATTTCTCCTACTGTCTCAAACAGCTCCCTTTCCCTTCCGGAATCCGCCTTCTTATATACCTTGACTGCTGCTTTCTTTTCTTCCTTCTCGTCCCAGGCAAGGTAGGTAACGCCAAAGGCACCTTCTCCCAGCGCCGCACCTATTACATAGCGGTCATGAAGTACGGTATATGGACGGACCCATCCTGGTTTCCACTGGTATTGCCAAGGCCCTTTCCCACAGGCCGGACACTTCTTCTCTTCTTCCGTCATTTCCTGCATACAAAAGATACATCGCTTTGTCTCCATGTATTACTTCCTTCCCAGATACTCCGCCAGTTCCTCCTGATGGCAGTAGGCATCCCGGTATACTTTGTAAAGATAAAAATTCTGTCCTCTGGTTACCTTACGGTCGACATGCTCTTCCAACACAGCGAAGGGATCCTTGCTCCGAAGAAAAGCAATGACAAACTGGTCAAACCCTACTCCCGGATTCAGTTGTCCGAATCCACAGTTCTCCAGGATCCGGTTCATACGCATAAGCGTGATCTTATTGTCATCATCCAGGGTAATCTTCATTTTCACAAACAGCAAAAACGTAATCAGTGTTTCCCGGTTGATATCCCGTCTGCCAGTAATAAATTCCCGGAAAAAATCTTCTCCGGAACGTCCTCTCTGATAGAGTTTCGCCGCCTTTTTCCCATCTCTTTCATATTCCTGGTTCTGTGCCTCTTCTTTTTTTGTCTCTTCTTCTTCTTTCTGACGCAGCTTTTTTAATGCTTCCTGCTTCTCTTTCTCATCTGGGTTTCTCGTACAGTACCCCAGAGAATGAGCGATACGGATCTTCAGATTCTCCGGCCAGTCTTCTACCGGTCCATACAGCTCAAAAACCAGCTCCAGCCAGTCTACCGACACATACCCAAAATAAAAATAGTTGAACTCGTCAAAAATCCCTCCGGGTGTCAGAGCCGTATTTTCCAGGAGTTCCCTTTTTTCTTCCAGGCTCATCCTGCCCTTGCTCTTCTGGGCATCCCTTTTAAGGGCTGTCAGCGGTTTCAGGAAATTTAATTCCTCCAATGCCAGCCGTTCCAGATAACCTCTCTCATCTTTATCCAGGGCACTGCCATATTGGCGGAGCATCTGTTCAGACGTCTTACAGCTCTCATAATAATTTTCACATTTCTGCCGTATGTAAAGATCCAGATATTTGCAGAAATAATACCTGGCCTTTTCCCTCACTGCCGAAAAATTTTCTACATTTTGGTCCATGAACCGGTAAAAATCCTCATCATTTTTACTCTCAACGATCCCAGTCTCCATGAAACGTGTCAGCATCTCTGTTTCCAGACTGTCAGAAGATGAGTTATCCCGGACATAAGCCTCCAGCTGCTTCAATGTAATCTTTCCTCCTGGAAATATCTGCTTCGATGGATCAATCTTTCCACGATAACGCTCCATATAATCATGATACAGTTCTTTCCACTCTTCATAGGAAAGACCATGACTGAATGCATAGATCAGCCCGGCTTCATAAAGACTCCTGGCATACAAAGTTTCGAACCCCTCCTCCTGGAGTCTTTGGTTCACCTCTGCAAGGCCCATCTTTTGCGCAAACCCTTCTGCAAGTACGGCCAGTCTTCCAGGAAGAGAATATTCTGTGCCATCAGCAAGAAACCCCTCCCCGGAATCCAGTATATTCATGGTCAGTTCTGTCACCGCCGCCTCAAACAGATAACTTTTATCTTTCATTCCTTTGATTTCCTCCATTCTGCCACACCACCGGCTGATGACTTTCCACCTCATAGGTGAAAAGCCTGTTTCCATCCAGTTCCTCCCTGTAAAGATCAATTCCATAGATCTGAGAGTTGTCATATGTCTTATAATAGTATAGTCCTTCTTCGGGCCGGATACAACAAGTATAACGCGTAGTCTCATATTTCCCTTCTTCTGTCCTCACACTTCCCCTTGTCATGCTGACGCCGTCCAGTATATGGAAAAACTGGGAAAGTTCTGCTGCTGTATCTGAAGCACATACTGAATTCCATTTCAGAAAAGCCGCCCGTACAAACCGGGACGAAGGAGATGCATCACCGGGCAGTCCGATTGCCCCCATTCCTTCCCCATAAGGAGTAAAAGCCCATTTTCCGTCCCCGGCAGATTCCAGAGGCTTTGCGAACTGATTCTTTGGCGTTTCAGGCGTCAGATGCAGATAATTACGGATATTCTCCAGATGATAGGGAAAAGGAGGACTATTTGTCAGTACGCCTAAAGGATCGAAGTAGATTTTCAATCCATCTTCCGCCGGTTCAAGCACATAACAGCTATTTTTATCAGCCAGCATCCAGTGAAGAGGTGCAGGCGGTAACAGCTCCGAAAATGCATCATTGGTGACCGTTGTCTTTTTCAGCAGGGCCACTGCCTCATTTGCCCTCTTACAAGTCCCCAGTATCCATGGGATTAATTCATAGGATGCTATATTTATTTTCCCGAATTTCCACGGATGATAACAGGCATTCTCCGGGAAGTACAGTCCCGCCATGCACAATCCTTTTTCATTGGCAGCTTCCGCATACAGTGGATAATCTTCCGTCACATTTGCCATACCAACCATCGCATAATGGTGGTTAATCTCTGGCAGATAACGAAAATGAAAGGGATATTTTCTAGGCGTTACCACGATTTGTTCTCCAAAAGATTCTTCCAGGTCCAGATTTCTTCCGAAATAAAATCCGCTCGCATGAAAAGTAATACACGTACACATCTTTAACCTCCTGATACCTTGTCTTTTCCTGCTGTTCAGGATAAAATAGGATTTAATGATTCATTTAAGAAAGGAAACGATTATGCTAAAAGTAACATATATTGGACACAGTGGTTTTTGGCTGGAATGGCCGGAATGTATCTGGCTGTTTGACTACTACGAAGGATCTCTTCCGCCCGTTCCGGAAGGGAAACCCCTGTTTGTATTTGTTTCTCATTTTCATGCAGATCACTTTAATCCGGCCATTTTTGATCTCCGGGCACCTGCAGGCATCTCTTACATCTTATCCCATGATGTGATCCGCCACAGGAAACCAAAGAATCTTCCCAGGGCACTCTATACAATGCGTCCAGGCGAACAACTGACCCTTTCCGCCGGCCCGGAAAATTTTCAGATTCAGACTCTGCACTCTACAGATTTTGGCGTAGCATTTCTGATCCGTTTTCATGAAAAATGGATCTATCACGCCGGGGATCTGAACTGGTGGGTGTGGAAAGAGGAATCCCGGCAGTATAACAATAATATGACTGCAAACTTCAAAAAATATACCCGTCCTCTGTTAGGGCTGAATCTTTATGCCGCCTTTCTCCCTTTAGATCCCAGACAGGAAGAATGGTATGATAAAGGAATGCTGTACATTCTGGAACACACCCAGACATCCCATGCTTTTCCAATGCACTTCTGGAAGGATTATTCTGTTACGGACCGGTTCCTGGCATCACCAGAAGGTGCTGCTTATAAAGATCAGATCGTAAAAATAGAAAAAGAAAACGAAACCTTTGTATTTCGGGATCTATAGATATGCAGAAGGTGCATGATATCCATACCAATCTATGGAAATCATGCACCTTCTATTATGCTGTACTTCATTTATCTTCTTCTATCCCCAGCTTCTTTCTGGCAATCTCAAGATCTGACGCTTCTCGGTTTTCCTCCAGCAATTGTATCACCTCTTTGACATATGATTCTTCTGCCTCCAGCATTTCTGCAATCTCCGGAGCTGACAGACCTTTTTCTATTTTTCTGCGGATGATCCCAATCTTTGCCGCTTCCTCTCCACTCACATATCCTTCTTCACGGCCCTCTTCTCTGATCATTCGCTCTCGTTCAAAAATCTTCATATATTCCAGTGACACCTCCCTGTCCTTCTTGACCTGCTGAACCATCCTGTGAATCTCTTTAAGCTCCCCATACAGGGCATTCTCTTCTCTGGAATCTTCCAGGTAGTGCAAAAGTCTTTGAAGTTCCTCCGGTGGATTTCCTTTGCTGCCTCTTGTATAGAGAAACAGTGTCTGCATGCCGTCTTCATATGGCATATCCGGTTCTTCCACACAGGTATTCTTTATTGTATATATCATACGATTCAACCCGAAGGGATCATAGGGAGAAATAAAAATGACCGTGACATTTTTCAGCTGCGCATAGTCTTCTCCTGATGCCAGGCTGTCCGCATCGATCTTGGCATGATAAAAGCGTGTCCGCCTGGGGAGGGCAAGCCTCATCTCTCCTTTACTTTTGTCAGGCTCAATATCATATACCGTGTCTACATCATCTTCCCGTGTTTCTTCCGCATATACATCCAGCCGGATCCCGTGTTTGTCCGTGTCGGCTCCAAAATATACCTTTTGCGGAACGATCCGGACCTCCCGGATTTCCCGGTGCAGGATAATGGATATCATCTTCCTGCAGACTTCTGGCCCGATCCTTGGATAACTAAGCACCGTGCCCATAAGAAAATCGTCCAATAGGTTCAGCTCTTCAATATTCTTTTTTTCCATCTGTTTCTCCTTTCATTGTATTGCTTTTTGCCTAAAAAGCCAAGGAGATTTCCAGAAAATTCTTAAGATGTCCCGGCCCTTTAAAACATAAGCTTCTTTTGGGATTGAATGTTCCGCGATTCTGCGGATGATAACATGTGACTGTAAGAAATCAGAAATTCTTAGAAGTGTCAACTTTGAATGGATTATAACAGGAAGGGGAACGGATGTCAACGAAATGTCCCCGAATAGCACGAACGCTCACCTCGATTCCGCTTTGCTCCATCTCGGTGTTCGTTTGACTCACATACCTTCAACAACAAACGGCGAACGCCACCTCGATTCCGCTTCGCTCCATCTCGGTGTTCGTTTACACTCACATGCCTTCAACAACAAACGGCGAACGCTCACCTCGATTCCGCTTCGCTTCATCTCGGTGTTCGTTTGACCCACATGCCTTCAACAACAAACGGCGAACGCCACCTCGATTCCGCTTCGCTTCATCTCGGTGTTCGTTTGACTTTTCCTTTCCCGAATAGCACGAACACCACCTCGATTCCGCTTTGCTCCATCTCGGTGTTCGTTTGACTCACATAAAAGCAGAAAGGGACTCTGAAACTCATGCAAGCATGGTTCCAGAGTCCCTTTTTGCTTTTGCGTTCGTGCTATTCGTTCATGTTTGCGAGTTTGGCGGCCTGGTCGGCGGCGATGCAGGCGTCGATGATCTCCTGGATATCTCCGTTCATGATTTTATCCAGTTTATACAGGGTCAGGCCGATACGGTGATCAGTGACGCGGCCCTGTGGGAAGTTGTAGGTACGGATTTTTTCGGAACGGTCGCCGGTTCCGATCTGGCTCTTTCTTGCCTCTGCTTCTGCATCATGACGTTTCTGGCATTCCAGATCGTAAAGTTTTGCACGCAGCAGGGCGAAAGCTTTTTCTTTGTTCTGGAGCTGTGACTTTTCTGTCTGGCTGTAGATCACAATACCTGTCGGGTAATGGGTCAGACGCACAGCGGAATCGGTAGTATTGACGCACTGTCCACCATTTCCGGACGCACGCATTACATCAATACGAATATCCTTCTCATCAATATGGATATCCACATCCTCTGCCTCCGGCATCACGGCTACAGTAATGGTGGATGTATGGATCCTGCCGCCGGATTCTGTCTCCGGAACTCTCTGTACACGATGGACACCGGATTCATATTTCATCACGGAATATGCACCCTTTCCATTAATCATAAAGGTAACGTTCTTCATACCCCCGATACCAATTTCCTCACACTCTACCAGCTCTACCTTCCAGTGCTGGCTCTCTGCATAGTGAAGATACATGCGGTAGATTTCTGCTGCAAACAAGGCTGCCTCGTCTCCTCCGGCGCCGGCGCGGATCTCTACGATTACGTTTTTCTCATCATTAGGATCTTTCGGAAGAAGAAGGATCTTCAATTCATGTTCCAGCTCTTCCACCCTGGCCTTAGAATTATTCAGCTCTTCTTTTGCCAGCTCCCGCATTTCTTCATCTGTCTCTTCTTCCAGCATCTGCAAACTATCGTCGATTGCCTGTTTGCAGGATTTATATTCTTGATAAGCTTCTACGATCGGTGTCAGCTCATTCTGCTCTTTCATCAATTTCCGGAAGCGCTCCTGATCATTTGCCACATCCGGCTCCTGCAGTTCGCTCAAAATTTCTTCCAGACGAACTACCAGATCTTCTAATTTATCAAACATGCCTCTTCCTCCTTGTACATGGTCTGTTTGGACACTATTCTTTATTGTACCTTCCTGTTACCACACGGTCAAGACCTGCTAGGTCTTTTTTTACCTGAATCTGAGTATATCCGGCCTCTTTCATTATTTCAGACACGTCCTTTGCCTGGTCAAAGCCAATTTCAAACATCAGCGTGCCTCCTCTGTTGATCCTGTCGGCGCTGTCTTTTGTGATTCTCCGGTAAAAATACAGCCCGTCTTCTTTTCCGTCCAGTGCAATCCACGGATCATGAAGTCTGACTTCCTCCTGAAGTCCCTGGATCACATCAGTCCGGATATAAGGAGGATTTGACAGGATCAGGTCAAATCTTCCTGACGGGATCTTATCAAACAGATCACTCTGGATCCATTTTGCCTCCACGCCCAGCCTTCCGGCATTTTCCCGGGCCGTCTTTAACGCCTTTTCAGATATGTCACATCCCGTCCCCGAAAGTCCCGGGCACAGCTTCATCAGGCTGATCAGAATACAGCCGGAGCCCGTACACATATCAAGCACTTTCATACCCGAAGCTGTCACTTTCAGGGCCTCCTCCACCAGCGTCTCCGTGTCCTGCCTGGGAATCAGCACATCCGGGTTCACCAGAAAGGAATATCCCATAAATTCCTGTTCTCCGGTAATATGCTGAAGAGGAACATGACCGGAACGCCTCCGGATATACTCCCGGTAACGCTCTGCCTGCTCTTCTGATACTTTGCGTTCCGGCTCTCCATAATAAAGAGCCCTGCTTACGCCTGTCACATATTCCAGAAGATACCAGGCATCCAGCTTCGCCTCTTCAATCCCGGCGGCCTGAAGAATCTGTGCGCCTTCTCTATAAATCTCCTGCAGTGTCAAAATTTTCTCGTTCATATGCTCTCCAATCAAACACCGCTTCCACCGCCTGGATCGCCACTTCGATCATGCGGTCATCCGGCTCCTTCGTCGTCAGCTTCTGGATGGCAAGTCCAGGTTTGCTTAAAAGATTGATCACCGGATTATCTGTATTCCCCGCCAGCTTCAGCACTTCATAGGAAATACCGGCAATCACCGGCAATAGCAGGATCCGGATCAATACCCTCATTCCCGTAGACTCCACCTGGATCAAAAATAACAATATAATACTGATGGCCAGCACAAAGAATAAGAAGCTGGTACCGCAGCGTTTATGCTGCCTGGAACTGACCCTTACATTCTCCACCGTCAGCGGCAGACCATGTTCAATGCAGTTGATACATTTATGCTCTGCCCCGTGGTACATAAAAGTTCTCTGGATATCCTCCATCCGCGAAATCAAAAGTACATACAGTACAAAAATACCAATCCGGATCACACCTTCGATCACTGTCCTCACGTGATAAGAGGGGATTCTGGGCTCCAGAAAAGAGGAAAGAAAATAGGGAAGCACCATAAAAATCGCCACTGCGATCACTACTGAAAATACCACCGTCCCACGCATCATCCATTTTTCCATGGTTTCCTGCTTCCTGGCCTCTTCTTCTGTCATCTCTTTTTCCGGTTCTTCTTCTTCAAAAAAAGAAGCCGAATAAGTCAACGTCTTGATTCCCAGGATCATGGAATCTATAAAATTAAAGATTCCCCTGACAAAAGGGATCTGTGTCAATGCTTTTGCATTTCCCGTGATGCTGCGGTATGTATCTTTCTCTACAACAATCTCACCATCTGGTTTGCGCACCGCCACCGCATATTCATCTTTATGCTTCATCATGATACCTTCCAGCACCGCCTGTCCGCCGATGTTTGATGACTTCATGCCGGTCTCCTCCTGAATATCTGTGTAAAAAATGTTATACAAAACAAAGGGTTGAGATTTAAGTAAAACCTCAACCCGACTCTTGTAAGCTTATTTGCCCATTCCGTATTTCTTATTGAACTTATCTACACGGCCGCGAGCCTGTGCAGCTTTCTGCTGTCCGGTATAGAACGGATGGCATTTGGAACAGATCTCAACGTGGATATCTTCACTGGTAGATCCTGTTACAAATGTGTTTCCACAGTTACAAGTTACAGTTGCCTGATGATATGCCGGATGGATTCCTTCTTTCATGATTTTCACCTCTTCTTTATTTTGTCATCTGCACTTTGATAAGTGCGATCAATGTTCATTTTCTAAACAGCTATATTATCATAGCATAAATGTCAATTCTTGTCTAGATTAATTTTGTCTTTTTTACCATTTGTATCAATTCTGCATTATTTCTGGTCCTGCTGAACATATTCAGAATGTTGTCTGCAGCTTCATCTGCACGCCGGTCAGGATAAAAATAATGATGAACAGAAGCCAGGAATATGCCGATGCATAGCCCATCTTAAAGTACTTAAAGCCATATGTATAAATCCGTTCCACCATAACCTGGGTCGCCCCGTTCGGCCCGCCTTCCGTCATGATCATTACCTGAGGGAAAAGCTGGAAGGCATTGATCAGGGACATAATCAGGCAGAAAAAGATAGATGGTGTCAGAAGCGGAAGGGTTATCCTGAAAAACTGCTTGCTTTTTCCTGCGCCGTCCACTCTCGCCGCTTCGTAATATCCTACATCAATCGCTTTCAGCCCGGAGAGCAGAAACAGTCCGAAAAATCCCATGTCCTTCCACACCGAAGCCAGCACAATAGCCGGCATGGCCCACACTTCACTCGTAAGCCAGCTCGGTCCCTTAATTCCGACAAATGATAGAAGCTGGTTAAAGATCCCGTACTGGGGGCTTAACACCCATTTCCAAATCAGGCTTGCCGCAACCCAGGAGGTCAGAACCGGGATATAATACATGATACGGAACACGGTGATTCCCTTCATGCTTTTGTTTAAGATAACAGCGACTCCAAGGGCCGCCACAAAAACGAGCGGAATGTAAAGGACGATATAATACAGCGTATGCCCCAGAACCTTCCAGAACTCTGCCGTGGTCAGGATTTTCATATAATTATCAAGGCCGATAAAATGTCCGGACAGGGTTTTCCAGTTCAGCGCATCCAGCCCGTTCCAGTCGGTCAGGCTGATAATAATGGAAATAAGAATGGGAAGCAGGC
>OGRN01001732.1_pt1 | contig 18021 bp, 19 predicted proteins | sample 1553401 | NCBI WGS metagenome assembly OGRN01 (sample SAMEA2580096, study PRJEB22360) | human gut metagenome | biome: human gut; feature: human-associated habitat; material: faeces | place: Denmark | collected 2008/2010 | reverse complement strand
GCTTTGGCAGAATGGCGGTTCCGGTCTTTAACGATCCCGAGACCTACCACTTCGAGCTGGGCAAGGGCATTGTCCTGCGCGACGGCAAGGACGTCACCGTTGTGGCCACCGGCCTGATGGTGGCCGAGGCGATCGAGGCCGGCAAGCTGCTGGAAGAAAGGGGCATTGATGCACGGATCATCAACATCCACACCATCAAGCCGCTGGATGAGGAGCTGATCCGCAAGGCAGCAAAGGAGACCGGCAAGATTGTCACCGTTGAGGAGCACTCGGTCATCGGCGGTCTGGGCGACGCGGTCTGCGGCGCAGTCTGCACCGGCGATACCCCCTGCCGGGTGGTCAAGATGGGTGTTCAGGACACCTTCGGCCACTCCGGCCCGGGCGGCGACCTCATCACCGAGTTTGGCCTGCGCGCGGCAAACATTGTCGACGAGGTCTGCAAGCTCTGCCTGTCTTAAACAAAGAGGGAAATTCACCATGAAAGAGCGGGAGAAAAAGATACGTTCCTGGTTTGATATGTGGCTCATGCAACGCGACACCGGCATCGAGAAACTATTCGCCCCCGATGCTATCTACACGGAAAGCTGGGGGCCGCAGTACAAAGGCTGCGCTGCCATCCGTCACTGGTTTGTCGAGTGGAACACGCGCGGCAAAGTCCTTGTCTGGGAGATCAAACAATTTTTCCATCAGGACAACCAGACCGTCGTGGAATGGTATTTCAAAAACGAGATGAACGACGGCAGGGTGGAGGAATTCGATGGCCTCTCCCTCGTTGTGTGGACGGAGGATGGGCAGATTCAATCGCTCAAGGAATTTGGCTGCAACCTCCACAACTACGACCCGTATCAAAACGGTGACTCGCCCCAGTTTCGGGAGGAGCCAATCGGCTGGTTTTAAAAATGATCGTTAAATAGGTAAAGAGAAAACCGGTTCGGGAGGCCAAAGCAAAAATTGCTTTGGCCTCCCTTACTTTTTGCAGAGAGATGCGCCATTTTTCTCTGGCGCAAAGGTCCTGTTTGTGCTATACTGAGGATACATCTTGGACAGAAAAAGGGAGGAAAGAGGATGCGGTTTGAACGAATTCGCAGCGGAGAGGACCCGCGCTATGGGGAAGCGATGGCGCTTTATCAGCGCAGTTTCCCGCTGTTTGAGCAGCGGTACCCGCAGGTGCAGCTCGCCGTCATGCCGCAGGAGGAGTACCACTTCACCCTGTTGTATGAGGGGGAAGATTTTGCCGGGCTGCTGCTCTACTGGGAAGCGGACAGCTTCTGCTATGTCGAGCACCTGTGCATCACAGAATCGATGCGGGGCAAAGGCTGCGGCAGCCGGGCGCTTTCTCTGTTGCGGGAGAAGGGGAAGAAGATGATCCTCGAGATTGACCCGCCGGTCGACCCGGTTTCGCAGAGAAGACAGCAGTTTTATGAGCGGGCGGGCTATCAGGCAAATCCCTACCCGCACATCCATCCGCCCTACCGCACGGAGTATGCGGGTCACCCGCTGGTGGTGATGTCCTGGCCGGAAGGTTTAAGCGAGCAGGAATATGATTGCTTTTATCAGTATTTAAAACAGACCGTGATGCAGGAGCAGAACCGTTGAAAGAAAGGGGCGATTTGATCGTGGAGAATCAACAGCCAAACATCAAAACCCGGGAGGAGGCCTGCCGCTGGGCAGTGATGCGGGTGCGCGCGCTGATTGCGGACGAGCGGGACTGGGTGGTCAACACTGCCAACGCCGCCGCGGCCATCTTTGAAAGTTGGAAGGAGGTCAGCTGGGCGGGATTTTACCTGATGAAGCAGGGTGAGCTGGTGCTCGGACCCTTCCAGGGCAAACCGGCCTGCCGCCGCATCCAGGTTGGTAAGGGCGTCTGCGGGACAGCGGTGTCCGAGCGCAGAACCCAGATTGTGCCGGACGTCCACCAGTTTCCGGGCCACATCGCCTGTGACGGAGGCTCCAATTCGGAGATTGTGGTTCCGATGATGCGGGACGGCGAGGTGATCGGGGTTATCGACCTGGACAGCTACAGCTTTAATCGGTTTGATGAGCGCGAAGGGCAGGCGCTGGAACAGATTGCCCAAATGTTGGCGCAGGACTGTGACTGGAATCTGTAAGCCAAGGAAGAACGACAAAGACAGAAAGGATGGGGCAGATGGGAAAACTGGCGGAAATCAAGGATATGGAGGAAGCGGTTGAAAACGGAAGCCAGGAAGCAAAGGAATTTATCGCCTTCACCAAGCGCCAGAACGAGCACAACGCACTGGTGGAGAAGCTATTGAAGATTGTGGCGGGCTGTGCCATCGGCGTGGTCGCGGTGGCAGCGGTGTCGGCGCTGATTTTGGTGCCGCGGATAAGCGCGCTTGTCTCGGACGCCAATGCAATCACCGCACAGGCCAAGGAGATGCTGCCGCAGGCCGCACAGGCGGTCTCGGACGCGCAGCAGGTAGCGCAGCAGCTCAAGGCCGCCAACCCGCAGCAGCTGCTGGAGAACCTGAACGGCCTCTCCCAGCAGGGACAGCAGGCGCTGACCGAGAGCATGGAAGAGCTGAAGAAGGCGGTGGATGTGCTGGAGTCGATCGACATCGAGGCGCTCAACGAGGCAGTGGACAATCTGGGGCAGGCGGTCAGCCCTCTGGCAAGGCTGTTTGGAGGGAGATAAGGCATGGACTATTCGGTCAAGGACTTTTACGTCCCCACCATCACCTACTTCACCAGCGGCAACAAGCTGACCGGCAGCCGCACCGGGATGAACTACAAGATGACCCCCATCGAGGACAAGGAGATTCTGGTGCAGGTCTGGTACGGCCCGATGAACCTGGAGCACAGCGAGCTGGTCTGCGAGCAGACCTTTGCCATGGAGAAGGAGAGCATGGGGCAGATCGAGAGCTGGCTGTATGGACAGTACGACGTCTATCTTAAAACGCCGCAGGCCAAAGACTACCGCAAAAAACAAAAACAAAAGAACGCGTAAAGGGGAAAGCAGAATGAAACAATCTTATGAGACCGAGCGCTTGCTGTTGCTGCCGGCCGCGCAGTCTCAGGCCCAGATGGTGGCAGACTATTACTGCCGGAATAAGGCTTTCTTTGAGCCGTTTGACCCGCAGCGGGAACCGAACTTTTTTACTGTGGATTATCAACGCAGGCTCCTTGTTCAGGACGAGGAAAACCGCGAGCGCGCCGTCGGCTTTCGTTTTTACATCGTGCCAAAGGAACAGCCGGGGCAGATCATCGGCATGGTGGCGCTCAACAACGTGGTGTGGGGCAGCTTCTGCTCCTGCTTTTTGGGGTATAAGCTGGACAAGGACTGGCTGCACCAGGGCCTGATGAGCGAGGCGGTGAACGAGTGTGTCCGCATCGCCTTTGAGGAGCTGGGCCTGCACCGCATCGAGGCCAACATCATGCCGCGCAACATCGCTTCCCTCGGCGTTGTCCGCAGGTGCGGCTTTGTGGAGGAGGGCCTGGCCCGCAAGTATCTTAAAATCAACGGTGTCTGGGAGGACCACCTCCACATGGTGAAACTAAACGAGGACTAAAAAGGCAAGAGAAAAACAGATGAATTTTCCTCCGTGCAGGATGATGGGCGCGGAGGAATTTTTATTGAGCAAAAACAGGTTGAATTTTGTCGGAAAGAATGAAAAAGGTTGCAGCGCAAGAAATTCTATAGATAAAAAACAAAAATATTTTTATACAGAAAGTACAAATAATGAAATGGTAAAATATGCACAATAGATGTATTTTTTTGCGGGTTTCAAGGATTATTGTGAATAGTCTGGAAATAATCACCAAATACAGCACAAAAATATACACCTTAATCACGAAAAATATATGGCATATTGACAAGAAACTTTCCTTTTGCTATAGTATGAATCAGCAAGCAATGATTATGGTAGAAGTTTGAGAAAAATTTCACAGCACAATAATCACGGCAACGTGATGACAAGGAGGAAGATGATAATGAAAAAGACGATCTCCAAACTGCTGGCTCTCGCTTTGACTGCGGCGCTGGTTCTGACAGGCTGCGGCGGAGGCACAGGGGAAGAGGTAAACGGAGGAGAAAACACCGGATCAACAGAAAATGGCGGCGGGGAATCGACCGGAGACAGCGCGGCTGCCGAAGGCGACATCACCGATCTGGTGATTCCGAAGCTGCTGACCCGAGAGCTGGAAACCTTCAACTGGCTGTACAGTCAGCGCTCGGAGGACAGCGAAAACCTGACCCAGCTGGTCGACGGCCTGCTGGAACCGACCACCGAGGGCACATTGGCTCCCGGCCTTGCGGAGGAGTGGGGCAGCGAGGATCAGGGAAAGACCTGGACCTTCAAGCTGCGCGAAGGGGTCAAGTGGGTCGATATGAACGGCAATGAGAAAGCGGAAGTGACTTCCGAGGACTTTGCCACCGGCCTGGAGTGGGTGCTCAACTTCCACAAAAACGATTCCGCCAACACCTCGATGCCGCTGGAGATGATCGAGGGCGCCGAGGAGTACTATGAGTATACCAAATCCCTCTCCAAGGAGGAAGCCTATGCGCTGACCGCCGACGATGGTTCCAAATTCAGAGAGACGGTTGGGCTGGAAACCCCGGACACCTACACCGTTGTCTACACCTGCCTGGCGGAGAAGCCGTACTTCGATACCCTGGCCACCTACCAGTCGCTCTATCCGATGTCCAAGGCGATGATTGAGGAGCTGGGCGGCATCGACGCGACCAAGGCGATGAACAATGAGAATATGTGGTACAACGGTCCATACACCATGACTTCCTACATCCAGGGCAACGAGAAGATCTTCACCAAGAACCCGCTCTACTGGGACACCGAATGCACCCGCTTTGAGACGGTTACCTTCAAGATGGTCGAGTCGGCAGATGTTTCCTTCCAGCTCTATCAGGCCGGCGACCTCGATTATGTTGACCTGAGCGAAAGCAACCTGACCACCATTGCGCGGGACCCCAACAACCAGTACTACGATTATCTGGTGCCGGCGGTTCCGTCCAAGCACTCCTACCAGTTCCACTTTAACTACAACAAAAACAACGAGGACGGCACCAAGGATGTGAACTGGAACACCGCCATCGCCAATGAGGCGTTCCGCAAGTCCTGGTACTATGGGCTGAACCTGACCGAGTACTGGAAGCGGACCAACGCGCTCGATCCGTTTGCCTGCGAGAACAACTTTTACACCATGCCCGGTCTGGTCTACACCTCCGACGGCACCGAGTACACTGAGCTGGTGCGGGAAGCGCTGGAACTCAAGGAGTCCGACGGCGTCACCCCGGCCCGCATCGACGAGGATCTTGCACAGCAGTACAAGGAGCAGGCCATCGAGGAGTTGACCACCCTAGGCGTCACCTTCCCGGTCGAGGTCGATTACTATATCTCTGCGTCCAGCCAGACCGCGCTGGACAGCGCGAATGTCCTGGCGCAGGCTTTCTCTGACGGTTTGGGCGACGATTATGTCACGCTCAATATCTGCACCTACATCTCCAGCAACAGCACGGAAGTCCTTGCGCCGCACCTGCACTCCTTCGTGCTCAACGGTTGGGGCGCCGACTACGGCGACCCGCAGAACTATTTGGCACAGGAGTGCTACGGCCACGACAACGCTGACTACTCTGCCAACTACTCGTTTATCAACGAGGTCACCGAGGTCGATGAGACAAATGCCGAGCTGATTGCCGCCTATCAGGAGTATACCGCGAAGGTGGATGCGGCGGATGCGATCACCGACGATCTGGATAAGCGCTACCAGGCTTACGCGGAAGCGGAAGCTTACCTCTTGGAACACGTTCTGGTGCTGCCCTGCAACTATGGTGTGGGCTGGTGCCTGAGCAAGGTCGACAACGACAGCAAGATGTACGCGATGTTTGGAAGCCAGAATGAGAAGATGAAGAACTGGCAGACCAAGTCCGAAGGTTATACCAGCGAAGAAAAGGGCGTAGCGGAGCAGATCGCGGCCTACACTGCCGAAAACGCATAGCGCGCAGTCTCTTTCCGAAAAATGATGGACACAAAAGGAAAAGCTCCCCTCATGGGGAGCTTTTCCTTTTTGAGAGAAAGGATTAAAAAGCGGGCATCCTCTAGACAATCAATAGAAGGGTGAGGAGAAAACTATTGACCTTGCCCGCGGAGATATCATGAATTGCTCTGCCCGATTACGTCAGCAGATTCTGCGGCGGAGGAATCCTCGCTGCCGGACTGTGTTTCGGGGGCTGTGCCGTCGGTTGGAGGAGCTGTTCCCTCCTGACCGGACGGGCGCTGTCCGCCGCGGCCGCCCATGCCGCCGCCCATACCGCCAAAGCCCTGGCTTGCTTCGCTGCCGTCCGAGGAGATGCTGGTAACGCCGTCGGTCAGGGTGACATCGCACAGCTTGGTGCTGCCGGTCAGCTCACCCATGGTGATGATCTGGCTGTCTGAATTGGCGTTGCCGCCGGTGTACAGGCTGAGTGTCTGGCCGGAGGCCATACTCTCAGTGCAGATGACAGCGGAAGAGAAGGAGATAGGCGCTTCCAGTGAGCAGACGATCTGTCCGTTTTCGTCGCACAGGCTCAAGCGTGTTCCTGCCTGCTGCGTCTCACTCCAGGTCACCATCAAAACAGCGTGGCTGTCATCCGGTTCAATCAACTGCGCCATCCCTGCGGTGCCAAGTGCAGCCAGAGTGCCGCCGGTGATGCTGGCCTCCCCATCATAGTCCAACGCGCTGTCTGCGCCGCCTTCGGAGCCAAAAACAATGACAGTGCCGCCGGAAATGGTTATGTCGCCGTTGCTGTCAATGCCGTCTCCGCCGGTGACGGAGGTGTTTTCTCCGACGCCGGCCTGCACGATCAAAGTGCCGCCGCTGATGTTGAGGAGGGTGTTGTCCTCTGGAATACCGATTCCCATTCCCATGCCGCCTCCAGGCTGTTGCGGCTGGGCCTGTCCCTCTGTTTGCCCGGCGGAGTTTGTCGTCTCACTGCCGGATTGTCCGGTGGAGTCGCTTGTCTCACTGCTGGTTTGTTCAGTGGAGTCTGTTGTTTCACTGTTGGTTTGTCCGGTGCTGGCCGCGGTCTGTGTGGGCTCAGCGTCTTCGGCTTGAGTGGACTCAGTGGCTTCGGTGGTTGTAGTTGTTTCCTTTAAGACGAGCGCCCCATCCACCAGGTCGAAGTCGCTGCCGCCGGCTGCATTGAGGCCGTCGTCGCTGGCGCTGACATGGATGGTGCCGCCGGAGATGTCGATCTGTGCAGCTTCCAGTCCCTCGTAGCTTTCGTCGACGTTGATGGTGCCGCCGGAGATAGTGAGGTAGGCGTCGCCGTGCATGCCGTCGTCGCCGGTGCGGATGGTGAAGCTGCCGTCATGGATGGAAATGCTGTAGTTGGAGTGGACCGCGTCGTCAGCAGAATCGATGTCAAAGCTGCCGCCGTTGATAGTCAGGTTCTGCCCGGCCTTCAGGCCTTTGGTGCTGACGGTGGTGTCGCTGTCATCGGCGGAGGTGTCGTCAAACTCGTCCCAATCAAATTCCATTGCCGGGTCGAAGGAGAAGTCTCCGCTCTCGCCGATGGTCATTTCGGGGCTGTCCGTGGTGGTTCCATCGGTCGTTTCGGAGGGGAGTTCAGGCGGCTGCGCTGTACTGTCAGCCGGCGGTTCGGCCATTTCAGGCGGCTGCGCTGCGCCGTCAGCTGTTTGCGTATCGCCGCTCATTTCGGGCGGTTGTGCGCCGCCCGGCATCCGTCCGCCGCCACCGCCGCCGAACATCATCGAGTCGGTATGATCCGGACCGTTTTCTGCCCCACCACCGCTGAGGATGGTGAAGTCACCGCCGTTGATGGCCAGGTCGGTTTCGGCTTGGATGCCGTCGCCGGAGGAGGTGATGGTGTAGGTGCCGCTGTCAATCTGCACCCAGCCCTTATCTGCGTCCTCGATGTTGCTGGCCTGGATGCCGTCCTTTTCAGAGGTGAGATTGAAGGTGCCGTCCAGGATGCAGACCGAGTCGTTGCCGCGCAGGGCATGGCTGACCGAGGTGACGTTGTAGGTGCCGCCGGTGATCACGAGGTCGTCATTTCCGGCGATGCCGTGTTTATAGTTGCCGGTTGCGGTGAGTGTACCGCTGCCGTTGAGGATCAAATCGTCCTTGCTGAACAGCGCCGCGTCAGGGTTGTCATCGTCCTCGGCATAGGAGGCGCCGTCTGTCAGGGTGTTTTCGCTGTCCGCGGCCAGGGTGACCTTCACCTTATCCGCGTTGCGCACCAGAATCGGGCTGCTGTCCGAGCAGGTAATCGATACTCCGTCCAGCACCAGCTGCACCTGGTCGGTATCGCCCGCGTCGACGATGATCTGCCCGTCGGTGAGCTCCCCGCGCAGGATGTAGCAGCCTTCCCGGCTGATGGTGACGGTCGAGCCGCTGATGGTGACGCCGGTGCCGTTCGATTCTGCGCTGTCCCCGGACAGGGTGATGAGGGCGGCACTGCTTTCATCGTAGCTGTCATCCAGCTCGTAGTCGGAGTAGGTATAGGTTTCCCGTGATTGTGTGGTGCTTTCGCTGGCTGTGCTCTCCCCAATGCTGCTGGAGGCGGTCTGTGCCGTCTGGGAACAGCCGGCGCACAGCAGCGCGATACAAAGGCAGAGGATGCACAGCTTTTTCTTCCAAGATGGATGGGTATTCAAAAAGGATTCCTCCTTATAATTTGTCCCGTATGGTGGATATCCGCCCACAGACGATGTTCAGATTGCCGTTGCGGCAGCGGATCTCGTCCAGGAAGGATTTGTTGATGCCGCTGTCCTTCAGCCGCACCAGATAGCACAGCTCATACAGGCTGCCCATGTTGCTGGTCTTGACGTGGATCAGCTCGTGGCGGGTGGTGTATTTATCGAACAGGTCGTCAAACACACCCTCATAGTCCAGCGATTCGGGAATGGTGATCTTCAGCTCCCGGTCGGTGGCATTTGGCTCGGCAAAGCGGGTGTTGTAGAACAGAATATTGGCGACGGCAATGATGACCAGGAAGAAGAAGGCATAGCCGATGTAGCCCATGCCGGTGGCAAAGCCCAGCGCCATTGCCAGAAACAGGCTGGTGATTTCCCTTGCGCTGCCTGGAACCGAGCGGAAGCGCACCAGGCTGAACGCACCCATCACGGCGACGCCGGCGCCCAGGTTGCCGTTAACCAGCATGATGACGGTCTGCACGATGACCGGCAGAAGGGACAGGGTGACCACAAAGCTCTTGGTGTAGGTGTTGCGGTAGCAGTAAATCCCGGCGGAAAGAGCGCCCAGAATGACCGAGGAGAGGGTGCACAGCAGGATGGCCTGCTAGCTGACCGTGCTGGTGATGATGCTGGAAAAGAAGGTGTTAAGCATAAAGTTTGCCTCCAAAGGTGTGTTTTTTTCTAAGTCTGGGAAGAGATAGTTCTTGTAGCAGTAGCCGTACTTGGAGAAGGAGGTCGGGAAAACCGCCGCCTCGTCTAAAAGGCAGCTCAGCCACAGCGGCATGGCGCCCGGAATTTTGATCTCCATCAGCACGTGGTCGGCCAGCGCATCCTGCAAGAGCGGATAGCCCCAGTCGCCGTCCGAGAGGGAGAGCTGGGTGTCGCGCCAGCGGATGTTCTGGTCAAAGGTGATGCGCAACTCCTCCTCCTCGGGGGAGAAGAAGGCCATGCGGTCGTAGGCCAGAAAGACCTTGGGCGAGGTGTGCCACAGGTGCTGGAACCAGTCGATCTCGTGCAGGATCTGCCCGTCGCAGTGGGGGCGCTCCCCGGCAAAGAGGTATTCACGGCACTCGTCCAGCTGCATATCGACCCGGCGCTTGTAGACGACGCCCTTGTACTTTTTCTTGAGTTCCAAAAAGACCGGGCTCTGCGCGTCCTCGGGGACGCCGTAGCTGCGCAGCCGCAGCTTTTCTTTGTAGACCGGCTTTTCCAGCGAGGAGCGAATCAGCTGAAAATTGTCGGTATCAAAGTAGATGCTGCAGATGGTGTACAGCCCGTACTGGTCCAGCTGCATCCGCTCCTGGATTCCCTGCCGCACCATGCGGTACTGTTGGGGGGAGAGCAGATACTTCTTCTCGTATCGTTTGAACGTTTTCTGTATCATATGAACACCTCGTTTGGACGGTGGTTTTTGTTGACAACCAAAGAATAGCGCAATAAGCTTAAATTAGTCTGAAAAATTCCTTTCAGCTTTTTTTCAGCTTGATGCGGTAGAATAAAAAACAGAAAAAGGATGGAAAGGACAGGCCGTTTGTGTTATGATGAAAAAACAGGAGGGATGCCAGATGTTCGAGATTGCAAGGATGGATTATACACAGTATCGGAAGCACTTTTTCCCAAAACAGCAGGACGGGTGGGACATCCTCTCCTGCTGCTTTGCAAGCCCGCTGCCGCCGCAGCGCTGTCCGGCGCGGCTGTTCATTGACGACAATTGCAGGCCCCGTAGCGCGGCGGTAGTGATGGGGGACTTTGTCTTTTTGTCCGGCGAGCCGAAGCTTTCCTTTTTGAAGGAGGTTGCCGGCCGGGACGGCCTGCTGCTCATCGCCAGAAATGAGGGTTGGCAGGAACAGCTGCCCGCACTTGCCGGGGAGAGTTTTGCAGATTATAAATGTTACCCGCGCTACAGGTTTTCCCTTGCGGCGAAGGAAGATCATTTGCAGCAAATTCTCTCCTCCCTGCCGGAAGGAATGAGGCTGGAGCGGATCGACCAAAGCTGGTTTGAGTACAGCCGCAAGGTTGCGTGGATGCGGGACTTCTGCTCTCAGTTTACCTGCTGGGAGGACTATGCGCGGTGGGGCTGCGGATTCCTTTTGACCAAAGAGGGCAGGCCGCTCAGCGGGGCCTCGTCGTATCTGGTTTCGGAGAGCGGTTTCACCATCCAGGTACAGACCGAGGACAGCCAGCATGGTAGGGGGTACGCCAAATTTCCCAGCGCCGCACTGATTGCCGCCGCGCTGGAGCAGGGAATCTACCCCGACTGGGATGCGGACAATGAGGCTTCCGCGCGCCTAGCACAGCGGCTGGGCTACCAGCTGGAGGGAAGCTATGAAACCATTTTGGTGCAGCAACGAGTTTGAGAACAGGAGGATGGTCGATGAGAGTTTTGATCGTGGAGGACGAAAAGAGGCTGGCTCAGGCTCTGGGACAGATCATGGAGGAGCAGCACTACCAGGTGGACATCGTCTATGACGGGGCGGACGGGCTGGACTACGCCCTGAGCGGCCAGTACGACATTGTGATTCTGGACGTGATGCTGCCCAAAAAGGACGGATACACCCTGGTGCGGGAACTGCGGGACCAGGGGAACGACACCCCGGTACTCTTTCTCACCGCCCGGGACAGTGTGGCCGACCGGGTCAAGGGGCTGGACCTGGGCGGGGACGACTATCTGGTCAAACCCTTTGACTTTGCCGAGCTGCTGGCCCGTATCCGGGCCATGACCCGCAAGCGGGTGGGCCAGCGCACCAACCGGTTTACCGTGGGGGACCTGACCCTGGACACCGAGCGGCGGCAGGCTGTCCGGGGCGGAGAGGAGATTCCCCTGCTGCCCAAGGAGTTTTCCATTCTGGAGTATCTGGTCCGGAACAAGGAAAAAGTCCTCTCCCGGGAGCAGATTGAGGACCAGATTTGGAACTATGACTACGCTGGCAGCTCCAACAACGTGGATGTCTACCTCAGCCGCCTGCGGAAAAAGATCGACGGGGGGCGGGAGGAAAAACTGATCCACACCGTGCGGGGGATGGGCTGGGCCATCCGGGAGCCTGCGGCCCCGAAAGGAGGGACCCGGTGAGAAAGCGCAGCGTCAAGGTCAAGATTACCCTCTGGTATCTGCTGCTGATGGGTCTGATGGCCGGCCTGATGCTGGTCTTTCTCCGGCTGATCAGCGGTTCTGTGTACACCCAAAGCGCCATGGAGCAGCTGGACCAGACGGTGCGGGAGAACCTGGGGCAGGTGACCCTTGTGGACGGGCGGCCCCAGATGGGGGAGGGGTTCCAGTTCTATGAGAATGGAGTCTATACCCTGGTGTACAGCCAGGACAAAACCCTGCTGGCCGGGCAGGTGCCGGTGGCCTTTACCGCGGCGGAGCCCTTTCACAACGGCTTGACCCGACTGGTAGACACCGACACCGGGCAATACTATGTCCTGGACTTCTGGGTGCCCGCTGGCTGGGAGGAGGGCCTGTGGGTCCGGGGCCTGCTGGAGGTGCCGGCAGGGGCCCAGAGCATGCCCGCCCTGCTGTGGGTGGCCGCGGTGTCCCTCCCCCTGTTCCTTCTGCTGGCCGCAGTGGGGGGGTACTGGATCGCCCGACGGGCCTTCCGGCCCCTGGAACACATCACCGCCACCGCCGACGCCATCAGCCAGGCCTCCGATCTGTCCGCCCGGGTGGCGGTGCCTCCAGGCGGCAACGAGTTCAGCCGGCTGGCTGCCACCTTCAACCAGATGTTTGCCCGGCTGGAGCAGTCCTTCGAGGCCGAGACCCAGTTCACCGCCGACGCCTCCCATGAGCTGCGGACCCCCGTATCCGTGATCAAGAGCGCCTGTGAGTATGGGGAAACCTATGGGGAGACCCTGGAGGAGCAGCGGGAGACCCTGGCCATGATCCACCGGCAAGCGGACAAGATGTCCCAGCTCATCGACCAGCTCCTCCGGATCACCCGCCTGGACCAGGGGACGGAACTGGCTCGGCGGGAACGGGTGGATCTGGCCGCCCTGGCCCGGGAGGTGTGTGCCGAGGGCCCCTGGCCCCAGGATCGCCTGACCTTGGAGGGAGGGGAGCCTGTCTTTGCCCAGGTAGACCGGGCGCTGATTGCCCGGCTGCTGCAAAATCTCATTGACAATGGGTTCAAATATGGAAAGCCGGGGGGTGGGGTCTGGGTGACCCTTCGCCGCCAGGGCGGGGAGGCACTGCTCACCGTGCGGGACGACGGGATTGGCATTGCCCCGGACCAGCAGGCACGGGTGTGGCAGCGGTTTTACCAGGTGGACCCCGTTCGGGGAGAGAAGAGCGGCGCCGGTCTGGGCCTGTCTATGGTCTGGAAGATTGCCCAGGCCCACGGCGGACACATGAGCCTGGAGAGCGTGCCCGGTCAGGGGAGTTCTTTTACCCTCCACCTTCCAGCGGAGAGATAGGCCGAAAAAAAGAGGGTTTGTCGGGCAAAATTTCATGTTCCTTTCATGTTTCCATGGTAAGATAACGCCAGAATGAAGAAGGAGGTTTTAAGATGAAACGAAAATTGGTATGGATGCTTTGGGTTGCTGCGGTGCTTGGCCTGGTGCTGACAGGCTGCGGCCAGCAGCGTACCCAGGCCAGTTATATTGGGGCGGACGCGGCCAAAGCGATTGCCCTGGACGCCGCCGGCATCGCGGAGGGCGCAGCCACCTTTGCGTCTGCGGACCTGGAGAACCGGAATGGTACAGATTACTATCAGGTAACATTCACCGCCGACGGCAAAAACTATGCCTACGACATTGACGCGGTCACCGGTGTGGTGATCAGCGGCACCCAGAACGGCGGAACCGGCGGTGGTGCGGATGCGTCCGGCACCGAAACCGCAGCGGTGGGGGAGGGGAAGGCCAAGGAGATTGCCCTGAACCACGCCGGCCTGACCGAGGATCAGGTCACCTTTGTCCGGAGCCGCCTGGACTGGGAGGACGGCCGCCAGGTCTACGACGTGGAGTTCTACACCAGCGACTACAAAGAGTATGACTACGAGATTGACGCCACCACGGGAGAGGTGCTCTCTTACGACTATGACGCAGAGGGCTACGCCCCCTCAGCGGATGCCGGGACCCAGACCATCTCTGCGGACCGGGCCAAGGAAATTGCCTTGGCGGAGGTCCCCGGCGCCACGACGAAAGACATCTATGAGTTTGAGGTGGACCGGGACGACGGACGTCTGGAGTATGAAGGGACCATCTATTACAACGGCGTGGAATATGAGTTCAGCATTGACGGGTACAGCGGCGCCATCCGCAGCTGGGAGGTTGACAGCCACCGTTAAAGCCGGGGAGTCCCCCTACCCCGGAATAGAAATCTATGGTAGAAACCGAAAGAATCATTAGGAGGATTGAACTATGAAAAAGCACATGCTTGCAAAACGAATGGGAGCCATCGCCCTGTGTGCGGTGCTTTCCACCGGGCTCCTGTCCGCCACAGCCGCTGCCCAGGGGAAGGATGTCACCGCGTATCTCTCCCCCGATCTGTCCATCGTGGTGGATGGGTCCTACCGGACCTTCTACAACGCGGTTGGCCAGGAAGTCCACCCCATCCTTTATGGGGGCACCACCTACCTGCCCATCCGGGCCATTGGGGAGCTGATGGGTAAAAATGTGAACTGGAGCCAGTCCACGCTGACGGTTTCTCTGGCGGGAGACCGGCCCAATGGCTCAGTGACGGGAACCCCGGATTCTGCAGCCAAGGCACAGACGGTTCAGGCTGCCATCCGGCCGGACATTACCATTCTGGTGGACAATGTCCGTCAGACCTTCGCTGACGCCAACGGCGATACCGTATACCCCCTGCTTTACAGCGGCTCGGTCTATCTGCCGGTGCGGAGCATTGGAGAACTGATGGACAAAGAGGTGAACTGGAACAACGCAACCCGTACCGTTACACTGAGCGGAGGCTCTCTGGTGACCGATGCGGATAGCTTTGAGGACAACAACGGGAACAACAACGGGAACAACAACGGCGGTAATAACGGCAGCAATAACGGTAACAACAACCAGCCCAGCACCCCCACTGGGATGATCACCGCCGAACAGGCCAAGCAAAAAGCGCTGGCCCATGCGGGTCTCCAGAGCAGTCAGGTCTCTTTCGTCCGCGCCCATCTGGACTGGGAAAATGGCCGCCAGGTCTATGATGTAGAGTTCTACACCAAGGATTACAGAGAGTATGACTATGAGATCGACGCCTACACGGGCAAGGTGCTCAGCTTTGACTATGATGCGGAGCATTACAGACCCGGCACTGGCAACGGCAACCAAAATTCCGGCTCCTATATCGGCGAGGCAGAGGCCAAGCGCATTGCCCTGGCTCAGGTGCCTGGCGCGACGGAGAATAATGTCCGCAGAGTGAAACTGGACTGGGATGACGGTCGGGCCGAATATGAGGTGAAGATCGTGGTTGGAATGTTGGAGTATGAGTTTGAAATCAACGCCGTAAATGGTGCCATCCTGTCCCAGGATGTGGATTCCATCTATGACTGATTTCATCCACTGCGATAAGAGGTCTATTCTATGATGATAAAGATTGTAAAGAAAGGGCGAGGCTGGTTTCAGACGTATGAAGAGAATCCCACGGCCACCAACCTGTCTATGGCCGGCGGCGGTGCAAGGTTATTGTCCATCCTGCTTCTGATCGCTGCGATCCCCTGCACGGTGGCTGTGCTGATGGCCGTTGCGCGGGTAAGCATGGTGGGCTCCGTGGGGACGGCGCTGATCTTCCTCATGGATGAGATGGATGATTTGCTCCTTGCTGCTTTCTTCCTCTGGAGCGGCGTGGCGGTCTGCAGATACGCTGCCTGTGTTCTGCAAAGTAAGGCGGCTCTGTATGCCCAGAACAAAGATGAGGAAGCCAAACTGGAACCAACGGAATGACATCACATGACAAAAGCACCTGCGGCGGCAGGTGCTTTTGTTTGGTGCAGAGGCGGCGCCTTTCGGGAGAAGCACATAGAAAACGTCAAAATATTTGTGTATATTATGATATAAATTGTTGATTTTAACGGAACGATTTGATAAATTAAAGAAAGAAGGACGAGAATAACACAGAGGGGATGATATGGCCCACGGGTTCCTTGGACTGCGCACCAATGCTGTGGTTCTTGGTTTGATCCCCTATGCCGATCGAATGGAAAAGGAGGGCGAAGTATGGTTTCCTGGTTTCATCAGACGGAACTGACCACGGTGCTTGACCTGGCGCGGTGCGAGGAATTCCGGCGGCGTCTGGATGCCCACGGCATCCCCTATAAAGTCAAGGTGAAGGATCGCTCCTCCCCGTGGTTCAGCCTGTGGGGCGGACGGGAGCGGACCGGTGTTTTCTTCCAGAACGCCAGCCTGGACAGGCAATACGTGATCTATGTTTCCCGGGAAAATCTTTCCCTGGCCCAAGCGGTGACCGGCTTGGAAGCGAAGCGATAGCCCGGTGCAGTGTGCCTGGCAGAGAAAACGTTTAGATAATATACAACGCAAGGAACAAAAACAATCTTCTTTCCACCGCGGTTGTTCTTCCTGCAATTTTGTGTTATAATATTACAAAAGAAGCCAAGACCGCGTACATTCTTAATATACACCAACGGAAGGACCTGCCCTTGGTCCGGAAAGAAGAGAGAAACCATGCCTTATGACAAAGAGCTGATTGCCCACAAGCTCATCCGGTGGGAGCATTATCTGAACAACTACAAGCTCCCCGCCTGGAAGGAGCTGCCGGACATTGGTCTGTACATGGACCAGGTGATCGCCCTGCTGGGCCAGTACCTGGATTTCATCCCCATGGAGGACTCCAAGGACAAGCCGGTGACCCCCACCACCATCAACAACTATGTCCGGCTGAAGGTGATGCCCGCACCGGAAAAACGGAAGTATTACCGGGTACACATCGCCTTTCTCATTATGATCTTTACCCTCAAGCAGGGCATCAGCATCAACGGGCTGCAGCAGCTGCTCCCCTCCACCGCCGACGAGGAGGAGATCAAGAACTTCTATACCAGCTATGTGGAGCGGCTCCAGGAGGTGGGCAACTTTTACACGGCCCAGACCCGGGCGGCGGTGCAGGATATCCTGGACCCCCAGGTGACCGACGAGGGGGTGGTGGAGAACGTCATCATCCAGAGCATTCTCCAGTCGGGGTTCTCCCGGATCATGGCAGAAAAGCTCCTCCACCTCCAGGACGCCGACCCGGAGCGGGTGCTGGAATTGGAGAAAATCAGCGACGGACGGGGCCGCCACCCCCTGGGACAGCTGCCGGAAAAGGAGGAATGAGCCATGCTCTTTGATACCCATGCCCATTACTACGCCGAGGCCTTTGACCCGGACCGGGACGCGGTTCTCTCCGCCCTCCCCGCGGCCGGGGTGGGGCTGGTCCTGTGCCCGGGGTGCGACCTGGACACCTCCCGCCAGTCCATCCAGCTGGCGGAGGCCTACCCCCATGTCTACGCCGCCGCCGGGGTCCACCCGGAGGACGCCCTGGGGCTGCCGGTGGACTGGCTGGACCAGGTGGCGGAGATGACCCGCCACCCCAAGGTGAAGGCCATTGGGGAGATCGGCCTGGACTACTATTGGAAGGAGGTCCCCCGGGACCTGCAAAAGGAGGTCTTCCGGGCCCAGCTCCAGCTGGCCAAGGTCCTGGACCTGCCCGTCATCGTCCACGACCGGGAGGCCCACGCCGACTGCCTGGCCATAGTGCGGGAATTCCCCGGGGTCCGTGGGGTCTTTCACTGCTACTCCGGCAGCGCCGAGGACGCCAAAACCCTGGTGAAGCTGGGCTGGCACCTGTCCTTCACCGGGACCATCACCTTCAAAAACGCCCGGAAGGCCCCGGAGGTCATCGCGGCGGTGCCTTTGGAGCGGATCATGGTGGAGACCGACGCCCCCTACATGGCCCCCACTCCCTTTCGGGGCAAGCGGTGCGACTCCCGCTATGTCTACCGAATGGCGGAGACCATTGCGGAGATCAAGGGGCTCACCCCGGCGGAAGTGGAGCAGGCCACCACGGAGAATGGCAAGGCGCTCTTTGCCATTCCATAACAGGCGGACCGAGCGGTCCGGAGGATTTTTGGGGAGGTGTTTTTCGTGCAAGGGGATATTGTGACCTATGACTACTTCGGCGGACTCTATATTAACATGACCAACCGCTGTGACTGTCACTGCGTGTTCTGCATCCGGGACCAGGAGGCCTCCGCCCTGGGGGGCCTGTGGCTCCAGGAGGAACCGGCCAAGGAGGCTGTCTTGGCCGAGATTCTGGCCCAGGACCTGGGCCAATATACCGAGATCGTCTTCTGCGGCTATGGGGAGCCCACCTACCGCCTGGACGATATCCTCTGGCTGGTAGACCAGCTGAAGGAGCGTTTCG
>OGRN01001728.1_pt1 | contig 18040 bp, 13 predicted proteins | sample 1553401 | NCBI WGS metagenome assembly OGRN01 (sample SAMEA2580096, study PRJEB22360) | human gut metagenome | biome: human gut; feature: human-associated habitat; material: faeces | place: Denmark | collected 2008/2010 | reverse complement strand
CACTCACTCACTCACTCACTCACTCACTCACTCACTCACTCACTCACTCACTCACGTTGATTATTTAGGTCAACGCTTATTTGTCAAGTCATTTTTTAAGGATCCACTAACAAATTGTGTTAGTGGATCCTTTTTGACTATGAAAGGTGGTGTTGGACATGAAAACTGACAATGAAAAGTACAATGAGTCGGTATTGCCCAACACTGCATTTATAAATGAACTTAAAAGTAAATTGCCCGAGTTCTTCAATGACAATGATCAGTTTGACATGGACAAGTTCAAGGCCAGCCTGCAAGAGCATAATGTAGATGAGCTCAAGGACGGTTATCAGCTTAACTTCATCGGCAAGGATTATGCCCGCAGACAGGCCGGCGAAATGCCGTCGACGGTGATTGTGCCTGATGAGGAGCAAAACAAAGGCGAGGGCAGGAACAGCGGAAACTTGTTCTTCACTGGTGATAATCTGGAAGTGCTGCGACACTTGCAGGCAAGTTATACTGACAAGGTTGATGTCATATATATCGATCCACCGTATAATACGGGGAATGATGATTTTGTCTATCCTGATAATTTTGAATATTCAGATGAAAAACTAAAAGAGATGTTTGGTCTTGATGATGAACAGGTCTTGCGCCTGAAAAGTATTCAAGGGAAATCGAGTCATTCTGCTTGGTTGACATTTATGTATCCAAGATTAGCTCTAGCAAAAAAATTGCTATCTAAAAAGGGGATTATTTTTATTTCTATAGATGATAATGAACAAGCAAATTTAAGGGAAATAATTATTGATATTTTTAGTGAACAAAATGTTATTGGAACTTTACCGGTTATTAATAATTTGAAAGGTAATCAAGATCAATTTGCATTTGCTGGTGCCCATGAATATATTTTGTGCTGTGTTAAAGATATTTCTTGTTCGGAATTTCATGGATTACGATTAAGTCAAAAAGAACTTTCAGAGTGGAAAGAAGATAATAAAGGATTGTATAAAAAAGGCGCTAGTTTAAAATCAACAGGAGTCAATGCACCAAGAGAAAAGAGGCCAAATTTGTATTTTCCAATCTACATAATCGAAGGGAGAAAAATTTCTCTTGAAAAAAAGGAAAACGCTAAGGAATTATTACCAATAACAAACGGTAAAGAAATGTCATGGCGTTGGTCAAGAGAAAAAATAGAAAACAACATAGATGATATTATTATTTCTCAAAATGGAGAAAACTTCTCTTTATATAAAAAACAACGTCCCGTGGAAGGAAATGTTCCAACAAAGAAACCAAAATCATTTTTATATAAACCTGAATACAGTAGTGGAAATGGTACTGCGGAAGTATCGAAATTATTTAATTCTGAAAAAATTTTTGATTATCCTAAATCTACTGCATTAATAAAAGATCTCCTGTTAATAGGAGGGGATGATAAATCATTAGTCCTTGATTTCTTTGCGGGTTCAGCCACCACTGCTGATGCAGTTATGCAGCTAAATGCCAAAGATGGTGGTCATCGCAAATTCATTATGGTTCAGCTTTCCGAAAAGACTTACCACACTAATAAAGATGGCAAGGAAGTTCCTACAAAGAGTGGGGAAACAGCATATGGGGCCGGCTTTAAGTCCATTGATGAGATTTCACGCGAACGTATCAGACGTGCTGCAGCGAAAATAAGAGAAGAAGAGGGATTGATGCTGCCGGAAGATTTCGATGGATCTTTCAAGCATTATCGTGTAGTTAAGCCAACTCAGCAAACTCTTGACGGTATTGATGATTTTGATCTTGAAGGCACGGCATTGTTCACCGGGATGGTCGAGGCTTTTTCAAGTCAGGCACTTGAAGTTTCAGGTGATACTAGCGGTGAGGATACGATACTGACTACTTGGCTGGCTAAGGACGGTTATCCATTTGATGTTGACATTAAACAAGTTGAATTTGCAGGATATCCATGTTCAGTCGTCGATGACAATCGTCTCTATCTCATCAGAGAAGGCTGGGGTTCTGAAAATACTGAAAATCTTTTGAACAAGCTAGGAACTCACAGTCTTGATGTTCAAACGGTTGTTATTTTCGGGTATTCTTTCAATGTGGCTGAATTACGCGAATTAGAGAATGGACTTAAGTCGCTTGAAAATACAGTCAGCTTGATTAAGAGGTACTGATTATGAAGATTAAATTAGAGACTCTTGACCATCAAACAGAGGCCCTTGCAGCAATTGACAAAGCCTTTCCGGGAATGGACCAAACCGGGACGGATCCAAATGCAAACTATATCTATGCTAATCCTTTAGTTAACTATCGTTACAAGGATAAGGCCAATATCGATGTCAAGATGGAAACCGGAACAGGGAAGACCTATGTCTATACCCGTTTGATGTATGAACTGCACCGGAAGTACGGCCTGTTCAAGTTTGTGATTGTCGTTCCGAGTCCAGGCATCAAGGAAGGTACTCGCAGCTTCATCACCAGTGATTATGCCAGGCAACACTTCAGACAGTTTTATCCGAACACCCAAGTTCAATTGAACGTCATTAACGCTGGAGATTTCAGTGGAAAATCCGGTCGGCGGAACTTCCCGGCTCAGCTGTCTGAGTTTGCAGAGGCAACGCGGCAAAATGCCAACCAGATTCAGATTCTGCTGATTAACTCAGGAATGCTGCATTCAAAGTCCATGAAACGGGATGATTATGATCAGACCTTGTTGGGTGGTGAAACCTCACCAATTAAGGCAATCAAGTCAACTCGTCCAATTGTCATCATTGATGAACCGCATCGGTTTCCAAGAGGAAAGAAATACTATGCGGATATTGAAGCATTAAAGCCACAGCTGATTTTCCGTTTTGGCGCGACTTTCCCGGAAATTACAACCGGCAAGGGAAAGAATAAAGTTACCTGGACCGATTACTATCGTGACAAACCGCAATTTAACTTGAATGCAGTTGATAGTTTTAATCAGGGGTTGGTTAAGGGAATTGATATCAACTACCCTGACATATCCAGGGAGGAAGCTGCCAATCGTTATCGGGTCAAGTCCGTTAAATCCAAGGAATTGGTGTTAACTAAATTTGGAAAAGAATATTCTTTGACGACGGGGGAAAATCTGGCTGACATTGATTCTGGATTTGCCGGTAACGTTACCTATGTCGGTGGAACCGACCATGAATTGTCCAATGGACTGGTTTTACAAAAGGATATGGAATTAATACCCGGAACCTTTGCTGAAAGTTACCAGGATGAAATCATCTCTGAAGCATTGGATCAGCATTTTGAAATTGAACAGGAGAATTTCATGCGGGAGAATGCTGAGGAAAATGCTCCGCGGATTAAGACTTTATCCTTGTTCTTCATCGACAGTATCAGTAGTTTTCGTGGATCTGACAGGACTAGGGGCTGGCTTGCCAATCATTTTGAAAGAATGTTGACTGAAAAGCTGAATGACTTAATCGATAAATATGAATTGACTGCTAACCCACGCGAGGAAGAGTACTGCCAATTTCTAAAGGCAACACTTCAAAGCCTCAAGTCTGAACATCAGGATGTTTATGCCGGTTACTTCAGTGAAGATCGAGGCAGTTCCGATGAAGACATACAGGCCGAAGTTGATGACATCTTAAGAAACAAGGAGAAATTACTCAGTTTTAAGGATGAACAGGGAAACTGGTTAACACGCCGTTTCCTGTTTTCGAAGTGGACATTGAGAGAAGGGTGGGATAACCCGAATGTGTTTGTCATTGCCAAATTGAGGACATCTGGTTCCGACATCAGTAAAATTCAGGAAGTCGGACGGGGACTCCGGTTACCGGTTGATGAAACAGGACATCGTTTGAACCAGGATGAGTGGCCGAGCCGTTTAGCCTTTCTTATTGGCTATGATGAACAGGACTTTGCAGAAAAATTAGTTGGCGAAATTAATGATGATGTTGACATTGAAATCAGTCACGAAAAACTTACTTCATCGATGTTGGATATTGTCATTGAAACCCATAAGAAAAAATATCCTGAAAAAGCCAGAGAAGAGATTCATGATGAGATTCTGGATCATCTTGGCAATCTTGGAATTATCAGTGCTTCTGGAAAATTCCTTGATGAAGTTGAAATAGACGGCAGAAAACAGTCGGGATATGAAGCCTTCATGAGCTTGTATCCGGAAGTTGGACAGAAGTCATCGGTTGCCAGTGGCCGGGTTCGTGACCTTAAGAATAACAGGACAAGCACGAAGGTTAAACTGCGTAAATCTAACTGGAACCAGTTAAAGGAGCTCTGGATACAGTTATCCAAACGTCAGATGATTAAGTATGATGATTCCGTAAACCAGGATGCCGAAACCGTCGCCCGTGATGTTTTTAAAGATGCTGACAGGAAAATCTTTGTTTTGGACATTAAACAGGTGATAAAAAAGGAAATCGGTGTCGATGCAGATAACGGTGCCTGTGTTCGTGAGACAAAATCCGATTATGATCATCACTATCGGACAATGCCTTATGGAAAGTTCTTAAGGCAATTGACGATTCAAACTGATTTGCCAGTTAACTTATTGAATGACTTGATGATTCAGGCCATGAGAGAGCATCTTGGCAACCGGAAGGAATATATTAACGAAAAGACACTTTCCAACCTGATCAGCACCATCAACAGGCAATTTAACGATCGAATCAGAACGTCATATTCTTATGTGCCGTTAGAATTTTCGGGGTCAACTTCAATCTATAATGCAGGGAAGCAAGACTTTGTAGATGAGGTTGATGCTAACGTGTTGGGAGTATATTCAGCCGAGTCAACAGCTGATGATAAATACCTGTATGATCGGCCGCCGCTGCGTTACGACAGTACTGACCCGGAATTAAGAATTCTGCAACGGACATACGGAGATAAGATTACGGTCTTTGGAAAACTTCCAAAACGTGCCATTAAGATTCCGCGTTACGACAGTGGGACCACTACACCTGACTTTATCTTTAAGATTGATCGGGAAGACAGACCAGTTTATGTCATTATCGAAACCAAAGCTGAAAACATGCGACTTGGTGATGAAGAAATCAGAACAATTCAAGAAACCTACTTTGATCAGCTTAAAGCATCAGGGGTTTACTATCGCATGGCTACAAGTGAAGATGAAGTTCACCAGTTAATTAACAAAATTGAAAACGGGGAGATTGAACCGGATGATATCACTAATTAACTTTGCCAACTCAGGCGAGATAGAAAAGACCGGAGCAAAGCCCAAGCTGCCGATTAGGATAGAAGGGGTTAGCTCTGAAACCTTGGATGTTTATCGAATTCCATTGGATTACTTGTACTATAATGACAAGAATGGACGTATTGCGACAGGAATTTCACAATATGAAGGAGAACTACAGCCGGCCAATGATGCTGAAAATCCAGAATATAACAACTTTGTTGCTAAGTTGATAAAGGATGATAATACTTCAGCTTTAAAGCGTACCAAGAAGTCAATTGAAAATGCAGGTCAACAGGTTTACGGCTATGTTCTTGATGACGGTCGAATTGTTGATGGAAACCGTCGTTATACCGCTTTGCGTGAAATACACCAAGAAACCGGCAAGACGGTTTACTTTGAGGCAGTTGTATTACCCTTCTCGTATAATAACTCAGCTGAACGGATAAAAATTAAGAAACTTGAATTAGCCATTCAAATGGGGGTTGAGGAACGACAAAACTACGATCCAGTTGATTTAGCTGTTGATATTTACCAAACCACTTCTGGTAATGATCCAATCATGACCAGGGCTGATTACGCAGCAGACTCTCATATGCGCCCTACCGAAGTAGAGAAATATTACAATGGTGCAGTTTATATGAAGAAGTTTCTTGAATTCATTGGGACATCATCGAAAAACTTCAATATTATAAAGGAGAACAAGGTCTGGGGACTTTTCTATGAAATGGGCAAGGAACTGTCAAAGAACTTTGGTGATGATTCAGAATCGCAAGTTCGGAAGAATGAGACGATGGAATCGTACTTTGGTTTGGTTCTTTATCAGATTCATGTTGGAGTTACTGGTAACACTGCACGAAACCACATTCGTGACTTTACCAATAATATTGTGTCCACACCTAACAATAAGTCGTTCAATGAAGATGTGATGGATGTAGTAGAAGACTTAGCAGATTCACTTCAAGATAGCCAGATCAACTCGACTTCGGATCTTATGACTTGCTTGACTGAAGAAAACGACTTGGTGACTGAATTTGGAGATACCTTTGATTCGTACATGCGTGATGCGAAGAATGGTAAGTCTGTAGATAAATTTATTCGGAGCGTTAAGGACTCAGTGAGGTATTTTCAGGAGCTTGAAGCCAATAGCGGGTTGGCCGGTAATTTAAGGTTCGCAGATGTTTCGAATGATCAACTGCAAGAACTTCAAAATTATATGCGCAATTTAAATCAAGTAAGCAAGAGTTTATTTAAGGTGTATGGAAATGAGATTCGATAATCCAATCATTTTCAAAAATGAATCGGGACAATTTCAGCTGCTTGATGACAATCAACATACTTTAGAAACAAAGACAGCTGAACGAGGGTTAAGAATTTTTGAGCCTTATTTTGAAGATTCCAACAATAAGATTTTTAAAGAAGATTTGACCTATGTTCAATTATTGGAGTTGGTAGACAAGCTTAATCGTCGGCTTGCACGTAAGAATTTACCGAAAGTTCTGACGGATCAGAATTTCAGACAGTTCGTCAAGCAGCGTCAATACTTCATTAAGGAACAAAGTCATGCAGGGATTACCATTAAGGCTGATGATCCAAGGTGGAAAGATGAGTTTGATGAGTTTAGAAAGATTGTAAGTAATGAGGTCACCAGGCCGTTAAAGCCGGTTCAGGAAAAAGCCAGTTTCTTCCTGGCGATTATGAAACGTGCAGCTAACTTTTCAGTTCCCGGGGCGGGGAAGACGGCAATGATGTACGGAACTTTTGCTTATTTATCAAGTTATCAGGTTAATGAGGTGAATAAGCTGTTAGTTGTATCACCGTTAAATGCCTTTGCTGCCTGGCGAAGCGAGTTTGAAGCTGTATTTGGAATTAAGAGGAGGCTTCACTATATGAATTTACGGGATAGTAAATATAATTCCGATGTGGGAGCCATTAAGCGTGATTGGGTTCAGGCAGATGTAATTACCATTAACTATGAGTCTCTTAAAAGTAAGTTGAATATCATCAACGAACTTTTGGATGAACATACAATGCTGGTTTTTGATGAAGTCCATCGAATCAAGGGTATAAATGGTCAAAGAGCCAAGGCTGCTTTGAATCTTAGTCGGGAGCCTCGCTACCGTTATGTATTAACCGGGACTCCGATTCCAAATGGATTCAGGGATATCTACAACTTTCTCCATCTCATGTACCCTGATGAGTATTCCACGTTCTTTTCATGGGATTTGAGCGATCTGAATCACATTGACTCCGAAACTGTAAATGGTAAGCTGGATCCCTTTTTCTGGAGGACAAACAAGGAGGACTTACATGTTCCAAAGCCTGATGACGACATAATCATCAGGGTTGATCCATCTGAGAAGCAGGAAATGCTGACAGATGCAATTTATGAAAATGAACAGGGAGCACTGGCGCTTTTCATCAGGTTATTACAGGCTTCAACCAATCCGGAACTGCTTAGGTACAACATTAACTATCGTGAACTGGGATTGATTGATGGTGACTCAGCCATCTGGAGCCAGAACTCTGACAGAATCGAAAAACAGAATCAAAGTAATGCGGATGACTATAAGAGGTTTAACTTGGATGAAATCGAGACGCCTAAGTTTAATCGGGGAATCAAGCTGATCAGTGATTTGGTTTCAGAGGGGAAGAAGGTTCTTGTCTGGGGGATGTTTGTCGGAACAATGCATAAAATCAAGCATGTTCTTGAATCATCAGGAATAAGGACGGTTCTTGTATATGGTGGAACGCCGAAGCAGAATCGCGAAGGAATGATTAATGAATTCCGCGATGGTGATGTACAGGTGTTGATTTCCAATCCGAATACACTTGGCGAATCAATTTCATTGCATCAGACAGTCCATGATGCCGTTTATTTTGAATACAATTTCAATTTGACTTTCATGCTGCAATCGCGCGACAGAATCAACCGCCTGGGATTGCCCGACAATCAATATACAAGATACTACTATTTAATGACTAACGGTGATGTTGCACATACCGGTTTTATTGATGGAATGGTATACCAGCGTTTGAAGGAAAAGGAACAGGTGATGACAGAAGCAATTGATGGTCAGATGCTTGTTCCTGAATATACCGATGATTATCTTGAAGAAGTCAAGAAGATTGTCTGGAGATGACAGGATTAATTGTATGAGTACGTTTTTGGGGGAGTGACTGAAGAAATTGCTGCTGACAGGTATGTTGGAAATTGATTGCAAGATTAATCTGATATTTAACTGAAACCAGAAGATCCTAAAGCACGCTGCAACACCGTGCTTTAGGGTCTTTCAGCAAGCTGACTTCTGTGTACTATAACTTCATCAGCAAATGCGCTTTTTCAAGAATTACATTCACAGTTCCTTTTTCAACATTCCTTCCGACCTCATTGCATTTTTTCCTCATCAGAACTACACTGAATACAATATCACATGATTTACAGGAGAGTTACATACATATGCAGCAATCACAGGGAAAGACAATCAGCATCTATTTGATGGACGGAACATCCGAAGGAAGATGGAAGGCAAGTCTCGCAAACTGGAACGGTGTCGGTTACCGCATACCACGGGATGAAGTGAAGAACTGCGGAGACATTGCCGACCTGAACAAGCCGGGTGTGTATTTTCTGTTCGGAAATGAAATTGAAACCGGCAGAACGTTCATATACATCGGCGAGGCAGATGCAGTGAGAACGCGCATCATGCAGCCGCATACCTTTGAGGAAAGGGGCGATACCTGGACTGATGCCGTCATCTTCGTCACCACGGATGACAGTCTCGAAAAGGGACGCGTGAAGTATCTTGAGAATCGTTTCTATACCCTTGCCGTTGATGCCGGCCGCTATCTTGTAAGAAACGGCAATACTCCCAAACAGTCGCCTGTCTCCGCGCCAGTGCGTGACACGCTTGAGGGTTTCATCAGCAATGTCAGGCTCGTTCTTCCCACTATGGGCTACCGCGCCTTCGATCCGCTTCCTGTACCTTTGTCTGCAAAGGCTCCCGTTGTGGAAAAGGAAAGCGACTTGCTCTACTTCTCAAGGAAGAACAAGCGTGTCTGTAATGCCGTCTGCCGCATGACGGACCAGGGCTTCCTGGTTTTCAAGGGAAGTTCCATCACCCCTGACGTTGCTCCGTATGCGACTGGTGTCATTAGATCAAGGACAGAAAATGCCGCTTCGATTGGATCTGACGGAATTCTTGTCAATGACATTCTGTTCAGAACTGCCTCAGCTGCCTCTTCCTTCGTCTGCGGTGGAAGTTCTAACGGACTCGTTGACTGGAAGAACAGAGCCGGTGTGTCACTGAAGAAAATCATGGATGATGGCCCTGAAAAATGCAGAGCAGACCTGCTGCATCTCAGTGGTCGTGGCATCGAAGCCACAGGCTACGAGGCAGACGATGGAAGATTTGTTGTCTGCAAGGGCTCCGGCTTCAGCATGACCGAAGTTGCATCATGTCCTAAGAAGAAGCTTCGCGCAGAACTCATTGCAGAAGGAAAGGTTAAAAACGGTGTCTTCACCGAAGATGTGTCGTTTAAAAGCAAGTCCAGTGCAGCTGGATGTGTGTTGGGAGCATCGGTTGATGGCGTAAAGTCATGGAAGTAAATATGGAGAAGCGGCATCTGCGGGAGCGGATGCTTTTTGGTAGTATTTTGTACAGATTAATCAAATTATACAAGTACTTAGTGTGGCGAATTTTAAGCACTTTTATACGGATAAGGTGCAAAATATTTTTTATGGAATTTATTTCTATGTTCTCTAGTATGAGAAAGATAATTTTTCTAGAATTGAATGTAAACTGGAAGAGATGCGAGGTTGCGATAAATGAAAACTACCGATGTGTTGGAAGAATATAATGTAAGTCGACAGAGTTTATATAATTGGGTAAAATATGACAATTTGAACATTGATAGAGATATTAGGGGACATTATATACGGAATGAAAAATCAATATTGGATTTAAAAGAATTTATAGCTGATAGGAAAGAGAGAAATATTGATACTTCCAATAAATGTGTGGAAACAAGATTTGGTTTAAAAAATAGAAGATATTTAGGAGCCAAAACCAGGTTGTTACCTATTGAAAATAGCAAGAAATTTAGTTCTTCAAGTCTGATAAGCGAAGTGGATGATTCGTATAGCTCAGTAAGAAAAAAGAATTTTGACATGGAATGGAGAGTTGATATAGTAGATAAAGTTAATTGATTAAGTTATTCTATCAAGAAAGATGTCAAGGGTGGGTTTAAATTGTCATTTTATGGCGGTTTAAGAACTGACCGATGCTAAACGGTATGACTTTCCCTTGATCTTAATCACGTGTGAGTGATAGACAAGGCGGTCTAAAATGGTTTCTGCGGTTGCCGTGTTATTAAGGACGGTTCCCCAACTTGATAATGGCATATTGGTCGTTATGATCGTTGATTTGCGTTCATAACGGCCATTTATTAGTTGAAACACATTCGCCGATATCGGCAGATGCCCAAGTTCGTCAATGATTAATAGATCATACCTTTCGTAAACGTCTTTTCGCATACTCACCACTTCCTCAAAAGATCAATAAAGTGAGTATACAAAAAATGCAGGAAAACCGACAATTTTAAACCGCCGATTTACTGCATTTTACAACATCCTTTACAGTTTAAAATGATTTCTGCGATAAATCTTATTTTTTCAGCAAGGTATAGATGGAAATCACGTATCATTTGCCCGCAAAAAGAGCGATGTTATGTAAAATATTACATTTTTCGCAAAAGAAAGCCTGTTAGTGTAAAGCTTTTTGCAAAACAAGTGTCTTGTCACCTGTAAACGACAGTGTTATAATGGGCAAGAATAACACAACATCTTGATTGACATAGAGCTGCGCAATGGCGGAAATCTATGTCAGCAGAGAATATGAGGGGTACGTGCAATGACGATCAGAGAAGAGATCGAACAGTTAAAGAAAGAAAAAGATGCCGTAATTCTGGCACATTATTATGTGAGCCCGGAAGTACAGGAGATTGCAGATTATGTAGGAGATTCTTTCTACTTAAGCAAAGTTGCAGTTGGACTGAAAGAGAAAACAATTGTATTTTGCGGTGTTTCATTTATGGGTGAGAGTGCGAAAATCCTTAATCCCGAGAAGACAGTACTTATGCCGGATATGGCAGCAGATTGTCCAATGGCACATATGGCATCAGCAGAGACGATCGAGAAAATTCGTTCTGAGTATGATGACCTTGCTGTTGTCTGCTACATCAATTCAACAGCAGAACTGAAAAGACATTCTGATGTCTGTGTAACTTCATCCAATGCAGTAAAAATCGTAAAATCACTCCCAAATAAGAACATTTTCTTTATCCCGGATCGTAACCTTGCACATTACATCGCAGGATTGGTACCGGAAAAGAACTTCATATATAATGAAGGATTCTGTGTTGTGCACGAATATATGGAGCTTGAAGAAATCAAAGCAGCGAAAGAAGCACATCCGGAAGCAGAGGTTCTTTCACATCCGGAATGTCCGGCAAAAGTTTTGGAACTCTCCGATTTTGTCGGAAGTACTTCAGAAATTATTGCTCAGGCAGGAAAATCAGACGCGAAAGAATTCATCATCTGTACAGAGAGCGGAGTTCTGTATGAACTTCAGAAGAGAAACCCTGAAAAGAAATTCTACTTTACAGAGACGACTCCGATTTGCAGAAATATGAAGAAAGTTACGCTTGAAAAAGTACTTCATGTATTAAAGACGGGTGAGAATGAAGTGTTCGTAGATGATGAGCTTCGTGAAGAATCCAAGAAGCCGTTGGAGAGAATGTTGGAGCTGGCTAAGTAAACAGAGGTCAGATAGGATTGACGGCAATCGAAAATCACGGAAAATGTGAATCAAAGCGACAGACGCTGTCGGAATGGAGATATTTATTATGAAAATGGAAGCAGATACAGTCATTGTCGGAACAGGTGTCGGAGGACTTTTCAGCGCACTTTGCCTTCCAAGAGATCAGAAGATCATTATGATTACAAAGTCAGATTTAGAGAGCAGTGATTCATTCCTGGCTCAGGGAGGAATATGTATGCTGCACGACAAGGATGACTATGACAGTTACTTTGAAGATACGATGAAAGCGGGACATTATGAAAACAGAAAAGAATCTGTTGATCTTATGATTCGCAGTTCAAGAGAAATTATCCAAGACCTGATCGATTATGGAGTGGATTTCCAGAAACAAGATACAGATGATTCTGAAAGTAAAGCTGCAGGTAAAGATGGAAATGCAGAGATTCAGGATATTTATGCATTTACTCGCGAGGGAGCACATTCTCGTCCAAGAATTTTGTTCCATGCAGATATTACCGGAAAAGAAATTACAAGTAAACTGCTCGCACAGGTAAAACAGCTTTCAAATGTAACACTGCTTGAATATACAACGATGACGGATATTCTTGTAGAAAATGAGGAATGTAAAGGAATTCTTGTGCAGGATAAAGAAGGAAATGAATTCGAGATCTATGCAGAGAATACGATCTGGGCGAGCGGTGGAATCGGTGGACGTTATAAACATTCGACAAACTTCCCGCATTTGACGGGAGATGCACTTGCAATTTCTGAAAAACACGGAATTCGTCTGGAACATCTGGACTATGTACAGATTCATCCGACAACATTGTATTCAAAGAAACCAGGCAGACGTTTCTTGATTTCCGAGTCTGTTCGAGGAGAAGGTGCAGTTCTTCTCAACAGCAAGAAAGAACGTTTTGTAAATGAACTTCTTCCGCGAGATGTTGTGACAAAGGCAATCAGAGAAGAGATGGAAAAGGAAGGCACGGATCATGTCTGGCTGTCCATGGAGAAGCTTGGAAAAGAAACAATCATGGGTCATTTCCCGAATATTTATCAGCATTGCCTGGAAGAAGGATATGATGTAACAAAAGAATGTATTCCGGTTGTTCCGGCACAGCATTATTTCATGGGAGGCGTCTGGGTTGATTCAGACAGCAAGACATCCATGGAACATTTATATGCAGTAGGAGAGACAAGCTGCAACGGCGTACATGGCGCGAACCGTCTGGCAAGCAACTCGCTTCTGGAGAGCCTTGTATTTGCAAAGCGTGCAGCAAATAAGATTTCCGGAGCAGAGAATGAAGTAAAAGTGCGTGAACTGGCATAAACATAGTTATGATAAAAAAGATAAAAGCAGGAGAATAACGATGAACGACATTACAATGACGATTCAGGCAGATCATTTGATCCTTGAAGCGCTCAAAGAAGATATTTCAAGCGAAGACGTAACAACAAATTCCGTTATGAAGGATTACGTGAAAGGTGAAGTAGAACTGATCTGCAAGCAGGACGGAGTGATTGCCGGACTGGAAGTATACCGCAGAGTATTCGAACTGTTAGATGCAGATACAAAGACAGAACTGTACTGCAAAGACGGAGATGAAGTAAAAAACGGTCAACTGATGGGAAAAGTAACGGGAGATATTCGCGTGCTTCTTTCCGGTGAGCGCGTAGCATTGAACTACCTTCAGAGAATGAGCGGAATCGCAACGTATACGCATTCTGTTGCAGGACTTCTTGAAGGAAGCAAAACAAAACTTCTTGATACAAGAAAGACAACGCCAAACATGAGAATCTTTGAGAAATATGCAGTTCGTGTTGGTGGTGGTTACAACCATAGATATAATCTTTCCGACGGAGTGCTCCTGAAAGATAACCATATCGGAGCAGCAGGAGGCGTAAGGAAAGCTGTTGAGATGGCAAAAGACTACGCCCCATTTGTAAGAAAAATCGAAGTTGAAGTTGAGAATCTTGAAATGGTAAAAGAAGCAGTAGAAGCCGGTGCAGACATCATCATGCTTGATAATATGTCAACAGAAGAGATGCAGGAAGCAATCAGGATCATTGACGGAAGAGCCGAGGTGGAATGTTCCGGAAATGTAACAAAAGAAAATATCGGACGCTTGACAGCTCTTGGGGTTGATTATATTTCCAGCGGTGCCTTAACACATTCCGCACCAATCCTTGATATCTCCATGAAAAATCTTCACGCTGTAGAGTAAATGTGACGGTAAAAGAACAATTACAAGTAGAGATTTCAATTTAGAAAGGAAGCGGCATGATGACAGGATCAGAGAGAAGAACTGCCATTATAAATCAGATAAAGACAAGCTCAGTGCCGGTACCGGGAAAGGCACTGGCTGCGCAGTTTGAAGTAAGCCGTCAGGTAATCGTGCAGGATATTGCGCTCATTCGTGCCGCAGGACACGATATTATCTCTACGAACAGAGGATATATTTTGCACGAATCACATTTAGTGGAAAGAACCTTCAAAGTGAAGCACACCGATGAACAGATCAAGGACGAGCTTTACGCAATCGTAGATCTCGGCGGAAGAGTTCGTAACGTGATGGTGAATCACAGAGTCTACGGACATATTGAGGCCATACTAAATGTCGATTCCAGACGAAAAGCAGAGGAATTCATTGATGATATCAGAAGCGGAAAATCAACTCCGTTGAAAAATATCACATCAGATTATCATTATCATGTGGTAGAAGCAGATAGTGAAAATACATTGGATATGATCGAAGAAGCGCTGAAAAAGAAAGGTTTCTTGCTGGAACAAGAAGAGTGGGAGAAGAAGCTTTTGCAAAATAGAGATTTATCGTAGAGATTCTTTTTCGAGTTCGGACGAAATCATACTAATGAAAACAAAGTAAGAAAATATTTTCTGGAAAAAGCAAAGCATGATTTAATTATGATTAGCCGGAAATCCTGTGACTTTAGTCATGGGATGGATAGGCTCACTATGATATAATACTTGTAGATAGTAATTGACTTAGTAACTGCATCACTAAGAACCAAAGTGAGTAATTACATCATTATAAGGCTAACTATCTAACAACTATTGATATATCATTCCTATGGCAACCTGGGAATGTAAAAGGCATTGGTAATTAGATAGTCACTGACCAAACAACTACGGCTGTTTGGATAAACCATCCGTATCTATGCAAATTGTGGTTCAGATACTCAATATAGTGGTGTCTGCTCACAAGTCATCGACTTTAGCCGATGGTGGTTGACAAATAAATCTCCTCATCATCGGGCGGAAGGTGATGGGGAGATTTTTATTTGCTTTTTTGGGGTCTATACTAAATGGTGTTGATGATGATTTTTCAACACCATTTTTTGTATTCACAAAAGATCTTCGCAATGCTATAAAATGAAACTATACCAATACAGCTGAATCTATCATTCCCACCTTCGTTTCCGTCTAAGGAAACGAAGGCAAAGGCACGGGAAGTTCTGAGTGCATGGACTGAAAGCTGACATTCTGCTGTAAGGGACCGTATCCGGCATCGTGCCGGACCAGTCTTTTTGTGTATGCCAGAGATAACAGCTGATTCAAAGCTCTGCATTTTACAGTTGACCTCAAAAATGAAATCGCATACAATGAAGGGCGGCGGGGTAGAAGATGCCCTGCGAAATCTTCTTGGGAGGAATTAACATGACTGATACAATGGAAGAAGTACTTGAAATGAGGCGCATGTGCAAGAAGAGCGACGATGCGCGCGATGCCGGACTGCCACGCGAGGTTCCCGGCGTAAGGAGAATCGATGACCTGAGCTACGGTCCTGACCCGAAGTGGCACCTGCTTGACCTGTACCTGCCGGAGAACGTGGAAGGCAAGATTCCCGTCATCATCAACGTTCATGGCGGCGGCTACTGCTACGGAACGAAGGAGACATACCAGTTCTACGGACTGAACCTGGCTGCGCACGGCTTTGCCTTCGTCAACCCGAACTACCGCCTCGCTCCAGAAGTGGTGTTCCCGGGCGAACTTGACGACGTCGACCGCTACATGCACTGGGTCAGCGACCACGCTGACGAGTACGGCCTCGACAGGAACAATGTCTTCATCGCCGGCGATTCGGCCGGCGGTCAGATGGCAGAGCAGTACATCGCAATTCTGACCAACCCCGAATACCGCAGCCTGTTCGGCTACGAGCCCGTTGATTTGAAATTCAGAGCCGCTGCCCTGAACAGCGGTGCGTTCTTCCTCTTGGACCCCGGCATGATTGCCGGCGAGCTGGATGCATACTTCCCGAAGGACATTGTTGAGAAGGACAGAAGGAGAATTTCAGCTGAGGACTACATCACGGAAGACTTCCTGCCCTGCTACCTCTCAACGGCCAATGAGGACTTCATCCACGACCAGACCATCAAGCTTGACGGCTTTCTGACCGCCCGCGGCGTTGAGCACGTCTGCAGGTCGTACGGCGACAAGGACAACCCTCAGCCGCACGTCTTCCTGATGAACCAGAAGGACGAAACCGCAAGGCAATGCAATGAGGACGAGGTGGAATTCTTCAGAAAGCATATGGGATAAGGTGTAACCCAGTTATGTAAGGTGTGAAGCCGAGCGGTTAGTCACCGAGCACTAGGACTGCTCGAACGCCGGCAGGCTTGACTTGCCAAGTGAGAGTTTTTTAGATGTAGCTGGGACGAATGGTCAGCCGGACGACCGCTGCAGGGCGTCGGCACGGGGATGGCCCTGCCGCTTGCGATGCACATCATCCTGGAACACGTGCCGCTCGAAGGCGCGGCTTCATGGTGGGCGTGTCCACGATGACCACCTGCTTCGCACCGGCAATCGCTCCGACTTACGGCGGCGTCATCCTGCATGAATTCAACTGGAATCAGATCTTCCTGTTCCTCGTCCATGTTCTTGCGTACTCGTTTGTCACCGGCATCATTTCAATTCCATAGCGCCGTATCGGTCAGCGCACTGGATTTAAATTCAAATTTATGGAGAGTCACCGTTATGATTAGAGAATTTCAAAGGGATGATATAAATAAAGTTGCAGATATATGGTTGGATATAAATATACAGGCACATAATTTTATCCCCGCCGAATACTGGAAAAGCAATTTCAAATCAGTAAAGGAAGCGTTGTTGCTAGCAGAGGTTTATGTGTATGAGTATGATACAGAAATACAGGGTTTTATAGGGTTAAATGATGAATATGTTGAGGGCATTTTTGTTTCTGATGAAATGCAATCGCGGGGTATAGGTAAAATTCTGCTGAATTATGCAAAGGATAAAAGGAATAAGTTGCACTTGAACGTATACCAGAAGAACACACGGGCAATATCTTTTTATAAGAGAGAAGGATTTGAGATTCAGTATAGTGGCTTATATGAGGCTACCGGAGAAAAAGATTATGTAATGACATGGCAACGCAAATAGAAATTCCAGTTTGTAGGGATGACATGAAAAATAAAGTTTAAGGAACAGAGCTTTATCCTGTTTACCTATACAAATTATAGGACAATTCATGGTTTTCACAGGCTCGAACCACTGGATTTTAAGGGAAAAGGTGCGTTTCCTATGTACAATAGGGGTTGAGTATGTTTTTCGTGGAACAACCGAGCCATGTGGAGAGCGTTACTTTGCTTCAGTGCGACGCTAGGCGTGGTGAAGCTTAGAAACGCTCCATGCGATAGTCACCCAAGAGAGGAGCGAGGCGACGATTGATTGGCAAGTGGTGAACCGCTGAGACGGTTGCTTTGATGTCAAGGAAGTCTTAAAATCGCTTGAAATAAGGGCATTTGCGAGATTGGATTAAGACCTTGTTATCTAATCCGGCAACTTGAGATTAGCAAAAATCGCTCTATCAGAATTTATCTAAGGGGTTAGGTTGTGACTTCGGATTAGATGTCATAAGGTTGTGGCAGTGGAATAGATGTCATGGAAATGTTATATTAGCAAGTGATGGGACTTTGTTGGTCCCATACAGATCGGGGTTTTCTGTGTCAAATCCACAGGTGTTTTTTGAAAGCGTGCAAGGAAACACGTTCTTTTAAGGACGTGATGAATTGCCTG
>OGRN01001727.1_pt1 | contig 18045 bp, 12 predicted proteins | sample 1553401 | NCBI WGS metagenome assembly OGRN01 (sample SAMEA2580096, study PRJEB22360) | human gut metagenome | biome: human gut; feature: human-associated habitat; material: faeces | place: Denmark | collected 2008/2010 | reverse complement strand
GGCCGCCTCGGCGAACTTTGCCTTCATCGTGGGGTTCTTCCAGGTGAGCTTGCGGATGGTTAGGCCCTCGGCCTTGTCGTTGGCAATGCGCAGCTGGCGCTCGGACGAGAGGAGGTTCTCCTTGACCTTGTTGAGGTGGTCGATGGTCTTGTCGATCTCCTCGATGGCCGTGCCGAACTTCTTGCTGGCCGTCTCGTAGTTCTTGCCGAACTTGGCCTTGAAGTCCTCGAGCGCGTCCTCAAAGCCCGTGATGTCGATGTTCTGCTGGCGGATCTCCTCCAGCTCGCGGCGGGCCTCCACGGCGTTTCTGCCGGCGTTGCGCAGCAGCGAGATGAGCGGCAGGAAGAACTGCGGGCGGATGACGTACATCTTGGGGTACAGGTACGAGACGTCCACGATGCCCGTGTTGTACAGCTCGCTGTCGGGCTCCAGCGTGGAGACGAGCACGGCGTACTCGCAGCCCTTGTCGCGACGGTCCTTGTCGAGCTTCTTGAGGTGGTCCTCGTTCCTCTTGCGGTTCACGGAGTTGTCGTCCTCGTTCTTCATGTCAAACATGATGGAGACGACCTCCACGCCGGAGTCATCAAGCTCGCGGAAGACGTAGTCTCCCTTGGTGCCGTCCACCACGTCGTTGTCCTTGTGGAACTCGGCCTTGGGGAAGGCCATCATGCGCACGCGGTTGAACTCCATCTCGCAGTGCTGCTCGAGGGTCTCCCCGATGAGCTTGACCGAGAGGCGGCTGCGCTGGCTGCGCAGGCGCTCGATCTCGTCCTCCTTGTCGCGGATGGCCTGGTCCTTGTAGCCGAGCTTCTCGGTCATCTCCTGCTTGAGCTGCGCCTCCACCTGGTCGCGCTCGAGCTGGGCGGCCGTGACCTGGCCCCTCAGGGCCACGATCTTCTCGCCCTGCTCGCTGGTGGCCTCACGCACCGCAAGGGCCTTCTCGCTGGCAAAGGCCTGCCGGGCCGCCCTTGCCTCAGCCTCGAGCTCGGCGATGCGCTGGTCCCTCTGGGCAAGGCCCGCCTCGGCCTCCTGGCGTGCCACCAGGCGGGCGTTCTCAACCAGGGCCTCGCCCTGCTCCACCTTGGCCTGAAGCTTGGCGATAAGTGCGTCCTTCTCGCCAATCTGCTGCTGGGCCTCAGACTGGGCGCGGCTGAGTTGGGCCTGCGCGAGCTCGCGGGCCTTGGCCCTGGCCGCCTGGACGGCAGCCTCTCTGCTCTGCTTCTCGAGCTGGACGTGACGCTCGATCTCCTTGTTGAACTCGGCGTCGCGCACCTGCTTGACTATCTGCGCGTACTCGTTCTCGTCGACGGTGAATGCTTCGCCGCAGTGCGGGCACCTGATCTCAGCCATGGCAGCCTCCCATTTGGAATCCAATTGCCCCTAGCCTACACGCCCCACCGGACACTAATGGCGCACAAAAGGCGCCCCTGTGGCACGGGTTTTCCGCAGGGGCGCCGTCGCGGCGTCCTTGCCGGGCAGTGTACATAAATACAAAAGGCCCTTCTCGCCAACTGGGAAAACTCGGCGAGAAGGGCCCGCAACCTGTGTTTTTGTACACTAACCGGCCAGCTCACCACCGTGCAAGGGCGGCTAGCGACCAAACGCCCCCGCCATTTACCGTCTCCTCGGTCAATTGTTGTCCGGTCGGCGATTACAGTAAGGAAGACGCAACCATAGTCGTTGGCCCATCGCCGGCGCACCAATAGAAAGGCACCTCAATGGCCACGCCAGAAGACAGGGAAGCTCAGCGGACAGAGCTCCACAAGGCAATCTGGGGCATCGCGGACGACGTCCGCGGCTCCGTGGACGGCTGGGACTTTAAGGCCTACGTCCTCTGCTTCCTGTTCTACCGCTTCATCTCGGAGGACCTCGCTCGGTACATTGACGCCGGCGAGCACGAGGCCGGAGACCCCGGGTTCTCGTATGCCAAGCTCTCCGACGAGGACGCGGAGGAGGCACGCGCGGGCATCGCAGAGGAGAAGGGCTACTTCATCCTGCCCTCTCAGCTCTTCCAGAACGTGGCCAAGGCCCCAGAGAAGGACCCCAACCTCAACATCCACGTGGCAGAAATCTTCAAGGCCATCGAAGGCTCGTCTGTGGGCCTTCCCTCCGAGAAGGACTTCAAGGGCCTCTTCGATGACGTGGACGTCACCTCCAACAGGCTCGGCGCCACGCTTGACGAGCGCAACGACCGCCTGGCAAAGATCATCACGGGCATCCGCGACCTCGACTTCGGCAGCGTCGAGGACGCGCACATAGACCTCTTCGGCGACGCCTACGAGTACCTCATGAACATGTACGCCTCAAATGCCGGCAAGTCCGGCGGCGAGTTCTTCACGCCGCAGGAGGTCTCCGAGCTTCTGGCCCGCATAGTCATCGGCAGCAAGACGAGCGTCAACAAAGTGTACGACCCGGCGTGCGGCTCTGGCTCCCTGCTGCTCAAGTTTGCCAAGGTCCTGGGGACAGACGGCGTCAAGCAGGGCTTCTTCGGCCAGGAGATAAACCCCACCACCTACAACCTCTGCCGCATCAACATGTTCTTGCATCACGTGAACTTCGACAAGTTCAGCATCGCTCGCGGGGACACGCTCACCAACCCCATGCACTTTGACGACGAGCCCTTCGACGCCATAGTCTCCAACCCGCCCTATAGCACCAAGTGGGTGGGCGACAACGACCCAACCCTCATCAACGACCCACGCTTCGCGCCAGCCGGCGTGCTCGCGCCCAAGTCAAAGGCAGACCTCGCCTTCACCATGCACATGCTCTCCTGGCTCTCCCCCAAGGGCCGCGCTGCCATCGTCGAGTTCCCCGGCGTGCTCTACCGCGGTGGCGCCGAGCAGAAGATCCGCAAGTACTTGGTAGACAAGAACTTCGTGGAGGCCGTGATCCAGCTCCCGGCAAACCTCTTCTTTGGCGTCACCATAGCCACCTGCATCATCGTGCTCTCCAAGGGCAAGACGGACGACAAGGTCCTCTTTGTGGACGCCTCATCCCTCTTCGAGCACGTGGGCAACAAGAACAAGCTCATGCCCAGCCACATAGGGAAGATCAACTCCCTCGTGCAGGAACGCACCGAGGAGCAGTATCTATCGAAGCTCGTCCCCATCGAGGAGTTGGGCGGAGAGAACAAGTACAACCTCTCCATATCCACCTGGGTGGAGAAGGAGGACACCACCGAGAAGATCGACATCGCAGAGCTCAACGAGCGCATCGAGAAGATCGTGGCCCGCGAGGCCGAGCTGCGTGGCCAGATCGACGCCATCATCGCGGACCTGGAGGCCTAGCCATGAGCAGGATTGACGACCTGATTGCCGAGCTATGCCCGGATGGCGTGGAGTACAAGAAGCTTGGAGAAGTTGCCAAGATTAAGAATGGCAGGGACTACAAGGGGCTTCCTGAGGGCGACATTCCCGTCTACGGAAGTGGCGGTATCATGGAGGCTCGAGTCGGCGTCTCGGCATATGACAAGCCCACCGTGCTCTTGCCTCGCAAGGGCTCCATTAGCAATGTCTTCTACGTCGACAAGCCGTTTTGGAATATCGACACAGCCTTCTACACCGTCATTGACGAGTCTCAGCTAATTCCGCGTTACTTCTACCACGTAATGCTCGCGGCCCACGTCGAGAATTACAGCACCGGAAGCGCAGCGCGACCTTCCCTGACCCAGAGCGCTCTCAACAAGATAGAAGTCCCTGTTCCTCCTATGGATATTCAGCAAGAAATTGTAAAAGTACTTGATTCTTTTATTACGCTGGAGGCGGAGCTGGAGGCGGAGCTGGAGGCGGAGCTGGAGGCAAGGAAGACTCAGTATCGCTACTACCGCGACCAACTGCTGTCCACGGAAAGCCTCTATGCGACGGACGGCAAGCCGGTCGAAATGAAGAAACTGGGGGATATCGTAGACATTCTCGATTCAAAAAGAAAACCAGTTAAACGTGGCGAGAGATCAAAAGGCGAATACCCATACTATGGTGCCAATGGCATTAAGGATTATGTTGGTGACTTTTTATTTCACGGCACTTTTCTACTTGTTGGCGAGGATGGGTCCGTTATAACCGAAGACGGAAAACCGATAATCAACTGGGCAGTGGGAAAAATATGGGTGAACAATCACGCCCATGTCCTTCAAGAAAGGACCGATGGACCAGCATTCCTCCGCTATCTAAAGTATGCGCTGGAATGCAAGGACGTGACCGATATTGTTCACGGAACGCCACCGAAGCTAAATCAGAAATACTTGCGAGAGATTGAGATCCCCGTTCCCTCCCTCGCCACCCAGCAGAAGGTCGTGAACATTCTCGACCGCTTTGACGCCCTCACCACGTCGCTCACCGACGGCCTGCCCGCAGAGATAGAGGCCCGCCGCCAGCAGTACGCCTACTACCGAGACAGGCTCTTGGCCCTCCCGCGCAAGAGCAGTTAGGACCCGCCATGCCCTCCGACAAGACCAAGAGCTACTCGCTTCTCCTCCAGGGGCCGGACCGCACCGTTTGCGCAGAGGCTCCCGATGGGGGTCGCACCTCGGAGGCCTACCAGTCCGAGGCCAAGCTCGAGGAGGAGCTTCTGGCTCAGCTCACGGGGCAGGGATACTCACGTATCTGGCCCAAGTCCGAGGCAGAGCTGGTGGCAAACCTCCGCGCCCAGCTGGAGAGGCTCAACGGCTTTGCCTTCACCGACCCCGACTGGGAGCGCTTCTTCCGCGAGGTCATAGCCAACAAGGCCGAGGGCATCCGCGAGAAGACCCGCCGCATCCAGAGGGACCCCGTCATAGACTTCACGCTGGAGAACGGCACCCTGCGCAACGTCATGCTCCTGGACCGCAACCACATCTACAAGAACGACCTCCAGGTCATGAACCAGTACGAGGCCAACGAGGGCACGCACAAGAACCGCTACGACGTGACCATCCTCGTGAACGGCCTTCCGTTGGTCCACATAGAGCTCAAGCGCCGGGGCGTGCCCATCTCAGAGGCCTTCAACCAGATAGAGCGCTACCAACGGGAGAGCTTCTGGTCCGAGTCGGGCCTCTTCGAGTTCGTGCAGGTCTTTATCATCTCAAACGGCACGCGTACCAAGTACTACTCAAACACCACCCGCTGGGAGAAGGCCAACGGCTCCAGGAAGAAGTCCTCGGCAACCTTCCAGTTCACCAACTGGTGGACCGACGCGAAGAACCGTCCCATCAGGGACCTCGCCCCCTTTGCGGCGTCATTTCTTGCCAAGGGCACGCTCCTCATGGTGCTCACCCACTACTGCGTCTTTGACGTGAATGAGAACCTGCTAGTCATGCGTCCCTACCAGATTTGCGCGTGCGAGAGCATCCTCAACCGCATCCTCATCTCGGAGTACGACAGGAAGAAGCTCGGCACCCTTGAGGCCGGAGGCTTCATCTGGCACACCACGGGCTCGGGCAAGACGCTCACCTCCTTCAAAACCGCCCAGTTGGCCGCCCGGATGGACGGCGTGGACAAGGTTCTCTTCGTGGTTGACCGCAAGGACCTAGACTACCAGACCATGCGCGAGTACAACCGCTTCCAGGAGGGTGCGGTCAACGGCTCCAAGGACACCCGCGCCCTTGCCCAGAACCTGGAGGCCCCGCGCGGCCAACGCAAGATCTGCGTCACCACCATCAACAAGCTGGCCAGCTACCTCAAGCGTGCAAACACCAAGAGTGAGGTCTTTTCTCGCCACACGGTCTTTGTCTTTGACGAGTGCCACCGCTCCCAGTTTGGCGAGATGCACAAGGCCATAACCAAGGCCTTCCGCAACTACCACCTGTTTGGCTTCACAGGCACGCCCATCTTCCCGGAGAACTGCCCCAGCGGCGGAGACCCCAACCTCAGAACCACGGAGCAGGCGTTTGGCGACAGGCTCCACACCTACACGGTGGTCAACGCTATCAACGACGAGAACGTGCTTCCCTTCAAGGTCGACTACATCAGCACCTTCCAGCGCAAGTCAGACGGCCAGAGCCTGGGCATAGAGGTTGAGGGCATAGACACCGCCTCGGCCTGGCAGAGCCCCCAGCGCATCCGCAACGTGTCCACCTACATCCTGGACAACTTCGACGCCAAGACAAAGCGCAACGCCCAGGGATACGTGGTCAAGGGCACGGCCAGGCGCGGCTTCAATTCCATCCTTGCCTGCGACTCCGTCAAGTCCGCCAAGGCCTACTACCAGACGCTTCGCGAACTCATTGCCGAGCGAGAGGACTGCAACCTCAGGATTGCCACCATCTTCACCTATGCCGCCAACGGCGCGGAGGACCCCAACGGCTTCATCGACGACGAGGAGCTTGACTGCTCCGAGATGCCAGCGGCGGACCGCGACTTCCTGGATGCCGCCATCACAGACTACAACGGCATGTTCTCCACGAGCTTCAGCACCGACGGGCAGGGCTTCGACGGCTACTACAAGGACGTCTCGCGCCGTATGAAGGGAGAGGGCGAGGGCGGAAAGCCCCTGCCCCAGAGCGAGTGCCTTGACCTTCTCATCGTGGTGGACATGTTCCTCACCGGCTTTGACGCCAAGACCCTGAACACCCTCTGGGTTGACAAGAACCTCCGCATGCACGGGCTCATCCAGGCGTTCAGCCGCACCAACCGCATCCTCAACTCGGTCAAAACCTTTGGCAACGTCGTCTGCTTCCGTAACCTTCAAAAGAATGTGGACGAGGCCATCGGGCTCTTCGGAGACCCGGAGGCCGGCGGCATCGTCATCCTCAAGCCCTACCAGACCTACTTCGAGGAATATGCAAGGAAACTCAGGCACCTGCTCGAGGACTTCTCGTTTGACGTCCTTAACGAGCCCATAGGAGAGGCCGCCGAGCGGGACTTCATCAACACGTTCTCGGCCATCCTGCGCCTGCGCAACATCCTCACCAGCTTTGACCAGTTTGCCGCAGATGACACGCTGAGCCCGCTCACGCTTCAGGACTACCAGAGCTACTACCTGGACCTGCGCGATAAGTACCGCAACCGCAACAAGGGTGAGAAGGAGTCCATCGCGGACGACCTGGTGTTTGAGATGGAGCTCGTGCGCCAGATCGAGGTCAACATCGACTACATCCTTCATCTCGTGGAGCAGCGTCACGGAGACAACGTCAAGGACAAGGAGATTGCCGAGCAAATCCGCACGTCCGTCCTCTCGTCTCCGGAGCTACGAGACAAGCAAGACCTCATCGAGCGCTTCCTGGAGATGGCCGGTTTTGGGGATGCCCCGGCTACGTTTGTTATCGACCCCATGGCGTCCGAGGACGAGCGCCACGCCATTGTCGCCACGCAGTGGACGAGCTACGTTGCAAACTCCATGAGAGAAGAGCTCAACGGCATCATCGAGGACGAGAGACTTAAGGCGGACGAGACCTGGGACCTGGTCCAGGAGGCCTTCGAGGCAGGGCGCGTGCCACAGGAGGGTACCGCCGTGGCACGGATCCTTCCGCCCGTCTCACGCTTTGCCAAGGGCAATCCGCAGGCGGAAAAGCGCCACAGGGTGACCGCGCGTCTTGCCGAGTTCTACCAGCGCTTCCGCACCCTTGCGACCGGGCTGCCCCGCAGAGAGGAATAGGGGTCCGCGCGCTTCTCGACCATCCGCGCAGTGTACAAAATAACAAGCAAAGGGCCCTTCTCGCCGAGTTTTCCCAGTTGGCGAGAAAGGCCTCTTGTGTTTATGTACACTAGCCGGCCAGTCAGCTGGCCGATGGACCGGTCAACGCCGCGTGCCGTCCTAGCGACCCGAGGTGGTGCCGCCGTCGATGGAGAGGCACTCGCCGGTAATCTCGCGGGCAAAGTCGGAGGCCATGAAGACCGTGGCCCAGGCGATGTCCTCGGCCTGCTGCGCGTGGCCCATCGGGATCATGCTCTTGACGGAGGCGTTCCACAGCTCCTCGCGCTGCTCGGGCGTGGTGGTGTTCTTGACGTCCGGGTTCCACTCGTTGGCCATGCCGTCCAGGATCTCCTCCCACATGGCGGTGCGGATGATGCCCGGCAGGATGGAGTTGACGCGCACGCCGTAGGGGGCGGCCATCTTGGCGGCGGACTGGGTAAGCGAGGTCACCGCGGCCTTGGAGGCGGAGTAGGCCTGCAGCATGTTCATGCCGTCGCGGCCGGCGATGGAGCTCACCGTGATGAAGTTGCCGGACTTCTGGCCCTCCAGGACCTTGAGGCCGTGCTTGAGCATGTTGACGGTGCCGCCCACGTTGATGCTGAAGAGGCGCTCGACCTCCTCGGGCTTGATGTACATGAGGTCCTGCAGGCAGATGACGCCCGCAGCGTTGACGATGACGTCGAGCTTGCCGCCGCCAAACTCCACGGCGTCGGCGATGAGCTTCTCGACGTCCTCCTCGACGGCCACGTCGCACTTGGTGAAGCCGGCGCGCACGCCCATGGCCTCAAGCTCGGCGACGGTCTCCTCGCCCTGATCGACCTTACGGTTGCCCAGGTAGACGTTGGCGCCGCAGCCGGCAAACTGGATTGCCATCTCCTTGCCCAGGCCGCGGCCCGCGCCGGTGATAAGGACGGTCTTGCCGGTGAAGTCGATGTTCATTGCCATGCTAGTCCTCCTCTTAAGTGGCCCGGAAAGCCCCCGCTTCCCCGCCGGCCAAGGGCAAATCTAGACCCTTGAGGCCACTCCAAGGCAATGCGCGCCTACGCCAGCGGGCGAGGCGAATCCGCAAACGGTAGTGAGAAGGTTCCCAGCTCAATGGGGGTGTCTCGCATATTGGGGACGCGTTCAAGTTTGCGCAAAAAAGGACAGGTCCGCTCCGTCCGCCACATGGCGAGAAGAACGAACCCGTCCCAAGTTTGCGCAAAATGGAACACGTCCCCAATTTGAGGGGCTAGCGCTGGCGCTGGCCGTAACCGTAGCCCTCCTGCTGTTGCTGGAGCCACTGCTGGAACTGCTGGAGCAGCTGGGAGTTGTCCTGGCCGGAGCCGTTCCCGTTGCCATTGCCATTGACGTAGGAGTTGATGTCGCTGACCGGCTGGTTGTTGGCCTCCTCCTGCTGCCTCTGGAGCTCCTCGTCGGAGCCCAGGGTGACGTCGAAGGTCTTCTGGTCGTTGCCACGCATGACCGTGACCTGGACCGTCTCGCCGATGCTGTGGGAGCGCACGGCCAGGATGGCGCCGTCGGCGGACGTGATCTGCGTGCCGCCAATGCCCACGATGATGTCGCCCTTCTGGATGCCGGCCTCGTCGGCGGGACTGCCCGAGGTGACCTCGGCCACGTAGGCCCCCTGGCTCACGGAGAGCTTGTTGGCCTTGGCGTTCTGGGCGTTGACCGTCTGCATGGACAGGCCGATGTAGGCGTGGGTGACCTGCTCGCCGTTCACGATCTTCTGGGCCACGTCGACGGCGTAGTTGCCCGGGATGGCAAAGCCGATGCCGGCAAAGCTCTCCGTATCGGAGGAGTAGAGCGTGCAGATGCCCACAAGCTGGCCGCGGTCGTTGACAAGCGCACCGCCGGAGTTGCCGGGGTTGATGACCGCGTCTACCTGGATGAGGTTGGTGTAGAGGGTGTTTCCCGAGCTGGACTGCATGAGCTCGTTGCGCGTCAGGGCAGAGACGATGCCCTGCGAGACGGACTGCTCGAGGCCAAACGGGCTGCCCACGGACATGACCCAGTCGCCCACCTGCAGGGCGGAGGAGTCCCCCATCTCGATGGGCGTGACGGAGTCTCCCTGGAGGTCCGCCTTGACGACGGCAAGGTCGCTCGAGCTGTCCGTACCCACGAGCTCGGCGTCGTAGCTCTTGCCGTTGATGGTCACGGTGATGCTGTCGGCGTCCTCGATGACGTGGTTGTTGGTGATGATGTTGCCCTCGGTGTCCAGCACCACGCCGGAGCCCAGGCCCTCGCCGGAGTCATAGGTGCAGGAGACCGTGACCACGGACGGCAGCGACTTGGCGGCCACCGCCCTTGCGGTGGAGGTGTCGTTGTCGGACGGGTTGATGGTGATGGACTGGCTGGAGCCCGTGGTGAAGGTTGCGCTCGTCTTGCCGATGACACCCGTGCCCAGAAGCACGCCCGTCAGCGCCGCCGCGCCCACCACGCCGCCGGCAACGCCTAGGAGCACGGCCCTGACGCCGGGATGGTGGCGACGGGGCTCCTTGGAGCTGGGGGCTCCGCTGGCAGAAGGGGCAGCCTCGGATGCCTGGGGCGCCACGCGGGTGCCGCCAAGCTCCTCGGGCATGGGAGGCCTCTTCTGCGTGGGCTGCGCGCCCTCGTCACCAGGTTGCTGGTTCGTGCCATTGTAGTTCTCGTCCATGGTGCATCCCTCTCTCTGGCGCGTGCCCACCCGGGCGCCGCGCCGCTTTGTTTCATGAACGAATGTACCCCACGGGCACGGGGCGTTTCTCGCCAACGCGCGATGCCACGCCGCCGGCACGACCCTTTTTGCTTCCTGAAAAAGGCCGCCTCCCCCTGGGAGACGGCCTCGGGTTGACAAAGGGACTGTCCCTTTGTCAACTTCCTAGATGCGGAAGAGGTATCCCACGCCGCGAATGGTGACGATGTGGCTTGCCACCTGCGGGCCCACCTTGGAGCGCACGCGCCTGATGTGGACGTCCACGGTGCGGGTACCGCCGCAGTACTCAAAGCCCCAGACGCGGTGGAGCAGCGTCTCGCGCGAGTAGGCGCGGGAGGGGTGGGTGGCCAGGAAGGAGAGAAGCGAGTACTCCATGAGGGTGAGGTCCACGGGCTTCTCGTCAATGTAGACCTGGTAGGTGGCCAGGTTGATGGTCATGTTGTCCACGGTGACGATGTCTGCCGGGGCGCTCTCCTCGCCAGGCCACAGAAGCAGCGTGCAGCGGACCTCGAGCTCGGCCGCGCCGGCGGTGGAGAGGATGAAGTCGTTCTTGCCCTGCATGGGCATGTGGAGCGTGGCCAGCTTGTCCGGGTCCTGGACAAAGAGCATGGGGATGAAGCCGTTCTCGGCCACGAAGGAGTCCACGGAGTTGAGGGTGTCCTGGCTCATGCCCTCCCCGTCCAGGATGACGAGGTCAAACTCGTGGCCGGAGGAGATGGCCTGCGGGAAGGTCTCCTCGTTGGCAAGCGCGATGGAGACGTCGACGGCATGCGACAGCTCGCGCATGCGGTCGTGCAGTCTGGTGGTGGCTGAGACAAGCAGGATGTTCTTGTGATGCACCCTCGGGCCCCCTGTGCTATGCGGACATATATTCTCCAGAAGCCTACCACACGCATGCGGCCACGCGCGGCGGCGCCACAAAATAACAAATGCGCCCCAGCTCAGAGGGTGAGCCGGGGCGCATCCTGTCGATTTTGCGGCACGAACGTGCAAGCGGGCGCGCTTCTCGCCTGCGCTTCCGCCCGCGCGAGGGGCGCAGGCGCTACTTGATGGAGCCGAGAAACTCCGCCGTGCGAGCATTCTTGGGTCGGTCGAAGACGTCTTCGGGCAGGCCCTGCTCCACGACGACGCCCTCCTCCATGAAGACCACGCGGTCGGCCACGTCGCGGGCAAAGCCCATCTCGTGCGTGACGACGATCATGGTCATGCCGGAGTTCTCCGCGAGGTCGCGCATGACGTCCAGGACGCCGCGCACGAGCTCTGGGTCAAGCGCGGAGGTGGGCTCGTCAAAGAGAAGCACGTCCGGGTGCATGGCCACGGCGCGGGCGATGGCCACGCGCTGCTGCTGGCCGCCGGAGAGCTGGGCGGGCTTGAAGTCGGCGCGGTCGGCCAGGCCCACGGCGGTGAGCTGCTTCATGGCCTCGGCCTCGGCCTCCTCCTTGCTCTTCTTGAGCACCTTGGTCTGGCCGATCATGACGTTCTGCTTGGCCGTGAGGTGCGGGAAGAGGTTGAAGCCCTGGAAGACCATGCCCACGTCGCGGCGGAGCTTGTTGACGTCGGCGTTGCTCTTGCCGGTAATCTCTTGGTCCTCGATGAGGATGTGGCCGGCCGTCGGCGTCTCCAGCAGGTTGATGCAGCGCAGCATGGTGGACTTGCCGGAGCCGGACGGCCCCAGCACGACGACGACCTCGCCGGGCCAGACGTTGATGTTGACGTCCTTCAGAACCTGCGTCGCATCGAAGCTCTTGTTGAGGTGCTCGATGCGCACGATGGGGTGCTCGCCGGGCGTGAAGTGGTGGCGCGTCAGGCCCTGGTCGGCGTCCCAGGCAATGCGGGCGGCCTCCTCGGCGGGAAGCGCGGGCGGCACCTGTACGGCAGGCGCGTGCGAGAGAATTTTACTGGACATCGGCGGCCTCCTTCAGCTGGGCCTTGGCCTTGGGCCTGGGGCCCTCGCCGCGCTCGGAGCGGGCGATGCGGTTCTCGACGATGCTGACGACCTTGATCAGCGGCAGGGTGACGATGAGGTAGAAGATGCCGGCGGCCACGTACGGGGTGATGTTGCCGGACACTGTGGTGAGGTTCTTGGAGAACATCATGAGCTCCATGACGCCCACGGAGGAAAGCAGCGAGGTGTCCTTGAAGGAGGTGATGAAGTCGCTGGTCACGGTGGGGATCACGCGGCGCACGGTCTGCGGCAGGATGATGGTGAACATGGTCTGGACGTAGCTCATGCCAAGGGAGCTTGCGGCCTCGTACTGGCCCTGCGGGATGGACTGGATGCCCGCGCGGAAGATCTCGGCCAGGTAGGCAGAGGAGTTGACGGCCATGACGATGATGCCCAGCAGGTTGTTGTCGATGTTGATGCCAACCATGGGCAGGCCGAAGAACATGATGTAGATCTGCAGGAAGAGCGGGGTGCCGCGCAGGATGTTGATGTAGACCACGGCGATGGCGCGCAGCAGGCGGTGCTTGGAGATCTTGAGCAGCGAGAAGAGCAGGCCGAGCGCGATGGCAAACGGGTAGGCCGCGATGACGATGCCCAGGCACAGAAGCCAGCCGGGGAACAGCGACGAGAAGGACGTGACCAGAAGCTGCGGCTTGAAGAACATGCCGAGGAACTGGTTGGAGTTCCACGCCTTCACCCACGCCTGGTTGTCGAGCCAGTTGACGATGGACTGCAGCGGCGTGTTGGCGATGACCGTGATGGCGGGAGACGCCGCGAGCTGGTGGCTTGCGCCGTCGTCGGTGGTGTAGGAGCCCGTGACCTGGTAGTCTCCGCCCTCGCCGGGGAACTGCATGTCGGTGACCTCGAGGCGCAGCAGCGACCCCTCGGGGATGCTCGTGGCAAAGCTCACGGTGATGCTCTGGCCGGAGGGTGCGGCGGTGCCGTCGACGTTCACACGGTTGAGGCCCTCGAGCACGGTGATGCGCGTGGTGGAGCCGTCAAAGGTCGCGCCCTCGGGCAGCTGCAGGGTCACGGACGAGACGTCCTCGCCGGACTCGACCGTTCCCTCCCAGGTAAGGCGCGTGTTCATAGCGCCAATGACGCCGGAGCCGCCGTCCTCGTTGGGCTTGGCGGTGGCCTTCTCGGTGGTCATGGCAAGCGCTGCCTGCGGGGTGGCCAGGGCCACGCCGCAAGACGCCACGAGCACCGCGGCAAACAGGGCCGCCAGCGCGTGCGCCAGACCGCCTCTCTTGCTCGGGAGCTGCATCTTCTCTCCATTCATAAGCCGTGGGCGGAACCCCTCTGAGGAAGGGCCCCGCCATCTTGTCTACCTGCTGAAACGCTGCGATTGAGCCTTATGGCGGCCTAGATCTCGGAGCCGAACCACTTGGTCTCGATCTCCTTCATGGTGCCGTCGGACTTCATGTCCTCCAGGGCCTTGTTGACGGCCTGGGTGAGCTCGGGGTTGTCCTTGGAGACGGCGATGCCGTACTGCTCGCCGGTCGGGATCTCCTTGACGATCTGGAGGTCGGAGAAGGACTGGGCCAGCATGTAGGAGGCAACGGGAAGGTCGACGACCATGGCCTGGTAGAGGCCGGTCTGGACGCCAGTGAGGGCGGCGGTCACGTCGTCGACGGGCACGCGGACGGCGTCGGGGAGGTTCTCGCCGATCCACTCGTCGCCGGTGGTGCCGCCCTGGCAGACAACCTGCTTGGAGGCGTCGTTCAGGGTCTCCTCGGTCTCGGAGGAACCCTTGGCCACGACGATGGCCTGGTTGGAGTCAAGGTAGGGCTCGGAGAAGTCGACGGACTCCATGCGCTCGTCGGTGATGGTGATGGCGGCGATGGAGACGTCGGCCTTGCCGCCCTGCTTGATGATGGGCACCAGGGTGTCGAACTTCTGGTTGGGCAGGTAGGAGGCGGTGAGGCCCATCTTCTCGGCGACGGCGTTGATGACGTCGACGTCAAAGCCCACGGGCTCGCCGGTCTTCTCGTCCATGTACTCGAAGGGGGCAAAGCCCAGCTCGGCGACGACGGTGAGCTTGCCGTCCTCGATGAGGGCCATGCCCTTCTTCTCGTCGGACTTGGCGTCGGAGGAGGAGTCGGTGCTGGCGGCGTTGGAGTTGCCGCAACCGGCAAGCACGGCGCCGGCGGCGACGGTGCCAAAGGCGGCCAGGAACTCGCGACGGTTCATGTTCATCTGCATGGTGGGTCCTTTCCCAGGGATGGCTAGGGCATCTGCCCGGTCACTGAAATGCAGGCGAGAAGCGCGCCTCTTGCCTGCAAAGGGTTGCTACATTGCGAAGCCGAACCACTTGACCTCGAGGCTCTCGATGGTGCCGTCGTCCTTGAGGGCGGCGATCGCCTCGTTGATGGCGGCGGTGAGGCCGGCGTTGGACTTGGAGACCACGATGCCGTACTGCTCGCCGGTCGGGATCTCAATGGCCACCTGGCAGTCGGTGAAGGAGTTGTTGCAGAGGTACTTCATGACGGGCAGGTCAGCGGAGGCGGCGTCGTAGATGCCGGTGGAGACGCCGGTCACGGCCTGGACGGGGTCATCGAGCGAGACGATGGTGGCCTTGGGCAGGTTCTCCTGGGCCCAGGCCTCGCCGGTGGTGCCGGACTGGCAGGCAATCTTCACGCCATCGGCGTTCAGGGCCTCGGCCGTGGTCTTGTCGGAGTCGGCCTTGACGACGACGCCCTGGTTGGAGTCGATGTAGGGATTGGTGAAGTCAATCTCCTGCTTGCGCTCGTCGGTGATGGTGAAGTTGGAGACGCCGCAGTCAGCCTTGCCGCCCTGCTTGATGAGCGGAATGATGCTGTCGAACTTCATGGCCGGCAGGTACTCGCAGGTGAGGCCCATCTTTGCTGCGACGGCGTCCATGAGATCGACCTCAAAGCCCACGGCGGTGGTGCCATCCATGTAGTCGAACGGCGGGTTGGCCAGGTCAGAGGCAACGATGATCTTGCCGTCCTGGACTAGGGTGTAGCTGGCGGCGTTTGCGGAGTCGGTGCTGACGGCAGCGCCTGCGCCAGAGTTGCCGCCGCAGCCTGCGAGCACGGCTGCGCCAGCCGCAGCTCCAAGGCCAAGGATGAAGTTGCGGCGGTCAAGCGTCTTGTTGAGGTTCATGCTGGGATTCCCTTCCCAAAAAAGCTTTGGCGCGCGGTCACGCCCTTTCCCGACGGAAGGCACGAGGTCTTCCCCGTGTCAGGGCATGCGCCCCGTCCGTCGCCTGATTGACCAGTTTGCGCCAGCTTTCTTTCAGCCTCGGCACATCCAGGCTTTCTTTACACGATTGACATACTGGACGCTCATTTTTGCATGATAGCTAATATTTGCAGCCAATTTGCTAGTTTTGATGCATATTGAAACACGTATGGCCAGATGGAGTCACATCAATATGCATACGCATAGAGGCTACATGCAGCACCTCAAGACTCTCCGGCGGAGTTCTGCTGCGCAGAACTGCCCTTCGTGTGAGTGATTTCCAAAAAGTTGTGCAGAAGTCCGCTTCGTGCGAGTGGCTTTCCGGCCAATTTGGCCCAATCGGCGCCGGTCGCGTGAAGAAACCCCAGTTGGCAAATGGCCAATACTCGCAAGGGCCCAAAAACAGGCTCACACGAAGGTCACTTCTGCACAGAGTTTTCCAAATCGCTCACATCAAGGTGACTTCTGCGCAAATACGCAAGGGCGGCACCTCGGCAGACCAGCCGGGGCGCCGCCCTCGTGGTTCTCAGGCCCGATTACGGGCGCGCGGGCCTAGAAGCCGCCGTAGTAGCGCTTGCGCTCCCAGTCGGTGACCGCGGTGCAGTAGTCGTTCCACTCGCGCTTCTTCTCCTGCACCAGGTAGTCAAAGATGTGGTCGCCCAGGACCTCGCGCATGAGCTCGGACTCCTCGAAGTTCTGGATGGCCTCGCCCAGGGTGCGCGGCAGACGCCTGATGCCCTTGGCCTCGAGCTCCTTCTGGCTGAGGAGGAAGGTGTCGCGCGCGGACTCCTCGGGCAGGGGCAGCTCCTCCTCGATGCCCCTGAGACCGGCGGCGATGGTGGCGGCCAGCGCCAGGTACGGGTTGGCGGTGGGGTCGGGGCTGCGCAGCTCGATGCGGGTGGAGACGTGCTTGCCCGGCTTGTGGGCCGGAATGCGCACCAGGGCCGAGCGGTTCTTGCGGCCCCACGTGGCGTAGTTGGGGACCTCGCCCGTGGAGATGAAGCGCTTGTAGGAGTTGACGGTGGGGTTGGTCACCAGCGTGAACTCCGGCGCGTACTTGAGGATGCCGGCCACGTAGTGCTGGGCCAGGTCGGAGAGGTGCGCCACATGGTAGTCCTTGGGGGCCCAGAAGAGGTTCTCGCCCTCGTGGCTGAAGAGGGACTGGTACAGGAACATGGCACTGCCCGGCTGGCCCGCGACGGGCTTGGGCATGAAGGAGGCGTACATGCCCTGCTGGGCGGCCAGCTGCTTGATGACCAGGCGCGCGGTGACGATGTTGTCGGCGCAGCTCACGGCCTCGGTGAAGCGCAGCTCGACGCCGTTTTGGGACGGACCCGCGGCGTGGTAGGAGTACTGCACCGGGATGGACATCTTCTCGAGCATCAGCGTGGTCTGGCGACGCAGGTCGTTTGCGTTGTCCATGGGCGTGAGGTCAAAGTAGCCCGCATCGTCCTTGGGTCTGAGCTCGTGCTGGCTGTCGGAGTAGAAGTACTCGATCTTGGGTCCCACGTTGGGGATGTAGCCCATCTTGTCGGCCTTGGTGAAGACCTTGAGCAGGCAGTTGCGCGGGTCTCCGTCAAACGGCTCGCGGGGGGGCGTGTAGACGTCGCAGAAGACGCGCGCCACACCGGACTCGGTCGGGCGCCACGGCAGAAGCGTGAAGGTGTCGGGGTCCGGGAAAGCCAGCATGTCGGACTCCTCCAGCGACACGAAGCCGTCAATGGACGAGCCGTCAAAGCCGATGCCCTCCTCAAAGGCCTCCTCGAGCTCCTCTGGGGAGATGGCAAAGGACTTGAGGTTGCCTAGGACGTCGGTGAACCAAAGGCGGACAAAGCGGATGTCTCGCTCCTCGACGGTGCGAAGAACGAAGTCGATGTCCTTCTCGCTGCTCATGCAGACTCCTTCCAGGGGTCGGCGGGGAAATTCTTCAATCCGGGCTAGGTTCTCACAAGCGTGTTACGCACGTGTTTCACCCCACCGGATGCCCGCTCACCTCACAGAATCTGCCGCCTGTCTCCCATCGCACGTCAGGCGAGAAGAGCCCGCCGCCGCAGCTCCCTACCGCTGGCAGTCGCAGGACTTGGCGCGCGCGAGGGCACGATCGGCGTCGGCGAGCATGCGCTTTGCGGCCGTGCAGTCTCCCTTGCCGTGCGCCGAACAGCTTCCGCCGCACTCGGAGCAGCCGTTCTTCTGGCTCTTGCCGAGGTAGCGAATGCATGCCACAAATGCCGCCGCGACGGCGACAACGATGATGACGTCCACGGGGCTCATGGGACCCTCCCCTTCCGGCCGCTTGGCGGCCATGCCGCCTGGAATCAATCCCAGGCGAGAAAAACGTTAGTTAGCCTAGGGCAACTATACCCAACTGCGGCATACTATATGGTTGGCGACCGAAGGTCGCATGCAATGTTCGCGTAAATCCTAGGAGGAAACGCATGGCAGAAGACACGATGAAGCTCGTCCTTATCCGTCACGGCGAGTCCGAGTGGAACAAGCTCAACCTGTTCACCGGCTGGACCGACGTCGAGCTGTCCGAGACTGGCGAGAAGGAGGCTGCCGCTGGGGGGCGGGGCCCCCAAGTCAAGCTCGG
>OGRN01001725.1_pt1 | contig 18055 bp, 17 predicted proteins | sample 1553401 | NCBI WGS metagenome assembly OGRN01 (sample SAMEA2580096, study PRJEB22360) | human gut metagenome | biome: human gut; feature: human-associated habitat; material: faeces | place: Denmark | collected 2008/2010 | reverse complement strand
GTAGAGCACTTGACTTTTAATCAAGTTGTCCGGGGTTCGAATCCCCGCACGCTCATTTCTCAGAGAAGGCTTAAATCCAGTAATTATAAGGATTTAAGCCTTTTTTATATCTGTTGAAAGCCAGAGATTATTTGTGCCAGATTTTCTTCCGTACAAGGACATCCTTCAGACATCCATTGATGAATCAGTGTGAAACTTCCAATAGAATGGTATAAAAAAGTATATCGTTCTGTAATGCTGGCATCATCTGAAAGATATTTCATCATATAATAGTCAGTCAAATGCTTTTCAAATAAATTCGACCCATTATTAGCCAGTAAGATCTGAAAGATTTCCTGATTACTTCTGATGTAACCAATGATTCCAGTCAGAGAATAGAGACGGTCCGGAGAATTTGAGCCAGACACATAGTTTGTCTTTAGAAAAGAGTCCATTTGAAGAAATATGTCATGATAAATATCAAAGAGTAGTTCATAGATATTGGAATAGTTTGCATAAAAGGTAGATCGATTCAAGTCCGCGCAGATACAAAGTTCTTTAATCGAAATCTTGGAGACAGGTTTTTTCTTCATCAGTAAGAGAAGGGAACGCTTTAGAGCGTTTTTGCTTTTGCTGATTCTTTTATCTTCTGTATCTTTTTTCTCCTTCACAGATATCCCCCTTTCTTTTGATGTATTTTATTAAACAATTATTATATTTATGTTGGATAACCAACAAATGATGGAGATTGTTGATTGAAAATAGTATACAATATCTTATACTAAAAGTAAATATTTAAAAAATAATATATGTAGAAGGGAATTTTTAGATAATGAAGAATATATGTGTAATAACAGGTGGCGGAAGTGGTATGGGATTGGAAACGGCAAAGCTGGTCGGAAAAGATCATAAGATCATCCTGGTTGGGCGTACAGTTTCTAAGCTTGAGAATGCGATTAATGAATTAAAGGGATTGGGAATAGAGGCGGAAGCATTTCCATGTGATACAAGTGACAGAGATTCTGTAAAAAAACTGACAGCTTATGCATCTGAACAGGGGAGTGTAAAAACTGTGATCCATGCAGCAGGTGTATCTCCCCACATGGCAAATGGAGAGAAAATATTCACAATTAATGCCGTGGGGACCATTAATGTGGATGAGGAGTTTGCAGAGGTCATGAAGGACGGGGGCTGTATCTTGAACGTTTCTTCTATGTCTGCATATATGCTCCCTCCGGATAAGGTTCCTGCACAAATGTATCAGTTAAGCCTAACGGATATTGATGCATTTAAAAATGCTGCAGTTCAGATGTTATCAGCGGTTCCAGAAGAACAGCAGACAGGAACGGCATATACAGTATCCAAAAACTTCGTAATGTGGTATACTTCAAGAATGGCACTTCGTTACGGGAAAAAGGGTATCCGTGTTGTCTCCATTTCTCCTGGAACATTTAAGACTCCGATGGGTGAGATTGAAGGGGAAGAGGCTGCAGGATTTGCAAAACAGGGCGCCCTTGGACGTATGGGAGAGCCGGAAGAGATTGCAAAGATGATGGCATTTATGGTAAGTGATGCCTGCAGTTATATGACAGGTGTGGATGTACTGTATGACGGTGGAGCGATAGCTGCATTTCAGGTGATGATGGAACAAAGGCAGCAATAAGCAGTTCTACAGAGTCCAGGCCTCTCGGAGTTCTCTTCCGGGAGGCCGTTTTTTATCTCAAACAATCTTCGGAGGGGAAACAATGATTTATCTGAATGAGAATGCGAAAGAATATATGGAAAAGTACGGATGGCGGCATATAATCTTGAATGTAGAAGAGATTACAAGCTGATGCGCGCCTCCGAGACTGGAGGTATCGGTAAGTTTTACCGATGAAGATGAAGCGACGATGAAAGAAAGAGGGTACGCGGTCGATCAGAGTGAACTTGGTAATGTATATTATCCAGAAAAAGGAATCAGCAGGGACGAAAAGGTTTCCGTGAATTATGTAGAATATCCCTGGATTACCTGCTTTGAAGTAGAAGGACTGAATATTGCAGAATCTGACTAGAAAACTCTTCTGCTGGCAATGATATAATTATGAAAATCCTTTGATTATTGAGAATTTATGATTGACAGCGCAAATATTTTCTTGTATAGTAAATGAAGATAAAAGGGAGTAACTTGCGTCAGGTATTACAAAGCGAACAACTGGCGTTTGCGAATACGTCAATACGATGATTGATCATCCGTATCGCAATGAAAAGGTGAGACTTTTATTGCATGAAAAATTGTGCAATAGGGGTCTTTTTTTTATCCTATTGCAAAAGGAGAGGAGAAGAACATATGCTAACAAGTGAACAGGCCAGACAAAACCAGGAAAAATATGGATTTAATGAGCTGGTAGAAGGGAAAAAGAAAAGTACGCTGCAGATATTTCTGGAGCAGTATAAAGATTTTCTTGTCATTATACTGATTATTGCAGCAATCGTATCCGGATTTCTTGGTGACTTTGAGAGTGCCCTTGTAATTCTCGTAGTCATCACCATGAATGCGATTCTGGGAACGGTGCAGACGCTGAAGGCAGAGCAGTCATTGGATGCATTAAAGCAGATGTCCGCGCCGGAGGCGAAGGTTATCCGTGACGGAGTACTCAGACAGATACCGTCCAGAGAGGTAACGATCGGCGACCGGGTGATCCTGGAGGCAGGAGACTGTGTTCCGGCAGATGGTAAGCTGGTAGAATGTGCCAGCCTGAAAGTGGATGAAAGTGCTCTTACAGGAGAGAGTTTATCTGTAGAAAAATCTCTGGATGAGGTTCCGGAAGGGGCAGCACTTGGAGATCAGACAAACCGCGTATTCTCCGGAAGCTTTGTTACCTATGGACGAGGCGCGTTTGATGTTACCAGCATTGGTATGGGAACAGAGGTAGGAAAGATTGCCAGTCTGTTGAAAAATACATCTGAGAAGCGGACGCCTCTTCAGGTCAACCTGGATGATTTCGGGAAAAAGCTTTCAATCCTTATTATCATTTTCTGTGCGATCTTATTTGGCATCAGTATTTTCAGAGGAGATCAGCCAGGTGATGCGTTCTTATTCGCAGTTGCACTTGCAGTAGCAGCCATCCCAGAGGCGTTAAGTTCCATTGTAACGATTGTGCTATCTTTCGGTACACAGAAGATGGCAAAGGAGCATGCCATCATCCGTAAGCTCCAGGCAGTAGAAGGTCTTGGAAGCGTATCTATCATCTGTTCCGATAAAACTGGAACGTTGACACAGAATAAGATGACAGTGGAGGATTATTATGTAGACGGAAAAAGAATACCGGCTGCTGAAATTGATCTGAACGATGCGAATCAGGAACGCCTGTTAAACTTCAGTATCCTCTGTAATGATTCTACAAATACAGATGGACAGGAGATCGGAGATCCAACAGAGACCGCTTTGATCAACCTGGGAAGCAAGCTGGGAAGAGAGGCGCTTGAAGTCCGTGACGTATATGAGAGAAAGTCAGAGATTCCATTTGACAGCGACAGAAAATTAATGTCTACAGCGCATATCCTGGACGGAAAGCATACCATGGTGGTCAAAGGCGCTGTGGATGTTCTCCTGACGAGAATGACTCATATCCGTTCCGGTGAAGTTGTAGAGCCGATGACAGAGGAGAAAAAAGCACAGATCGAAGCAAAGAATATGGAGTTTTCCAAAGACGGTCTGCGTGTACTGGCATTTGCATATAAAGAGATTGAGACAGACAGAGAAATTACGCTGGATGATGAAAACGACCTTACCTTCCTTGGTCTGATCGCGATGATGGATCCGCCGAGAGAAGAATCAAAAGCGGCAGTTGCGGAATGTATTGAAGCTGGAATTAAGCCGATCATGATCACCGGGGACCATAAGGTGACTGCAGCAGCGATTGCAAAGCGTATTGGCATTCTGAAAGATGAGTCTGAGGCCTGTGAAGGATCTGTGATTGAAAATATGTCAGATGAAGAACTGCAGGAGTTTGTTCCGAATATTTCTGTATATGCCCGTGTGTCACCGGAACATAAGATCCGTATCGTCCGTGCATGGCAGGACAGAGGTAATATTGTTGCCATGACAGGAGACGGTGTGAATGACGCACCGGCTCTGAAACAGGCAAATATCGGTGTGGCGATGGGAATCACCGGAACAGAAGTTTCCAAAGATGCAGCAGCCATGGTCCTGACAGACGATAACTTTGCAACGATCGTAAAAGCGGTAGAAAATGGACGTAACCTGTACCGCAATATCAAGTTCTCCATTCAGTTCCTGTTGTCAGGAAACTTTGGAGCAATCCTTACGGTATTGTTTGCATCTATCGTAGGACTTCCGGTTCCGTTTGCACCGGTACATCTGCTGTTTATCAACCTGCTGACAGATAGTCTCCCGGCCATTGCGCTGGGACTGGAGCCGCATTCCAGGGATGTCATGGAAGAAAAACCACGTCCGATTAACGAATCTATCCTGACAAAGGATTATCTGATGCGGATTGGAACAGAAGGACTGTGTATCGGAGCCATGACGACGATCGCATTTCTGATCGGTTTGAATGAGAGCGGCAGCCTGCTTGGAAGTACTATGGCCTTTGGAACATTGTGTACATCCAGGCTGGTACATGGATTTAACTGTAAGTCCAATAAACCAGTTATCTTTACAAACAAATTTTTCAATAATATTTATCTGATTGGTGCTTTTGTACTGGGACTGCTCCTGATCACAGGCGTATTGATGATCCCGGGACTGCATAATCTGTTCAGCGTACAGACTCTGGATGGAATCCATCTGCTGATGGTATACGGACTGGCACTTTTGAACCTTCCGATTATCCAGCTGATGAAATGGATCAGAGAACATATCAAATAGGATGATGAAATATGGAATTTAACCATGAAACGGTAAAAAGAATCAGAGGACTTATTGTATTTGCAGCTTTTGTAGTACTGTGCTTCTGGAGATATGATATTATTTTAAAAGTGATCAGTTTTGTGGTCCATGTGATTTTTCCTTTTATTCTTGGAGGAGCAATCGCTTTTGTATTGAATGTGCCGATGAATTTTATTCAAAGGCACCTCTTCAATCCGGACCGGATCAAAGACCATAAATATGTAAAAAAGATCGCACGGCCGGTCAGTATGCTTCTGGTATTGTGTTTTGTGATCGGTGTGATCGCGCTGGTGATGCTGGTGCTGATCCCTCAACTGGGAGAAACTTTCGTAAATCTTGGAAAAAATATCCAGGCATTCATTCCAAAGCTCCAAAGCTGGGCTATAGGAATGTTCCGGGACAATCCGGATATGATATCATGGATCAATAGTCTGGAATTTGACTGGAACCGGATCATGGATACGGGAATTAATTTCTTTACCCAGGGAGCCGGCGATGTTTTGAGTTCTACGATTACGGCAGCAAGAAGTATTGTAAGTGGACTGACCACATTCTTTATTGCTTTTGTGTTCGCACTTTACATCCTGCTTCAAAAAGAAAAGCTGACAAGGCAGTGTAAACGCGTTTTGTTTGCTTTTGTAAAAAAGGGGAAAGCGGAAGCGGCTTTGGAAATATTTTCTCTGACGTATAAGACCTTTTCCAGCTTTTTAACCGGTCAGTGTGTGGAAGCAGTGATCCTGGGAACGATGTTCGTGGTGGCCATGTCCATTTTCCGGCTTCCTTATGCGCTGCTGGTAGGCGTGGTGATCGCATTTACAGCGTTGATTCCCATTTTTGGTGCATTTATCGGATGTGTGATCGGAGCATTCCTGATCTTCATGGTGAATCCGGTACAGGCTCTGGGCTTCATTGTGTTATTCCTGGTGCTGCAGCAGATTGAAGGGAATCTGATCTATCCACATGTGGTAGGAGGATCGGTAGGTCTTCCGTCTATCTGGGTACTGGCTGCGGTCAGCATCGGCGGAAGCCTGATGGGAATTGTGGGAATGTTAATTTTTATTCCGATCGTATCTGTGGTATACGCTTTATTCCGGGAAGTGGTATATCTGAAACTGAAGCAGAAAAGGATGGATCCGGAGGATATTGAATAGTAAAGCACTGAAATCTTTCCTAAAAATTTTTTCAGCGGTCCATCATCTTACAAAACACAACTGCTGCAAGGGTGCTCACTGTTGTCGCCAGAATCCCGGCTCCGACAATCGCTGCCGGATTTACGCTGCCATACTGGCTCCGATAGGCGATAACATTTACAGGAATCAGCTGCAGGGAGGAGATGTTGATGATGAGGAAGGTACACATCTCATTACTGGCAATGCCCTGCCTGCGGACAGGTCCTGGAAGGCGTCCCTTGCGCCTGTCATCTTCCAGCTTTTCCAGCTCCTCCATTGCCTTTAATCCGGCAGGAGTGGCAGCCCAGCCAAGGCCAAGAAGGTTGGCGATAAAATTTGTGATAATATATTCCTCGGAGGAATGTCCGGCCGGAAGATTGGGAAATAGAAAACGAATGAGTGGACGTAGCCTTCTGGAGGCGGAGGCAATCATGCCGCCGCATTCGGCGATTTTCATCAGCCCCATCCACATCGACAGGACTCCTATCATGGTAATGCACAAAGAGACAGCTTCCTTGGATGAGTCGATAGCGGCATTGGTGATATCAGGGATTCGTCCGGTAAAAGAGGCATAAATGATTCCTACAAGAATCATACTGGCCCAGAGATAATTGAGCATAGAAAAGACTCCTGCCTTTTTCTTGCATTATATGCAGGCAGGAGTCTTTTTAGAATCCGGAATCAGGCGGCGGAACCAGAAGAGGACCGTCCAAGTTTTCGCCATACCGTCATGATCATGGTTATAAAGCAGGCGGTTCCCCCAATAAAGTTGGAAATAGGCTCTGCCAGGAAAACGCCGGTGGTGCCAAGCCCCGCCACAGTGGGGAGCCACAGAGTCAGGGGAATGACGATAATGGCCTTTCTGAGCAGAGAGAAAAAGATGGCATGCCTGGAATAACCAAGGGCTACAAAAGTAGACTGACCCGAGAACTGCAGAGCCATCATGAAAATACCGAAAAAGTAAATATGCAGGGAAGGAATCCCCTTTTCCAGAAGCGATGCATCGCTGTTGAATACCTGGATGAAAAAATGTGGGAAGAAAAAGATTAATGCCCAGATAATCAAGGTGAACACGATACAGAATATGGTCATGAAACGGATTGCATTTTTAACACGGTCATATTTTTTCGCACCATAGTTAAAGCTCATGACAGGCTGAGCACTGCTTGTAAAGCCATTGACCGGAATGTTTACTATTTCCCTCACAGAATTGATAACTGTCATGATTCCTACATATAAATCTCCACCGTAATTCTGTAGAGTAGCATTGCAGATAATCTGAACAGATCCATTGGTGACAGACATAATAAAACCAGACAATCCAAGGGTAGTGATATCCTTTACCAGCTGTGATTTTATACGCATGGCCTTTCTGGATAAAGTGATCAGCGCCTTTTTCCCTGTCAAAAACCGAAAGACCCATACGGCAGAAACCATCTGGGAGATAACCGTTGCAATAGCTGCGCCGCGGATACCCATCTTAAAACCGAAAATCAGGATAGGATCCAGGATCAGGTTCAGTACCGCTCCGATGGAGACAGTCAGCATTCCCATAATCCCAAAGCCCTGGGCATTGATGAAGCTATTCATACCCAGACTGACCATGACAAAGACCGTTCCCAGAAGATAGATGGACAGGTAAGCATCTGCATAAGAGTAGGTGGTATCGCTGGCGCCGAACAGGTACAACAAAGGTTCTTTAAATAGATAACATAAAACTGCAAGGATCACACCTAAGACCAGAAGCAGAGAAAAGGAAGTTCCCATGATATCTTCGGCCGCCTTAGGGTCCTGACGGCCTCTTGCCATAGAGAAGAGAGGCGCACCGCCCGTTCCGACCAGATTAGCAAAAGCAGTGACAATGGTTATGACAGGAAGCGTCAGTCCGATACCGGTCAGAGCTTCCGTAGAAGTGTGCGGAAGATGTCCGATATAGATACGGTCTACAACACTGTATAAAACGTTGATCAGCTGGGCCAGGGTCATGGGGAGAGCCAGCCTCAGGATGGCAGCAGAGACGCTTCCCACGCTGAAATCTCGTTTTTCTGCAGTTGTATGTTCCATAAAAATCACCACATTTCAAAAATTCTAATTAGCAGTATAGCCCTTTCCAGAAAGATTTTCAATCATATACATATAGAAGAAGAAATTCTCATATATATAGAATGAAGTACTATAAAAAGAGATATGACATGAAACTTTTTCTGTATGTAACGGATCTGATCGTGCCCTTTATGATTCTGGGGATTATCGCTTTTGGAATATTAAGAGGCGTAAAAGTGTATGACACCTTTATTAAAGGAGCAAAAGAAGGATTTCTGACGGTGATTAAAATTATGCCTACGCTGATCGGACTGATGGTAGCTGTGGGAATCTTAAGAGCATCCGGATTCCTTGATTTTCTGGCAGATCTGATCGGGAAATTTTCCGGACAGATTGGATTTCCAGGCGAACTGGTTCCGCTGTCTTTGGTAAAAATGTTTTCCTCATCAGCGGCTACCGGGCTTTTGCTTGACCTTTACAAAGAATTCGGTACAGATTCCTTTATAGGTCTTGCCGCATCTATCAGCATGTGCTGTACAGAGACGATTTTCTATACCATGAGTGTCTATTTTATGACAGCTAAAATTACAAAAACGCGTTATACGCTTACAGGAGCTCTTATAGCCACAATTGCAGGACTTATGGCCAGCGTGGTTCTTGCAGGGAAAATGTAGCGGCTGCACTGGAAATATGGTAAATTAAAAATATACAACTGGACAACCGATGAGGAGGAAAGAAAATGAAGAAGAGAAAAACAGGTATCTTTATGGCAGTGATGTTGGCGGCAGGACTTTTTTTAAATGGCTGTGGCAGTGCGGAGCCGTTTGATGCATCCGGCTATGTGAAAAGCGTGCTGGATGCCAATTATCAGGGAGAATACGAAGAATATGCCGATTTCCGGGATATTTCTGTGGATGATGCAAAAGCGGAGATTGAAAAGAGCAGACAGGAACAGGTAGATGCAGAATTTACAGACTTTGACGGGATTACGGAAGAAGGCAAAGAAGCTTATGCCAATAGCCTTACGGAACTGGACAAGCTGATGCATTATGAAGTAGGAGAAGCTAAGGAAAATGATGACGGAAGTTTTACGGTGCCGGTAACGATCGAACCTTCCAATGTATATCAGACTGTAGAGCAGCACTCCTCAGATGTGACGACTGAAATGCTGGAACAGGGGACAGATCCGTCTACACCGGAAGGCTTTGCACAGGTGCTGAATGAAAGTATGAAAAGAGCAATGGACGGGATCGAATATTCAGATCCGGAGACCATTGAGATCACGGTTGCCCAGGACAGCGACGGGGCATATGGAATCAGCGATGCGGATATGCAGAAAATCGCAGAAACCATGATGCCCCAGTAAGAAATCAGAACATGTAATCACGGAGCAGATCAAAGGATGCCGGACCGAGGGTCAGGACCTCCTGGTGGAAGCGGATTTGTGAAAAATCCTTTCCCCAGGCGTCAATGGCATCCTTTTTTAGTTCCAGAAATTCCAGGTAGCCGATGTAGTATTTCAGGTAATTGGCAGGGTCTGCCACAATCAGTTCATAGATGTCCTGAATCGTGTTAGTGTCAGTGATCCCATAGCTCTGGAAGAAGACAACAGTATCTGCAAGAGACCAGCCGTCATAATGGATTCCCATATCGGCCAGGGCATACAGACCAAGGATCAGGGAACTGTTTTTCTGAAACAGAGTAGCCTGTTCTTTGGAAATGGGGGCGTAGTAGTAGCTGATCATCTCGCTGTAGGTTGCCCATCCTTCGGTATAGCCTCCATAATTCAGAAGACTTCTTACAGGAGGCGGATCCTGGGAGGCATAGTAGACAGTCTGGTATAAATGACCAGGATAGCCTTCGTGAGCCAGAGTTGTAAAAAGTGTCAGATCGTCCGGCATATGTCCCCGGTTGATATAGATGACATTATCAGAAGAATGGTCGATCGGAGGAATCATATAAAAGGCGGGACTTAGATATTCTTCCATAGATTCCTGCACGTATTTGATTTTTACCGATACATCCGGAGAAGAGGGAAAATCATCGGACAGTTTCCCTTCCAGTCCGGATAAAATTGCGGCAGGGTTTGATTCTTCAAAAGCGATTCCCTGAGGATTCATAAGATCGGAGGATAGGGATGGATCCTCTGGAAGGGAGGCATAAATTCTTTGCATGGCGGACAGATCATCATTCATCTGCCGGACTGTCAGTTCCTGGAGCTCTGGAATCGTACGGGTGCTTCCGGTTTCTGAGGCTGTAAGAGCCTGATAGTAGTCCTTCCCTCCGGGAAGATGGCAGAGGCCTTCCTGGTTCATTCCGTTATTTTCCATGGAGCTCAGCCCATCGGCCAAAAGGGTATATGCTGGGAAAACGGAAGATTCTATAGCAGATTTGTGGGCATCTATGTATTCCTTTTTTTCAGAATCAGAAAGCTTCAATTCTTCCAGACGGCTGATGAAAGTATCATAGAGATAACAGTCATCTCCCTGATCCAGAAATGCACGGCATTCCTCCAGAATCGTATCTACGCAGTAGGAAGGCATAAACAGGCCGGCTTCGGACTTTGCTGACTCGAATTCCAGGAGAGAAGTAAAGTATGCCGGTATCTGTGAGAGCAGTTCAAGATAAATGTCTATGTCGTTGTTGTCGTAAAAAGGATATTCCGACAGCAGGATGGGAAGCTGGGACTGTACGCCGGTTAAAGGGGTCAGAGGCTCTTCATATAAGAGGTAAGGCGCACTGTCAAGAGATGTTTCCAGGTATTCCAGCAGGACATCATAGGTCAGTTGATTTTCCTCGGAAAGACGGCTTCGGTCATAAGAAGAGATCCTCTGGATTGTATTTTCCAGGGAGGCGCTGTAGTCGCTGGAACTAATCCCAAAGGATCCAAGAGAAACCGGAACATTGTCAAGGCCATAAGCCTGCGGATTTTTTAGAGTATAATGAAGAGTCAGAGTATTGCCGGACAGTTCCTGACAGAAAAAAGAAGTCAGACAGGATTCAAAACGTTTGTCCTCACTCTGAAAAAACAGCCAGAGGACGCCGGCCAGAAGAAGAAATATTCCGGACAGAGAAGACACGATCAGTACAATACGTTTCTTGGACATAAAAATCCTTTCAGTGTTTTTTTACATATATATGCCAAACTTTACAATTCAGACCGCTTACACTATACTAAAAACAATGAGGAGATGAGACTATGAGGATTTTGATTGCGGAAGATGAAAAAGATCTGAATCAGATCATCAGCTCACGATTAAAAGAAGAGCATTACAGCGTGGATTCCTGTTTTGATGGGGAAGAAGCGCTGGATTATGTAAGAAGCGCAGAATATGACGCGGCAGTTCTGGATATCATGATGCCAAAGCTGGACGGACTGTCGGTTTTACGTTCGATGCGCAGAGAAGGAAATCATACGCCGGTACTGCTCCTGACGGCAAGGGACAGCATAGAAGACCGGGTCAGCGGGCTGGATGCCGGAGCCAATGATTATCTGATCAAGCCCTTTGCCTATGAGGAGCTGCTGGCCAGGATCCGCGTGCTGCTGAGAAAGCCTGAGACAGCGCAGGAGAGTTGTTTTCAGGTGGGGGATCTGGAAGTGCATATGGATACCCATCAGGTTTTCCGTGCGGGAAAGGAAATCCGGCTGTCCGGAAAAGAATTTTCCCTGCTGCGCTATATGGTGCAGAACGCCGGAATCGTACTTTCCAGAGAACGGCTGGAGGAGCATCTGTGGAACTTTGACTATGCAGGGGGATCCAACGTGATCGATGTGTATATCCGGTATCTGAGAAGAAAAATCGATGATGGATATGAGCAGAAGCTGATCCATACCGTGCGGGGCGCGGGGTATGTATTGAGGGCAGATGAATGAAGAGATTGTCATTAAAAATCAAGTTAACACTCTTGTATACATTTTTTATGTGTCTGGTGACCTGTGCGGCGCTGGCAATCTTATTTTCATTGAGTAACCGGGAGCTCCTTTCAAATACCCAGAGTAAGCTCATGCGCCGGGTGCAGCAGAGTGCAGATGATGTGACGCTGGTGGACGGGGCGCCGAAAGTTGATTCCGATTTTTATTCTGTAGCACAGGATGTGTATCTGTCGGTATATGACGATACCCAGTATTTTCTATATGGTAAGATCCCGTATGGGTTTGATGCACAGCCGGAGGTCATAGACGGCCAGGTCCAGAGGATCCGGGATCAGGGAAAGGACTGGTATGTCTATGATATGTCTTTTAGGCTTTCAGAAGATGTCACGGTATTTATCCGGGGAATCACATCGATAACAGATGCCGAGTCAAGTTACCGGGCAACGCTGCGGTTTGCAGGGATCCTTCTGCCAGGGCTGGTGCTGATGACAGCCTTTATCGGATATCGGTTTACCAGAAGAACGCTGCTTCCTGTGCGTAAGATGACCGAGACAGTCCGACAGATCCGGACAGATGCCGATCTTTCCCGACGGATCGGGATTACGGAAAGCGAGCAGAAAAACAGGGATGAAATCTACCGGCTGGCGGAAACCTTTGACGACATGCTCGATCAGCTGGAGGAAGTTTTCCAGCGAGAGAAACAGTTTACATCGGATGTATCCCATGAGCTCCGCACACCGGTCAGTGTGATCATTGCGCAGTGTGGTCAGTGCCTGGAAGACGATAGTCTGACAGATGCGCAGCGCAGACAGATCAGTCTGATTGAAAAAAAGGCAAAGGAAATGGCTGGGATGATCGGACAACTGTTGTTTTTATCGAGGGCAGACCAGGGAAGACAGGCAATCCAGAAAGAAGAATTGGATATCAGCGAGCTGACTGGGATGATTATAGAGGAGCAGAGGGTTCTGGCAAAGGAAAACGGATTGAATGTGGAAATCCAGGAAAATATTCAGCCGGATATTTATCTGAAGGTTGATGAAACTCTCTATATCCGGTTGATGGAAAATCTGATCTCCAATGCGGTTTCTTATCGTAAGACGGAAGGGGAAAGCCGGATCAAGGTAAGCCTCCGGATCTCGGAAGAGGAAATTACAGGTACGGTAGAAGATAACGGTATCGGAATCCGGGCTGAGGATCTGCCACATATCTGGGAGCGATTTTACCGGGCCGATGCTTCCAGGACAGACGGCAGCCATTCCGGGCTGGGGCTGTCTATGGTAAAATGGATCGTGGAAGTACACGGCGGACAGATTCATGCACAGAGCAGGGAAGGAGAAGGAACCCGGTTTATCTTTACATTTCCGGTGGAAAGTAAAAAATTTGAAAAAAATGAAAACCTTTAATCTTTTTTTAATCTTTATGGGATATAGTAACATCAACAAGAACAAAACCCAAATTTAAAATAAAGAAAATGAAGGGAGAACAAAGATATGAAAAGATTATTGGCAGCAGCAATTTTAACGGTAGCGGTGGCAGGAACAGTTGTTGGATGTGGAGGAAAAGATATCGGAAGAGATGCCGCCCTGGATGCAGCGCTTAAGGATGCGGGCGTCAGCGAATCAGATACGACCAGACTCCGGGTTTCTGAGGACAGGGATGACGGAAGAAAGGTATATGAGATTCAGTTCGATGTAGATCACACAGAGTATGAATATGAAGTTGCCGCGTCAGACGGTTCCATCTTAAGTTCAGATATCGAAAATCAGAATGGCGGCGTCCAGACTCAGAATAATACACAGGATAACACGCAGAGTAATACCCAGGATAACGGGCAGAATACTCAGAACAATACAAACCAGGGGACTGGTACTGCAGGCAATGCGAATGTGGCGGTAACTCAGGATCAGGCGATCCAGACAGCGCTTTCCAGAGTATCAGGGGCTACAGAACAGGATATCCGCATTAATCTGGATCATGACGACGGTGTTTACAAATACGAAGGAGATATTATTTACAACGGTATCGAGTATGAGTTTGAAATCGACGCCAATTCCGGAACTATTCTTGAGTGGAGTGAAGAAAAATTTTAAAAATATAAAAGAAAAGGAGCATAAAAGATGGAAAAGTCAAAGGTATATTTTACGAACATGAGGGCATCCTTTCAGGAAAACATTCCTCAGAAATTAAAAAGGCTGATGAAAACAGCTGGAATTGGAAACATTGATTTTGAGAATAAGTATACCGCCATCAAGATGCATTTTGGGGAGCCGGGGAATCTTGCATTTCTCCGGCCCAACTATGCGTCTGTGATGGTGGATCTGGTGAAGGAACTGGGAGGGAAACCTTTCCTTACAGACTGTAATACGCTCTATGTAGGCGGCAGGAAAAATGCACTGGATCATCTGGACTCTGCCTATAAAAACGGATTTTCTCCGTTCTCTACCGGATGTCATGTGATTATTGCAGATGGTCTGAAAGGAACAGATGAGGAGCTGGTTCCCATTGATGGAGAATATGTTAAAGAGGCAAAGATCGGACGCGCCATTATGGATGCGGACGTTTTTCTGACGTTGAATCATTTTAAAGGGCATGAGGCCACAGGATTTGGCGGAGCATTGAAAAATATCGGTATGGGATGTGGGTCCCGGGCCGGGAAGATGGAGATGCACAGCGCAGGAAAGCCGTATGTGGAACAGGAAAAGTGCATCGGCTGCGGAAACTGTGTGAAGATCTGTGCCCACGATGCGCCGTCTGTCACAGACCGGAAGGCAACGATCGATCAGAATAAATGTGTAGGCTGCGGCCGCTGTATCGGTGTCTGTCCCAAGGACGCGGTATGCGCATCCAACGACGAGTCAAATGATATCCTGAACTGCAAGATTGCAGAGTACAGCCTGGCCGTCCTGAAAGGCCGTCCGCATTTCCATGTGAGCCTGGTCATCGATGTGTCTCCTAACTGTGACTGCCATGCAGAGAATGACATTCCAATCGTTCCGGATGTAGGCATGTTTGCATCCTTTGATCCGGTGGCTCTGGACCGTGCATGTGCGGATGCTGTGAACCGTCAGCCGGTGATCGCGGACAGCCAGCTGGATCGGATGCCCCATGTGCATCATGATCATTTTACCGATTCTGCACCTACGACCAACTGGAAGAGCTGCCTGGAACATGCAGAAAAGATCGGCATCGGGACCCAGGAATATGAACTGATTGAAATCTAGGAAAATGTCTACGAAAATACATAGGGTGAAAATACGGGTGGAGGACAGATAAAGGATGGAATTGTATCAGGGAAGGCCGGAGACGGCAGAGGGCAGACAAGAAAAAGAGATGAAGGTTTACGATCTTTTAGACAGCCTGGGCATTGATTATATCAGGGCAGACCATAAGGCTGTGATGACCATCGAGGCATGTAAGGAAGTTGACGAGGCGCTGGAAATTGAGATATGTAAGAATCTTTTTCTGTGCAACCGGCAGAAGACGGCTTTTTATCTTCTGGTACTGCCTGGGGAGAAATCTCTCCAGACAAAAGAGCTGTCAAAACAGATTCCGACTTCCCGGCTGTCTTTTGCATCAGGGGAAGATATGGAGAGACTCCTTAATGTAACGCCGGGGTCTGCTACCATCATGGGGCTGCTCTTTGATCCGGAGAACCGGGTACAGCTGCTGGTAGATGAAGAGATCCTGGAAAGTCCCTGGTATGCCTGCCATCCGTGTGTGAATACATCCAGCATCAAGCTGAAGACGGAGGATGTGTTTGGGAAATACCTGGAGGCGGTCCATCATGATTATATCAAGGTAAGATTGAGTGATGGGAAGTCCGTTGACATTCATAAGGAACAGTGATAAGCTTAAATTACCTATTAGGTAATTTAAGCTTATCAGGAGGGATGATTTGGAATTAATATATGCATCCGAGAAGGTTAAAGAGTGGTGCACAAGCGTAAAAGCGGCAAAAAAACTATTTCATGGCGATGCAGTATTATCCGTGAGTCTGCTGTCACGCATCAATGCTCTGCGAAATGCGGAAAATCTAAGAGATATTATCGTTCAGCCGACATTTCATTTCCATAAGTTAAAGAATAAGAAGAGCAGAAATCTGGAAGGATATTTCGCGATTGATGTAAAGTCCAGAAAAGAGCCTTGGAGAATTATACTGCAGCCGTTAGATGAAAATGAGGATCCCTTTGATTCCAGCAATATAGACCAGATTGCAGCGATTGTAAAAATAGTAGAAATTTCGGAGGTGAGCAGGCATTATGAGTAACTATATAGAATATAAAGATACCATTGCATTTCACCCGGGGTATTACATTAAAGAAATCGTGGATGAAAGCGGACTGACGCAGGAGGATTTTGCAAAGAGACTTGATACAACGCCAAAAAATCTCAGCCTTCTGATAAGGGGAGAGCAGAATCTGTCTATTGATATTGCTATGAAGCTTTCGCGAATGCAGAGAACGAGTGTTTCTTACTGGCTTAATCTGCAAAATGCCTATGATTCTCTGATCACAGAGTTTAAATCAGATGAAGAACTTTCGATTGAACGAGAGGTTTTTAAGAATCTGAATTACAGATATTTTAGAGATAATTTTGGACTACCAGATCTTCCGAGAAAAATTGATGAACAGATCAAAGAAGTCAGAAATTTTTTAAATGTTGCAACATTAAAAGTATTTACCAAGAAGGATATGGCAGTCAGTTTTCGAAGTTCCACAGAAGCTTTAACGGAGGCCAATACTGTCAAGGCAAATGTGATGGTACAGATAGCTGCTAATAAAGCATTAAAGGTGGATGCTCCAAGGTTTAACAGGCATAGATTCGAAAAATCAGTAAAATATGCGTTGACTTTAACTAGGAATCACAATGAATTTTATCCGCTCTTGTATCAGGCATTTCTGGAAGCGGGGGTTATTTTTATTATTCTTCCAAATCTTTCTGGATCAAAGATTAATGGCGCGACAAAAAAAATTGGTGATAATATTATGCTGATGGTGAATGATAGAAGATTAAATGCCGATACCTTCTGGTTCACACTTTTTCATGAAATCGGACATATTATGCATGGCGATTATGGAATTTCTTTTGAAAGAGAAACAGGCGGAGAAGAAGAGTCAGCAAATAAATATGCAGAGGACAGGTTGATTCCCAGCAGGGAATATCAGGAATTTTTAAGTAAAAAACATTTTGACTTTTCGTCTATTTGTCATTTTGCGGATCAGATTGATCGCGATCCGGGGATTGTTTTGGGAAGATTACAAAAAGATGGAGTAATCGGCTTTGAAGATCGAAGCATGAACACTCTAAGACATAAATACAAAGTTAAAACAGTGATTTAGAAAAGAACAAAAGAGGAGATAGGTATGACACAAAAGGCAAAGAAAGAGCTGGCGCTAGAAATCATTGAACGGTTAAAGCAGGAATATCCGGATGCCGGATGTACGCTTGATTATGATCAGGCCTGGAAGCTTCTTGTCAGTGTCCGTCTGGCGGCCCAGTGTACAGATGCCAGGGTCAATGTTGTGGTGGAAGGACTGTATGAGAAGTACCCGAGTGTGGAGGCTTTGGCGGCAGCAGATGTCAATGATATTGAAGAAATTGTAAGACCGTGTGGTCTGGGAAAGAGTAAGGCCCGGGATATCAGTGCCTGTATGAAGATCCTGCATGAAGAATACGGAGACAAGGTGCCGGATGACTTCGATGCCCTTCTTAAGCTTCCAGGAGTGGGAAGAAAAAGCGCGAACCTGATCATGGGAGATGTATTTGGAAAACCGGCTATTGTTACTGATACCCACTGTATCCGTCTGGTAAACAGGATGGGACTGGTAGACGGCATCAAAGAGCCGAAGAAAGTGGAGATGGAGCTGTGGAAGATTATTCCGCCGGAAGAAGGCAGCGACTTCTGTCATCGGCTGGTATATCACGGAAGAGATGTATGTACCGCAAGGACAAAGCCACACTGCGACAAGTGTTGCCTTGAGGATATCTGTAAGAAGAAAATTTAGTGTGTGAATTGTGAATGGGGACGTACACTTTTTGTGATGGTGTGCTCCCCGTCAAGTAGACAGTGAAAAAAATATAAAGTTTTTTGGTTGT
>OGRN01001713.1_pt1 | contig 18142 bp, 14 predicted proteins | sample 1553401 | NCBI WGS metagenome assembly OGRN01 (sample SAMEA2580096, study PRJEB22360) | human gut metagenome | biome: human gut; feature: human-associated habitat; material: faeces | place: Denmark | collected 2008/2010 | reverse complement strand
CGAGGCTGCGAGCAACTAGACGCCCGGGGGAGAGGGCAGCCGCCACGTACGTAAGCGCAGCAGCGGTGAGTACCTTCTTGGCGCCGCGCACTTGCTGAGCGCTCATGCCCGATTCCTGGATATAGCGCACGCCGCGACGGCTTGCATCGATCTCGACCGGCAAGGTAACGACCTGGAAGAGAACGGAGAACGAGAAGAGCCAGATGGCAAGCGTGGTCAGGCCCGCAAGGTTCAGCGCAACGCCGAGGATAAAGACGATCGTCCAGGCGTTCTGGGTGAGGTTCACGACCGGCACCAGGGCCGAGCGGAGCTTCATCATCGCATAACCCTGCTCGTGTTGAGCGGCGTGACCCGCCTCGTGGCACGCAACGGCAACGCTCGCGACCGACCCGCCGTACTGGTTATCGCGCGAAAGGTAGAGGTTGTTATCGGTGGGGTTGTAGTTATCGGTAAGGGTGCCGCCGATGCTTTTGATGCCAACGTTTTGACAGCCGTTGGCGTCGAGCATGCGGCGCGCCGCCTCGGCGCCGGTGATGCCATCGGACTTGACGTTAGACCAGGTGCCGTACGTCGACTTGATATACGCCTGGGCGGCAAGGCCGATAACCGTGGAGACAAGCACTACGAGCAAGTAAAGCGGATCTATTCCGTAGCCGTAACCGTATCCGTAATAGGGCATGTGTGTCCTCCTCGTTTCAAATTTAAGGAAGTGTACCCAAAAGCCCCTTGCTCCCATGTGACAAAAAAACGACAGGTTTATTTTGTCACATCCGAGCCTTCGCCGAGGAGCGCTTCCCAAGAAGCCCCAGCTAGATGCCTATGTGACAAAAAGACGACAGGTTTAATCTGTCACATTTTGCCACTGGCCGAAATGTCGAGTTACCGTGGACGAATCGAAGACGGCTCCTTGGCCGCCCTGCCCTTACCCCCACCGGTCGCAGAGTCCCACTCAAGTTGCAATGCAACGCGGCACGCACGCCCGGCAACGCTATGCCTGCAAGATTTGATAGCCCGCTTTGCGCACAACATCCGAAAGAACCTTTTGATCGATTGGGGTCTTCGATCGAACCGTGGCGATACGGCTCCCAAGGTCGACCGTGGCCCAAGTCCCCTCGACGGCATTCAGGGCATTGGCGACGTTTTGCGCACAGCCCTCGCAGCTCATACCGCCGATGAGAAAATTCGCTTGATATGGATAGTGGGAGACATCGGTATCGGCCACGATAGCCTTCTTAACACGCGCGCGCTTCTGCCCATCCGAGCAGCAGCTCTTGCCAGAAAAACTGGCAACAATACGAGAGAGACCTAAGAAGAATCCCACCGCAATGATGATCACGACGATGACAGTGGATACGGACATATCAATGTGCCTTTCTTGTTGGTAGACATCCCCCCCGAGCCCATGCGCTGCCGACTATACCCTGCCCGGGCCAGGAGACATCGGTCATCATAAAAGTTTAATCAAGTTGACTTTTTCTCTTGACTGCAGCGCTGCAAGGCTATAAGTTCCCCATAGTTAACTTATAGTAACAATCCGTTGCTCCCTGCGTGCAGCGAAACCACGAGAGGAGAACGCCATGACATGGCCCATCGATGTCCAGGCCCTCGAACAAGCCATAGTGCGCAACTGCTCCCCCACTTTGGCTGCGCTAAAACCCGCCAGTCTGTTCACCTTTCCCGGCTCGTTCACAGCAGAAGCGCCCGAGAACCAGAACGAAGCAAGCGCGCGCAGACAGGCCCTCCTCGAAGCTGTGAAGTATTGCCAACGTCAAGTTTCAAACGCCGGAGTCGCAATCCGCATTCTGGCCTGGAAGTGCTGCGGAGCCCTCGTCTACGTGTATCGCCCCCGTGAACTTGCAGCGTATCTTGTCGACCGACGGGCGGCACATCCGCTCGAGAACGAAGGGTACCGCCCCGGCAATCTCGATGCGTGCCTCGATGAACTGTCGCGTCGCCTGCAAAACCGGTCGAGCGCAGGCACAAAACAAGCGCACGATGAAAGCAAGCCCTGCCCCTGCAGCAATCGCGTTTGTCGAAGTGAGTTCCCGCACGAAATCGGCTTTTTCCTGGGCTATCCCTACGAAGACGTGATCGGCTTCATCCAAAACCGCGGGCAAAACTACCTCGAAGTTGGCCCTTGGAAGGTATACGCCAACCAAAACCAAGCACGGCGGACGTTCGCTCGCTACCGACGCTGTGCACGCATATACGCTCGCGCATATCGAAGCGGGCAGAACCTTCGCCGCCTCGCGGTAAGCCCCGCAGCAAGCGAGCGCAACGCAACGCGCCCACAACACGCAGAACGGTAATCCTACCCATCCGGGCATCGATCGAACAAAGGAGTTCAACATGAGCAAGATAGCAGTGGTGTATTGGACCGGCAGCGGCAACACCGAAGCGATGGCAGCGGCAGTGGCCGAGGGAGCCGAGACAAAGGGCGCAACCGTCGAACAGATTCTAGCCGCCGATTTCTCCCTCTCCGCAGCCGAAGGATATGACGCCTACGCCTTTGGTTGCCCCGCCATGGGTGCAGAGGAGCTTGAAGACAGCGAATTCCAACCCATGTGGGACGAGGTTAAGGGCAGTCTTGGCGACAAGAAAGTCGTACTCTTTGGCTCTTACGGCTGGGGCAGCGGAGAGTGGATGGACGCTTGGAAGGAAGATGCCGAAGAAGCCGGCGTCAACGTCATCGACTCCCTCATCATCAACGAACAGCCCGATGGGGACGGCATCGCCGCCTGCCAGGCCCTCGGCGCCCAACTCGCCTAGCAGCCCATGTGACAGTAAAACGACAGGTTTATTTTGTCACATCCGACCGTTCAGCGGTCGACTCCTCCATGTGTGACAAAAGTCCTCAGGTTTAATCTGTCACATTTTGCCGTCTACCAAAAATCTCAAACAGTCCAACAGCGACATGTGCGTAACTGCCAAGCGCCCCACCTCAACTAATTTGCGTCACCGCCCAAATAGCGTCCGCTGGCCCCCATCGACGGGCGCTATAGTAGATGTCGCCACGACACTATCGAGAAAGGGCGTTCCCATGAACGATTTTTCCTTCTATTCGCCGACGCGCATCATGTTTGGTCGCAAAATGGCCGACCACGTAGGAGAGCACGTCGCAGCCGCTGGCTACACCTCGGCGCTCCTGGTATACGGCACCGGATCCGTAGTGCGCACTGGAACGCTCGAACGCGTTAAGGCCTCACTCGACGCCGCGGGCGTTGCACACGTGGAGCTCGGCGGCGTACGCCCCAACCCCGAGATTTCCTCGGTTCGCGAGGGCCTGCGCATCGCACGCGAGGCAAACGTCGACTTGATTCTGCCTGTAGGCGGCGGCAGCGCCATCGACTGCGCCAAGGCCATTGCCCTGGGCATTCCCTACGACGGCGATGTTTGGGATTTCTTCCGCAAGCGCGCCGCGCCGGCTCAGCGCGTAGACGTCGCCTGCGTGCTCACTCTCCCCGCATCCGGTTCCGAAGCCTCCAATTCCTGCGTCATCAGCAACGATGCCGAGCACCTCAAATGCGGCTGCAACACCGACCTCAACCGCCCCGTCATGGCGTTCATGGACCCCGAGCTCACTTTCACTCTGCCGCCCTACCAAACCGCAGCGGGCATCACCGACATGTGCGCGCACATCATGGAGCGGTTCTTCTCCGGCCAGCCCGCGGTTCCCATCACCGACAACATCGCCTGCGGCCTAATTCGCGCCATCATGGATGCGGCACCGCGCGTAATGGAAGATCCGCAAGACTACGACGCGCGCGCCAACATCATGTGGGCAGGCACCCTCGCTCACAATGGCATCGCAGGCTTGGGTCTGGGCTGTGCCGGTGGCCGCGATGGCGACTGGAGCTGCCACGGCATGGAGCATGAGCTCTCGGCCTTTGATGTGAAGATCACGCACGGTGCCGGCCTCGCGGTACTTTTCCCCGCCTGGATGCGCTACGTGTGGCGCGAGCACCCCGAGCGCTTCTTGGAGTTTGGCCGTCAGGTCTTTGGCATCGAGCCTGTGGACCCCGAGGCAGACGGCGTAGACATCACACCCGAGCAGGCAATCGAAGATGCCGTGATGGAAACCATCGACGAACTCCAGAAGTTTCTCTGCTCCCTCGGCATGCCGCGCACGCTCGCGGAATTTGGCATGAAGGCCGATGATATCGACACCCTGATGCCGGGCCTCAAGATCACGCGCGGCGAGGTGTTTGGCAACTTCAAGAAGCTCACGCTGGACGACGCCCGCGCGATTTACGAGTCTGCGCTCTAGCCAGGGACCCGGGCGGTGCCACCCGTTGTCTCCCTCGTCACCTCGATCGTCGCACGCGGAAGCCGCAACGATGCGCATAGCACCGGAGCACGCCCCAGCCCCGGCACGCACAAGCACCAAACGCAACGCGCCCCCGCCGAGAATCAATCTCGGCGGGGGCGTCGTCATCCTTCGACACAAACTATTCAGCCGTGCCCACTAGTCATCGCACACGTTCGGACAAGCGGCGTCCTTAATCCAAGGAGCCTCGGGGCGGCAGATCAAACGCGCGTTGTTGTACGCCATATCAAGCGTCAGACAGGTGCGAGCCGAATAGTAACCGTCCTCGCGCTGAATGGTGAGAGCCCGCTCCGGGGTATCGCCCGTCAAGCAAAGCGGCAGCAGCAGCTGAATCCTGCCGTTGTAGTACTGCGGCACGGCGATGGTGTAATTGGCAGCAGCCCGGCGACTCGCCTCCATGACGGCACCCTCAAAAGCGTGGCGTAGCAAAAACGCCTTGCCCTCGCCCTTGAGCTGCTCCGGTATACGAGAGAGATTCTCGGCATCGCCCAAGATATGGTCGATATTGGTCCGCACCTCAAGACGATAATCAAACACGAAGTCGGCAGGGTTCTCGCTAAAGTGCACACGATCGGGAAGCACGCTGAACTCAATCAGACGCGGATCGCTCGCCTTATAGAAGCCCTTGAGAAACCACTGCTGGCGGGCATCCGGTCGCTCATTGGGCTCAAACAGCACGTAGATGGGCTCGAAACGCTCCGTAAACAGGCCCGTATCCATCAGGCAGCAGTCATGCTGAAAGATCAGGGCCGAGCAGCCCTCCCCCGCCTCAGCGGCCTTGTTGTACAGATGGACGGCGCGCTTGAACGTAAACGTCAGATAGTTCTTGAGCACGCGATCGTTTTCACCCCAATCCTCGGGAGCGGCAAGCTCGCTCAGATAGGCAAAGGCGGGCATGGGACAAAATGCGAAATCAAACAGGTTCTCTTCAATGCTAAACACGGTAATCCTTACGCTCGTTTTTTAACTGACATCAAAGTAGCATGCCGTCCGGACACAAGTTGCCGTCGAGAAGACACTGCCGGCACTCGCCTGCCCCAAACACCCAAGCACAACAGCGCCCCTGCCAAGAATCACCTCAGCGGGGACGCCGCAATCAACTGCCTAGAATATGAAGGCCTTGTGAAAATGTGACAAAATAAACCTGTCGACTTTTTGTCACATTAGGAGATGTGGCCGAGGAATTCGCGGGTGCGCTCGGACTTGGGGTGGTCAAAGACCTCGGCCGGGGTGCCCTGTTCGACAACCACACCGCCATCCATGAAGATAACGCGGTCGGCAACGTCGCGCGCGAACTTCATCTCATGGGTCACCACAATCATGGTCATGCCGCCGCGGGCAAGGTCACGCATAACGGCAAGGACGTCGCGCACGAGCTCGGGGTCCAACGCGCTCGTGGCCTCGTCGAACAGCATCACGTGCGGGTTCATGGCCAAGGCGCGGGCGATGGCAACGCGCTGCTGCTGACCACCCGAAAGCTGGCTCGGCATGAAATCCACGCGGTCGCCCAAACCAACCTTCTCCAGCTCCTGGACAGCGATCTGCTCGGCCTCCTCCTTGGAACGCTTGAGCACCTTTTGCTGGGCGATCATGACGTTCTTCTTGACCGAAAGATGCGGGAACAGGTTGAACTGCTGGAACACCATGCCCAGCTTGGCACGCACACCGTTGATATCCACGCCCTTGGCCGTGATGTCAGCGCCCTCGAAGATAATCTGGCCGCTCGTGGGCTTCTCAAGCAAGTTAACGCAGCGCAGCATGGTCGACTTACCGGAACCGGAAGGACCAAGCACAACCACAACCTCACCGCGGTGCACGTCGATGTCGATGCCGCGCAGGACCTCCAAGTCCCCGTAGCTCTTGTGCAAATCCTTAATGCGAACGATTACGTCGTCCTCGGACATGACGTCCTCCCGGACCTCGTTGCTCTCACTCATAGATAGATCTCCTTCTCGGTCCTAGAGGGTGGCGTCGGCAGCATTCGCCTTTGCACGGGCTCCCTTGGGGGAATTCTTCTTGACAGGCGTCTTACCCGCAAGCCTGTTCTCCAGACCGCTCACCACGCGCGTAAGCGGCAGGGTAACCAGCAGGTAGAACAGGGCCGCCACCACATACGGAGTGATGGAGCCGGTGGTGGCGACGATCGTCTTCGCATACATGACGATCTCCATCACACCCACGGCGGCGAGCAGCGACGTATCCTTGTACAGCAAGATAAACTCGCTGGTAAGTGTGGGCAAGACGTTGCGGAAGGTCTGCGGAATGATGACATAGAGCATCGTCTGCACACGATTCATGCCAAGGGAGCGAGCCGCCTCGTTTTGTCCCGGCGGGATGGACTGGATGCCCGCACGGAAGATCTCGCACAGATAGGCCGCCGAGTTCATGGCCATCACGATAACGCCCAGCGGATAGTTGCCGATGTTCACGCCCGCAAGCGGCAGGCCGAAAAACGCGATATAGATCTGCAGGAACGCCGGCGTGCCGCGGATGATGTTGATATAGAACCCCGAGATGCCGTGCAGGATGCGCGAGTTGGAGATGCGCATAAGCGAAAGGATAAAGCCAAAGGGAATGGCCAGCGGGAACGCCACAAGCACGATGGCAAGTGCCATCAAAAAGCCCGAGAACACAACAGGCAAACTGGAGACGATGATGAGCGGGTTGAGGAACAAGCGCAGGAAGCGGTTGGAATTCCATGCCTCAACCCAAGGCTGCTCCTCGAGGAACGACTCAAGCTGGTCGAGTGCCGAAGTGCCCTTGATGGTGAGGGCGGGAATGTTCGCCACATCCTTTTCGGTACCATCGGCGAGCTCATACGTTGCGCTCAGTTGCTCGCTGCCGCCCTGCGCAGGAAAGACGACATGGTAGAGCTCGAGGCGGAAATACTTGCCCGCCTCGGTTGCCTCGGGGAAGGTAGCCTTCACCGTCTGGCCATCGACGCTGTACTTGGGTTTGACAAACGTGCGATCCATCAGGTCCTCGCCGGACAGGATGGTCACACGCGCGTCCTCGGTGGAAAACTCGGTCCCCTGCGGAAGGGTAACGGTAAAGCCAGTGAGGGCCTCATCGTCATCGGCCTGGAACTCCCAGGTTAGGCGCGTCTCCTTGCCGCACAGGACGTCGCTGCCGGCATCGGCATTGGGCTGTGCGGTGAGCTTTTGCACCTCAAGGGCGCAAGCAGGCGCGGGGGTAAGAACGGCGCCGCAGCCCAAAGCGCAAGCCGCAAGGGCACAGGCAACAACCAAACGACGTAGGGCCGTACGGGCGCCGCCAAGTGTTGTGTTCACGGGTTCAGTCACGATAAAACTCCTTACGCTCCCGCTCGCCAAAGCACGCGCGAATACGCGCAAAGGCCCCTCCCGCTGTGAGCGAAAGGGGCCGGATGGCTACAAGCGGGGCAACAAACTACTTGATGTTGTACTGCTCCATGAGAGCGTCAACGGTGCCGTCCTCGGTAAGCTCCTTCAGAGCCTCGTTGATCTTCTTGGTGAGCTCGGGGTTGTCCTTGTTGACAGCGATGGCATACTCCTCGCCGGTGCTGACCTGCTTGATGGTCTGGCAGTTGTCGAACGAGGATGCAGTGAGCTGGGAAGCAACAGAACGGTTGGTCACCAAAGCGTCGGCCTTAGAAGCCTGAAGTGCAGAGAAGCAGTCCGTAGCGTTCTTGAAAGGAACGAGCTCGGCGTTGGGGAAGTTCTCCTTGGCGAAGGACTCGGCGGTGGAGCCGGACTGGACGGCGATCTTCACGCCCTCCTTGTTGAGCTCGTCGGCATAGTTGTCGCCGGTGATGGCGGTGTTGTCCTTAAGGGTAACGATAGCCTGGTCGTCCATGTAATAGGAGTCGGAGAAATCGACTTCCTTCTTGCGATCGGGGGTAGCGGTGATGGCTGCGATGGAGCAGTCGTACTTAGTGCCGCTGGCAACGCCTGCTACCAGGGAGTCGAAGTCGACGTTTTTGTACTCGACCTCAAGATCGAGCTTCTCGGCGATCTTCTTGATGAGCTCGAGGTCGAAGCCCCTGTAATCGCCATCCTCCATATACTCAAACGGCTCGTACTCGGCAGAGGTGCCCACGGTCAGCTTGCCCTTGGTGACGAGCTGCACGCTGTCGGACTTCGCAGCAGAACCGGCATCGGCACTGCCCGCGGAGGTGCCACCGTTGCCGGAACAACCGGCAAGGGCGAGAACAGCGGCAAATGCGCCTGCGGCGACTACAGCGCCAAACTTCTTGAACTTGTACATACTTTTCTCCTTCCACGCGTCCCCTCTTGGTCAGGAACGCATAAAACTAGGGGCCATTATGCTCCGCTGTGCATAATGGCCCTTCGAAAAAGTGCTATGTAACAAAATAGACTTATTTTTATCCACAATTGAAAACAATCGCCCAAATGACTAGTCCCCCTGCAGACCCCGCAGCAGCTGAATCTCGTGCGCATAACCCGCAAGCTCATTGGGCGTTTCCAGAATAAACGGCAGTCCGCGCAGGCGCGGATGAGAAACAATGCGCGCGAAAACCTCCTCGCCCCCGCCGAGCTCGGCAGACCCCAGGTAGCCCGCGCCAATGACCTCGTGACGATCTTTATGCGCCCCACAGGGATTCTTGGAGTCGTTGATGTGAACGGCGCGCAGGCGCGAAGCCCCCACCACGCGGTCGAACTCATCCAGCACGCCGTCGAGGTCGTGCACGATATCGTATCCGGCGTCGCTCACATGGCAGGTATCGAGGCATACACCCAGGCAGGCGTCCAGCTCGGGCCGGCGCGTACGCACCGCATCGATAATCGCCGCGAGCTCTTCAAAGCGGCTTCCCACCTCGGTACCCTTGCCCGCCATGGTCTCGAGCAGCACGCACGTGCGCTGCCCCTCAAACATCACCTGGCACAGCGTATCGGCAATGAGCTCGATACCGCGCTCGATGCCCTGGCCCACATGGGCTCCAGGATGGAAATTATAATAATTGCCCGGCAATGCCTCCATACGGCGCAGGTCTTCCCCCATCGCCTCGAGCGCGAACTCGCGCGCACGCTCCTTGGCAGAGCAAGGGTTATACGTATAGGGAGCATGTGCCACAAGCGGGCCAAACGAATGCTCCGCCATGAGCGAGCGCAGCGCGGCCACATCGTCTAAATCGAGTTGACGCACAGAACCGCCGCGCGGGTTGCGCGTGAAAAACGCGAACGTGTTTGCGCCAATAGACAGTGCCGTCTTTCCCATTGCCTCGTATCCATCTGAGATGGAAAGATGGCATCCAATCGTTAACATCGCAGCCCCCTATCCCCGATGAGCACCGTAGAGCGAGTACCAGCCGTCATGCTCGCTCACGGTCAAGGGCACGTCAAACAGATCGCTCATCACATCGTCGCACAGCAGCTCGCGCTTGGAGCCGTCGGCAAAAATGGACGCGTCTTTGATGAGCAGCACGCGGTCGATGGCGGGGATGATGTCCTCCGGATAGTGCGTGACCAGAATGATGGAACAGCCCTCGGCGGCAAGCGTGCGCATAGTTTCGCGCAGGTGATACATACCCTGCGGGTCAAGGCCCGTGCAGGGTTCATCAAACACCAGCACAGAGGGGTTGCGCACCAGCTCGCGCGCCACGAGCACGCGGCGCACCTGGCCTGTGGAAAGCGTCATGATGTCGCGGTCGGCAAGGCTCGCGATGTGCAAGCGGTCGAGCGCCTCGAGCGCACGCGCGTGGTCGGCGTCGCTCACCTCGCGATGCATGGGCAAACCCAACGTGCCAAAGATACCGCCGCACACGATCTCCTCGGCCGGCAGGTGCACGCGCACCTGTTCGTGCATGGTCGAGCTCACAATGCCAAGGGCACGTTTAATATCGTCCAGCAAGGGGCGCTCCTGCCCGCGAAAGCGCACGGGAGGCTCGTCGCGATACAGCGGGAAAACTTCGCGCGTGAGCAACTGGATAAAGGTCGACTTGCCTGCGCCGTTAGGACCGAGCAGTGCCACGTGCTCGCCCTCCGCCAGGCTAAAATCGTCCACGCGCAAAATCGTCTTGCCCGCACGCACCACCTCTGCATCGTGAATGCGAAACAGCGGCGGCATGACGGCCGAACCCGCATCGATACGTGCCTCTTCCATAGATGCGCACTCCCCTTTTTGCATAAACCTCACCAAATTGAAAAGCCGATTGCCTTACTATAGGCAAATCACCGGCGGCGTACGCGCAAAAATCAAAAGGAAGTGCATATGGCAGACATGCTCACCCTCGAAGCCTTTGAGGAGGCCTCCGCAAAGGTCAAGGAGGTCACCCAGGAGACCAAGCTTGTAGAAAGCCCCTCGCTTTCTGCGCAATGCGGCAATCGCGTGTTGCTCAAGCCCGAGAACATGCAGCGCACGGGTGCCTACAAGCTGCGCGGCGCCTACTACAAGATCTCCAAGCTCAGCCAGGAGGAGCTCAATCGCGGCGTCATCACCGCAAGTGCCGGCAACCACGCGCAGGGCGTGGCCTACGCCGCCTCGCATGCGGGTGCACGCTCCGTGGTCGTGATGCCCACCACCACACCGCTCATCAAAGTCGAGCGCACCAAGGGCTACGGCGCCGAGGTCGTGCTCTTTGGCGACGTGTTCGACGAGGCGCAGGCTCACGCTATCGAGCTCGCCGAGCGCGAGGGCCTCACCTACATCCCGCCGTTCAACGACGAGACCATCGCTACCGGTCAGGGCACCATCGCCATGGAGATCATCCAGGAGCTGCCGCTGGTCGACACCATTTTGGTCCCCGTGGGAGGTGGCGGCCTATCCTGCGGCGTCTCGACCTTTGCCAAGCTGTACAACCCAAAGATTCGCGTGATCGGCGTAGAGCCCGAGGGCGCACCCAGCCTCACGCGCGCGCTCGAAGCTGGCCACACCGTCAAGCTTGACCATGCCAACACCATCGCCGACGGCACCGCTGTGCTTGAAGTGGGCGACAAAGTCTTCCCGTACCTGCAGAAAAACCTCGACGACGTGATTCGCATCCCCGACGAGGAGCTCATCGGCTGCTTCCTCGACATGGTGGAGAACCACAAGATGATCGTGGAGAACTCCGGCCTGCTCACCGTAGCGGCGCTCAAGCACCTACCTGCCGAGAACAAGCGCGTGGTCTCCATTCTCTCCGGCGGCAACATGGACGTCATCACCATGGCAAGCGTCGTGCAGCACGGTCTGATTCAGCGCGGACGCATCTTCACCGTCTCCACGATGTTGCCCGACCGTCCCGGCATGCTCCTCAAGGTGGCAAGTGCCATCGCCGAGCAGAACGGCAACGTCATCAAGCTCGATCACAACCAGTTCGTGACCACCAACCGCAACGCTGCAGTAGAGCTGCGCGTAACCATCGAGGCCTACGGCGAGGAACACAAGCAGCAGATCGTCGAGGCGCTTGCCGCCGCCGGCTTTACCCCGCAGATTGTTCAGACGCAACTGTAAGCCAGCCCAACGCGTTCACAAGTACTCACCTCAAAGCAGATGCCCCCGCAATCGTTCAAGATTACGGGGGCATTATTTTCCTCACAAACTTTAGCCGTCTAGAGTATTTCCTGCCTTTCGCCAAACTTTTTCAACCGTGAGCCGCAATATTCCTGTATAGTAGCCGCCAACGAGTAAATGCGATGACAGGGCGAGTAGGAGCCTCATCCATCCCACAGCAAGCAGGCGGACCTGAGAACCTGCGGTGGACGGTTCCGAACATTCCCTCGAGCAGCCTCGAGCGAACGCGTACGGCCAGCGGTCACCCCCGTACGGTCCCGATCGGCGCAAGTACCTTTTGGCCGGAAGCCTTCCGTCATAGGCATCGAGCGATGGGCACCGCCATCTGGCTCGCATTTTCTCATCACACCGTTGAGTATCCAACGCAGCGAGAAAGCGAGACACGAGCGTGCAACTTCGAAGCGATGCCATCAAGCGCGGTTTAGCCCGAGCCCCCCACCGCAGCCTCCTTAAGGCAGACGGACTCACCGATGAGGAAATGAACCGTCCACTCGTCGCGGTCTTTAGCTCCAAAAGCGATATCATCCCCGGGCACAACAACCTGGACAAGATTTCCGAAGCCGTAAAGGCCGGCATCTATATAGCAGGCGGCGTGCCGTTCGAGATCGATACCATCGGCGTATGTGACGGCATCGCCATGAACCACGACGGCATGCACTACAGCTTGGTCTCGCGCGAGACCATCGCAGACAGCTTTGAGATCGCTGTCCAGGGCCACGCTTTCGATGCCGCCGTCTGCATCCCCAACTGCGACAAGATTGTTCCGGGCATGCTCCTGGGCGCGCTGCGCGTAAACCTTCCCACCGTCTTTGTCTCGGGCGGCCCCATGCTCCCCGGTCACAAGCAGGGCTGCACCTGCGGCCCCACCACCGACCTCAACTCGCTGTTCGATGGCGTGGGCCAGGTCCAGGCCGGCACCATGACCGACGAGGAACTCAAGCACCTTGAGGATTCCGCCTGCCCCACCTGCGGATCGTGCTCTGGCATGTTCACCGCCAATTCCATGAACTGCCTGTGCGAAGCATTGGGAATCGCGCTTCCCGGCAACGGCACCATCCCCGCCGTCTACTCCGAGCGACTGCGCCTGGCCAAGCACGCCGGCATGAAGGTGATGGAGCTGCTGGAGAAAAACATCTGCATCCGCGACATCATCACCCCCGCCGCCATCCACAACGCGATGGAGTGCGATATGGCCTTTGGCGGCTCTACCAACACGGTGCTGCACCTTACCGCCATCGCCATGGAGGCCGGCTGCCCCATCACCATGGACGACTGGGACGCCGCATCTGCACGCACCCCGCATCTGGTAAAGCTCCAGCCCTCCGGCCCGCGCCCGCTCATCGACCTGTACGCCGTGGGCGGCGTGCCTGTGGTCATGCACGAGCTGGCCGAGCTCGACTTGCTCGACACAAGCGCCCTTACATGCATGGGCACCTTGCCCGAGTACCTCAAGAGCTGCACCAAGCCCGCTGACGGTGAGGTCTGCCGCACGCACGACAACCCCATCTCGCCCGTTGGTGCTCTGCGCGTCCTGCACGGCAACATCGCTCCCGACGGCGGAATCGTCAAGAAAGCAGCCGTCGACCCCTCGATGATGAAGCATACCGGCCCCGCCCGCTGCTTTGATTCCGAGGAAGAGGCCTGCGAGGCCATCTTCGGCGGCAAGATCAACCCCGGTGACGTGGTGGTCATCCGCTACGAGGGTCCCGCCGGCGGTCCGGGCATGCGCGAGATGCTCACCCCCACCTCCGCCATCTGCGGCATGGGGCTTTCCACCAGCGTGGCACTCATCACCGACGGCCGTTTTTCCGGCGCCTCCAAGGGCCCGTGCATCGGACACGTGAGCCCCGAGGCCGCAGCCGGCGGCCCCATCGCCCTTATTCACGAAGGCGACATGGTGACCGTCGACATCGAAGGCGGCAAGCTCGATGTCGACGTTTCGGACGAGGAGATGGCCGCTCGCCGCGCCTCCTTCACGGCACCCGCACCCAAACACAATCACGGCATGCTTGCCAAGTACGCAAAACTCGTTTCCAGCGCAGATAAGGGGGCGTATATCGGATGACGACACTCGAAGAAAAGCTCGCGATGAGGAAGGCCGCCATCGAGGGCCGTCCGTTCGGTCCCGGCTCGAAAACCGAGCACGAGGGCAAGACCATGACCGGCGCTCAGGCTGTTATCGCCAGCCTTGAGGCCGAGGGCGTCGATACGCTCTTTGGCTATCCTGGCGGCCAGGCCATCAAGATTTATGATGCGCTGTACGACTCCAAGAAGATCCACCACGTGCTTGCCCGTCACGAGCAGGGTGCTACGCACATGGCAGACGGCTATGCCCGCGCCACCGGAAAGGTGGGGGTGTGCTTCGCCACCTCCGGCCCCGGGGCCACCAACCTGACCACCGGCATCGCCACGGCCTACTACGACTCCTCCCCTGTGGTGTTCATCACCTGCAACGTCAGCGAGAACCTCATCGGCAAGGACTCCTTTCAGGAGGTGGACATCACCGGTATCTCCATGCCCATCACCAAGTGCAACTATCTGGTGAAGGACCCCGGCGCCCTGGCCGACGTGCTGCGGGAGGCCTTCGCCATCGCCCGCTCCGGCCGCCCCGGCCCCGTGCTGGTGGACATCGCCAAGAACGTCACCGCCGCCGAGGCCGATTACGAGCCCCTCCCCCTCGACCAGCACGCCAACCACGGCCGGCTGGGGGCCATGCTCCGCCGGGCCAGCCACGATCTCAAGACTCCCGAGCCCGACGCGGGGGACATTCAGACCCTGCTGGATCTCATTGAGGGGGCCCGGAAGCCCCTGGTGCTGGTGGGCGGCGGCGGAGGCTACTACTATTACAGCGCCAACAACGCCGTGGCCTCTCTGGTGTCCCTGGACGTGAACCCCAGCGTCACCCTGAACGTGAACTCCAAGGAAAAAGTGCTCTCCGCTGTCCCGGTGAACGAGGACGGGGGGGACATTCTGGCGGGGATGGACCTGACGGGGGTCCAGCTGGACGTGGCCATGAACGCCATCGTGGGGGCCCTGCTCACCCAGGGCTATGTGGACGAGCTGGCCAACTCCATCTTGATCACCGTGGAGGACGACGACGCCGGCCGGGGGGCCCGGCTCCAGCAGGAGCTCACCGACCAGGCGGACGCCATTCTGGCCAACACCTCGGTGAACGGGGCCATTCTGTCCCAGACCATCCAGAACAGCCAGCAGCTCCAGGAGCTCTCCGACGCCTACGGCATCACCACCGGCAAGGCCGCCCTCATCCAGACCATCGTGGACACCGGGAACAGCCTGCACACCTTCGAGGAGCTGGTGGGGCTGTCCATCAACGACCTGAACCTGCTCATGAACTCCGGCAAACTTAACCTTGGCGGAATTGACCGCAGCGGCACTCCCGCAAGCGGCGCATATATCGGCGAAGAAGCGGCAAAGCGCATTGCATTCGAACATGCGGGCGTTGCCGAAAGCGAAATCACCGAATATGAGTGCGAAATGGACTATGAGCACGGCAGAATGGTTTACGATATTGAGTTCAGCGGCAGCGACAGCACGAACGGCGGTTATATCGAATATGACTACCATATCGATGCCGAAAACGGTGAGATTCTGAAGTATGACTTTGAACACGATGATGACCACCATGCAACCCCCGCGCCCGGCAGCGAATACATCACAAGTGAAGAGGCGATCGCATTCGCTCTTGAACGCGCAGGTCTTGCACGCAATCAGGTAACGAACCTGAAAGCTGAATTTGAAACCGAACACGGCATTGCGTTGTACGAAGTTGAATTCGATGCAAACGGCTACGAATACGAAATCAAAGTTAATGCAGCGGACGGCAGCATACTGAAGTTTGACAGGGATTATGACGATGACCACAACCACGGCGGTCATCACGAAAACCCCACGGCAGCACCCACGGCAGCACCCACTCAGGCTCCCTCCGAAAGCTATATCGGCACGGAGCGTGCAAAGCAGATCGCTTTCAACCGTGCAGGCGTTTCCGCAAGCCAGGTAAAGAACCTCAAGGTTAAGCTCGATACGGACGACGGCAGGGCGATTTACGAAATTGAGTTCGATGCGAACGGCTATGAATACGATGTTGATGTTGACGCAGTGAACGGCAATGTTGTTGACTTTGACAAGGATGCGATTGATGACGATGACGACGAACCCAAGCCCACTCCCGCACCCGCAGGCGATTATATCGGCGCGGAGCGTGCAAAGAAGATCGCTTTCAACCGTGCAGGCATTTCCGCAAGCCAAGCCGAAGAGCTTGAAGTTGAGCTTGAGCGAGAGGACGGCAGGATGGTTTATACCGTTGAGTTCAAGGCCGGCGGTTATGAGTACGAAGTTGAAATCGATGCGCTGACCGGTGAAATTCTTGACTATGACGTTGAAAGGGACTGATGCGGCAGGTTTTAGCTTGAAAAAGCAGGAAGTATAACCCGAGCCGAAGCAACAAAACAATAAGGATGCGTCAGTATGGAACGGCAAAGGCTGCCGAAGCGGCCGATGCCGTTCCGTTTTTTGCTGCAAATGCTCCGATGTGAATGCTCCGAATGATTATATGCGGTCAAATGCGGGGCACAATCACTTGAAAATAAACAAAGGCGGCGGAACGCTGTATAAAGAGAACGTTCCGCCGCCGGACAGTATTCAATTTTGTCAAGTCAGAAACCGAACCCTCGCTGCGCGGCAGGTGTTCAGCCGGCGTAAAGCTTATCTGTCGGGTTCAATAAGGCCGAAGTTGCCGTCTTTTCTTGCATAAATGACGTTGATGCGATCGGTTTCGGCGTTGGTGAAAACGAAGAAGCTGTGTCCGAGAAGTTCAAGCTGAAGCATGGCTTCTTCAACACTCATGGGTTTCATGCTGAACCTTTTCACGCGGACAATATGCGGACCCTCGTCCTCATCGTCGTAATCATCGTATTCGGGGGAAGCGTCGTCATAGCGGAGAGATTTCTCAAGCCGCGTTTTGTGGCGGTGAATCTGCTTTTCAAGCTTTGCAATAACGTTGTCGATAGATGCATACATATCGCCGGTGGATTCTTCTCCGCGAATGATGCCGCCCTGATAGGGGATGGTAACCTCAACAATGTGACGGTTTTTTTCGACGGCCATGGTGATAAGAACCTCGGTATCCTCGGGAAAATAACGTTCGAGCTTTGCGATTTTTTTAAGAGCCAAATCACGCAGATATTCGGAAACCTCAATGTTTTTGCCTGTAATCGTGACCTTCATGGTAATGTACCTTCCTTTCAACGGATGCTGCCGCATACGCTGCAAAATGCTGCAATGTTTCTGCGGCTGCACACTCTTTTCTTGGGAATGCATCGAACGAGTTGATTTTTGGGAAAAGAATTCGGGTTCGGGTTTGTTCGTGCCGTTTCCCTCGTTGACCTTCTCCTGAAAAGCAACCCTTACTCGGCATTTCCTTAGGTGCAGATATATTATACAGGAAGAATGCGAATTTGTACAGTACTTTTTTTGTATCTTTTGGCAAAAAAATGTGAATTATTCGGTTCATTCTCCGCAAAGCCGCAAAAATGGGAGGAAAAACGCCTGCCGGACTGCAAAAATCTTAATACGGACATTTTTTTGAAATTGCCCATATACGCTGCTGCGGCACAATGCGAGTGCTGTATATGAAACCTGCGGATAAGGACCGGTCACGGAAGCAGGCAAACCGAACATAATATATCGAATTAAATAAATTTTTTACGTCCGTCCTGTGTTGACTTTGATGTCTTGTGCAGTTATAATAAGATTAGTATGGGTCTTGCCGAAAAAGAAAACAAAGGTCTGTTAATTTAATGAAATTTCGCGTTAAAAGCACATTGAAATACTCCGTACAGAGAATGACTCCGACTAAGGCTGTTCGAATTGCGCTGCTTGTGATAAGCGATGCGCTGATACTTAATATTGCTTCTTTTTTGGCACTTTGGGTCAGGTTTGAATTCCATTTCGAACAGCTTGTCCGTGAGACGGAATATTTAAACAATATCCTCCGTTTCGCACTGTATTACACGGCGTTCGGACTCATTGTTTTTGCATTGTTCAAGCTTTACACAAGCCTTTGGCAGTTTGCTTCAATAGACGAATTTTTAAAAATAATCCTTGCGTGTTTTATCGTTGATGCCGGGGGCTATGCGGGAATGCATTTGATGCATCTCGGCATTCCGCGCAGTCATCCCGTGCTGAACGGAATATTCCTTGTAATAATGATAACCGGTGTGCGTTTTTCATACAGATTTATGCGCCAATACAGGCGGGCAAACAACAGCTGCAGGCGGACGATGATAATCGGCGCGGGGCAGG
>OGRN01001707.1_pt1 | contig 18180 bp, 16 predicted proteins | sample 1553401 | NCBI WGS metagenome assembly OGRN01 (sample SAMEA2580096, study PRJEB22360) | human gut metagenome | biome: human gut; feature: human-associated habitat; material: faeces | place: Denmark | collected 2008/2010 | reverse complement strand
GCCATAACTACTAAAACCGGTTTCTTCATCATTTTTCCTCCTGTTTTTTCTAACTGGATTTATGGTACAACCCAAAATATCATAATACAATAATTTCTTTTTTTATACAATCCTTATCTGAATGTTCCCTCATTATGATGACGTTTTGATTATAAATAGTATTTGCACAATTCTATTCTTTTTTTATACATTTAAACATATCATTTGACTATTTACCACAATTTTATTACTATGATAATTAGAAACAATATTCAAAAACCACAAATTCTGTTCAGAAAGGAAGTTTTTTCGTGGCTTATCAGAGTGTACAGCTGGATTCAGAGCTTTCCATAGAAAAAATATACACGATCCACTACTATGAATACCAGAATGATTTTTACTTTTCAGGTGAACGTCATAACTTCTGGGAATTTCAGTGTGTGGATAAAGGTTCTGCAGAAATTGTGACCGATAACGGAAGCCATATACTGAACCGCAATCAGGTAATCTTTCACCGGCCAAACGAATTTCATACACTGAAAGCCGCCGGCAGAACCGCACCAAACATCATCGTAATTTCTTTTTCCTGTGATTCACCCTGCATGAATTTCTTTGAAAATAAAGTTCTTGAATTTTCAGACACTGAATGTGGCATTCTCGGGCGCATCATTGCAGAGGCACGAAACTGTTTTGTTTCGCCTCTCGATAATCCTTATCTGGAAAAAATGGAAAAAAAAGACGATATTCCTTTTGGCGCACAGAAGCTTTTGACTTTGTATCTTGAAGAACTGCTGATTCATGTTATCCGACGCTACACAATGGCGCATTACTCTGCCTCTGCCGGTATCTATGATTCCTGTCAGTCCACTTCTGAAACCTGCCGCAATATCATTCATTATCTCGAACAGCATATCCGGGAATCCATGACAATCGATGAAATCTCAAAAAGCAATATGATCGGCCGTTCACAGCTTCAGAAGCTTTTTCGCGATCAGTATCAATGTGGTGTAATTGAATTTTTTTCACATATGAAAATCGACTTCGCCAAACAGCTTATCCGTGAAAACGATATGAATTTTACCCAGATTTCTGATTTTCTGGGATATTCGTCAATTCATTATTTTTCAAGGCAGTTCAAAAAACTGTCCGGAATGACTCCTACGGAATATGCCACATCCATCAAAGCTATATCTGAACTTCCACAGCGTCATTCCTGATCGCAGGGATATAAAACTATAGAATATAAAGTCCGCCAGTCGGGCAGGGAGGAAAATATGTATATCTGCAAAGTAAAAAATTATCAGGAACTCAGCCGCAGGGCAGCCAATTTCATCGCTGCACAGGTGATTTTAAAACCAACCAGCGTATTGGGACTCGCTACCGGTTCTTCACCGATCGGAACCTATGAACATCTTGTTAAGATGTACGAAAACGGTGATCTTGATTTTTCACAGGTTACAACTGTAAACCTCGATGAATACAAAGGTCTGTCCGGTTCTGACATGCAAAGCTACCGTTATTTTATGAACACCCATCTTTTCCACAAGATCAATATCAATTATTCAAATACCTACGTTCCGGACGGAACTGAACAGGATGCAGAAAAAGCATGCTCCGCTTACAATGAGCTGCTTCACAAAGTCGGTCCTGCTGACATTCAGATTCTCGGTCTTGGCCACGATGGTCATATCGGTTTCAATGAACCATCTGATCACTTTGAAGACGAAACGCATTGTGTAGATCTGACAGAAACTACGATTCAGGCAAACAAACGCTTCTTCGAAAGCGAAGCAGACGTTCCACGTCAGGCTTATACTATGGGAATCGGTACGATCATGCGATGCAAAAAGATTCTGGTCGTTGTCAGTGGAAGTGACAAAGCACAGATTCTTAAAAAGGTCGTTCAGGGACCTGTAACTCCACAGGTACCGGGATCGATTCTCCAGTTCCATCCGGACTGTACGATCATTGCTGATGAAGCTGCTCTGTCCGAAATGGACATTTGACCATACGCACAACAAAAAGGAGCCGGTGTACTAAAACATCAGCTCCATTTTTGTACCCTTTCCGGGTTCACTTTCCAGTTTGATCTGTGCGTTATGAAGAATTGCACCATGTTTTACAATAGAAAGCCCAAGGCCTGTACCTCCGGTTGCCCGTGAATGACTCTTATCCACCCGGTAAAAGCGTTCAAAGATCCTCTTCTGTTCATCCTCAGCAATTCCGATTCCATTGTCTTCTACGCAGTAATACGGATGCTCTCCGCGCATTCCGAGCGAAATCTTCACCGTACCTTTCGGGTCGGTATATCGAATTGCATTGTCTGCAATATTGAAAAGCATCTCATAAATGACATGACGGACACCGTTTACCATTACCGGACTGCCATCCAGTGACACAGTAATATTTTTCTTTTTGGCAGCACTTTCGAGATGCTGCACAACGTCCTCTGCCATCTCATAAAGATCCACTTCCTCAAACGGCAGATCACTGTTCTTTTCGTCCAGTCTCGAAAGCTGTATGATATCTGCCACCAGAGCACTTAAGCGATATGCCTCATGATAAATTCTGCCTGAAAATTCCGGTACTTTTTCTGGTGGAACCATCCCATTCATCATAAGCTCTGCATAACCGGAGATTGACATAAGCGGTGTCTTCAATTCATGGGAAACATTTGCCGAAAATTCTTTTCGTACGGCCTCTGCTTCTTTCAGTTCTTCTATCTGCCTGGCAATCTGCCGATTCTGCTGATCGACTCTTTTCAAAAGCGGCCGGAGCTCCTCATACTTTACTTCTTTCAGAGGTTCCTCCAGATCCAGTGTATTGATTGGTTCGATCAGATCACGTGTCTGCTTGCGGACCAGCACAAATGCAACTGCAAGGATCACAATCAGCAGCCCTCCAAGAAGCAGAGAGCTGGACAGCATCGTGGAAAAGACACTGTCCGTTGTTCTTCCGACACGAAGGATATCCCCATCTGCCAGCTTTACCGCACAGTAAAAATTCTGTTTGGACAGGGTTTCTGAATATCGCAGTGATTCCGCATAGCCACTTTTTTCTGCCTGAATAAACTCCGGACGATTGCTGTGGTTCTCGAGTTCTGCGGAATCTTCCAGCGAATCAAACAATACATTTCCTTTCGGATCCAGAAGCGTAATACGAGCTGAAGTTGCCTGACCGAGTGCTTCATCCAGATAGGAATTCCCCATCTTTTCAACTCCATCCTGAATGTATTTTGTACTGTCCCGAACGCTCTCTTTCAAATCCTCATTGTACTTTCCATACATAACAAGACCTGCGGCAAGAAACGTAAGAAGTACAGAAAGAACAATCAGAAAGCAGGTATGATTCAAGATTTTTTTTCGCATATTATACTCCGATCCGGTAACCGACTCCCCGCACAGTTTCTATCAGATTTCCTGCTTCGCCAAGCTTCTGGCGAAGTGTACGGACATGGACATCAACTGTTCTTGTCTCACCATCAAAGTCATATCCCCATACATGACAGAGGATCTGATTTCTGCTCATGACCAGTCCCTTATTTTCCATCAGGTACTGAAGCAGTTCAAATTCTTTGCGTGTCAGTTCAACACTCGTATCCTTCCAGTGAACCTTATGCTTGCCTACGGACAGGCTCAAATCGCCGTATCTCAGTTCTTTGTCATCTTCCTGCTTGGAGCAGCGGCGAAGAACCGCTTTTACCCTCGCCACAAACTCCATCATCCCGAAAGGCTTCGTGATGTAGTCATCTGCGCCGGCCTCCAAACCTTTTACCTTGTCGTACTCGGCTTCCTTCGCTGTGACCATGATCACCGGGATTCCTCTGGTATCTCTTGATGATTTCAGACTTTCCAGTATGCTGTATCCATCTTCCCCCGGAAGCATGATATCCAGAAGAATCAGATTCGGAAGTTCTTCTTTTAATGCAGTTCGGAGTTCTTTGGCATTTGCCATTCCTTTCGCGGAAAATCCGGTTGTTTCCAGAGTATAGATCAGAAGTTCCCTGATATTTTTTTCATCTTCTACACAATAGATCATTCTGTATCCGTCCTTTCTCACTGTAATTGTCTGTAAAAACAGATTTTTTATGGAAGTACATATTCTTTATGCAGTTCCCCCAGACGGTTATAATAGGAATCATCCGGTTCATTTTTGAGGTTTTCCAGATGACTGTGTGTATCATAAAGATTTTCTCTTACCTGTGTAACACATACACTGATATTTGAACAGTGGTCAGCAATACGCTCAAGACTCGTAATGAGGTCTGTAAGAATAAAGCCCATCTCAATCGTACATTCTCCTAAACGCAGACGATTGACATGACGGCGCTTCAGTTCTTTGCTCAGCTCATCAACAATTTCTTCAAGTGGTTCCACATCGCGGGTAAGATTCAGATCCTGCTTGTCAAAAACCTGATATGCCGTATCCACGATCCTGCTTACCACTGCGATCAGCACCTGAAGTTCGTTCCTTGCCTGCGATGAAAAACTGATATTCTTTTCATGGAGCTCCTGTGCGGATTCCATAATATTTACCGCGTGATCGGAAATACGTTCAAAATCACCGATACAGTGCAGCATGATCGATACACTGTGGCTGTCTCTCTCTGACAGATCCTTGTTATTCAGCTTAACCAGATATGTACCAAGTTCATCCTCGTAACGGTCAATTTTCGACTCAAGTTTCTGGACTCTCTCTGCCTGTTCATCACTGTATGAATATATCAGTCCAAGTGCAATATCCAGTATCTTTCTGGAATCCTGCTCCATATGTTTTGCCGCATTTCTTCCCTGCTCCACTGCGAAAGCCGGTTTTTCCAGAAAACGAGATTCAAGAATCATAAATTCCTGGTCTTCTCTGCTGACCTCATCCACTTTGTTGTCGCAGATCGTAAGACAGGCAAGTTTTACAAGAAGGTTAGAGAACGGAAGCCATACAAGTGTTGCCATGATATTGAATACGCTGTGTGTGATCGCGATCGTTGCCGGTGTTGCCATCTGTGCCATAAACGGAAAATGCACAGCTGCGTTGATCATATAGAAAAGTACCATAAACGCAACGGTTCCGATCAGGTTGAAATACAGATGGATCATTGCCGCACGCTTTGCGTTTTTGTTTGCACCGATTGCAGAAAGAAGTGCTGTCACACAGGTACCGATATTCTGTCCCATGATGATCGGGAATGCAGAACTATACGGAACCGCTCCTGTCATACAAAGTGCCTGCAGGATACCTACCGATGCAGAAGATGACTGAATGATCGCAGTCAGAATCGTACCGGCAAGAATACCTGCTACCGGATTGGAAAACTTCAGAAGAAGTCCTGTAAATTCCGGAACATCCGCCAGCGGTTTCACTGCCCCACTCATGCTTTCCATACCAAACATCAGTACTGCAAAACCAAGAAGGATCGTACCGACATCTTTTTTACGGGAACTCTTTGTAAAAGTCAGAAGTACAATTCCGACCAGTGCAAGAATCGGTGAAAATGAGCTCGGTTTAAGAAGGCTGATAAAAAAGTTACTGCTCTCGATACCGGTAAGGCTTAAGATCCATGATGTGATCGTCGTACCGATATTGGCACCCATAATGATACCAACTGCCTGTGTAAGTTTCATGATGCCAGAGTTTACAAAACCGACAACCATAACTGTAGTCGCAGAAGATGACTGGATCACAGCAGTCACACACATGCCGAGAAGTACCGCTTTCCATTTGCTGGAAGTCAGGTTTTCAAGAATCTGCTCGAGTTTTCCTCCTGATACTTTGGCAAGCCCGTCTCCCATAACCTGCATTCCGTACAGGAACATGGCGAGACCTCCAAGTAATGTTAATATGCTGAAAAAGTCCATACTATTCTCCTTTACATAGATTTCATATGGCTTCATCATATTTGCAGCTTGTAAAGTTCTCACCAGTTTTATGTTAAATCTTTGTAAAATCGAATTTTACATAAATTTGTCTGATTTTACATTCTAAAAACTGCGGATATTTTCGTCCTCATCACCGGTTTTGTCGATGGAACGGATGATCAGATAATAGCTGACATTCTCATTTACTTTTACCAGTACACGGTCTCCGACCCTGTGTCCCTTGAGGGCTTTGCCGATCGGTGATTCGATACTGACACGATTCTCCATGGAATTTCCACGAATGGATGTGACCAGTTTGTATTTTTCCACTTCACCGTCTTCTTCAAATTCCACCTCAACGATATCATCCATTCCGACCTCGTCAGATTTCGAGGAATCATCCACTACTGTCGCTGTTTTTAACATTCTTTCCAGATAACGGATGCGGCTTTCGTTCTGATTTTTGTGTTTCTTTGCTGCATAATATTCAAAGTTTTCACTGAGGTCGCCCTGTGCACGGGCTTCTTTGACCGCTTCGATTGCTTCTTTTCTTATGACAAGCTTGCGGTGTTCGATCTCTTCCTCAATTTTTTCAACGTCTCTTTTTGTAAGTTTTTCTCCCATTTTTATTCACTCCTGCTGAATTTCAATGATACGACTGTCACCGAAGTGTTTCCCCTGACAGCCTTTTTATGTCAAAGTATGCGAGAGAAGCTGCCAGTGGCAGATTCTCTGTATTGCCTATCAGTATACACAAATTTATCGAAATTGTACACCCGTCAGCATCCGGCGTTTCTTATAGAATTTTTCACCAAAACTTCTTTATAAAAATAAACAGAGAGCCCTTCATGGCATTTCCCATCCATAAAGATCAGAATGCACCACGTTGAACTCTCCTTTTTCTTATTATATATTCTTTTTATTCCTCATCCGCCTGATAGATACTTACATATCCTTTTTCTTCCACACGGACGATCTGCTCTGTTTCCTCTGTACTGTCCGGAAATATCCCGTCCGCCTCAAACTGCACACAGGTTCCGCAGGAGGAACTTAAATTCCGTGGAACCGGCATGACCACAGCCTTCAGGTTCATTTTTTCACAGCTTTTACGAAACTGGATTGCACCATAATGCGAATAAAAAGTTGCAATATAAGTCATCATTTTGTAATCTTGAGCAGGAAATCATCGCCCTGCTCTTCTACCTGTACCTGATAGCCCTGATGCAGCACAAAACGGGAAACATTTTCTTTTGCAACGACATTATCGACAAGTACTTCATATGCAGCCTCTTTTGATGCCATCGCATTTTTTGTCTGAATTATCGGTTCCGGGCAGGAAAGACCTCTTGCATCTACTCTTTTCATATTCTTTCTCCTTTCAGGCTTCTGCTTTTCTCGTGGAATTCACAACCGCGATCACTGCCACAACCACAATACCGATCACAACTGCGATCTTACCGTTTGCTGTCGGACCATCGGCTGAAGATGCCAGACCAAAATTGTGTGAAAAAGCTGCACCTGCCATCAATCCGAGAACAGCTACAACAGAGTCTGTATTTCCCTCTCCGGAAAGAATAAGCTGGCGCATCGGGCAGCCACCGAGAAGAATGCAGGCAAGACCTGCCAGATACATACCAAGTGCATTCCACAGTCCGTCGGTGTGTGCAATCGGCTGACCTGCAAATCCCGGATTAAAAAATGCCGTACCTGTCACAGCTCCGAGAATCAGGTTCATAACAAGTGCACTTATAAGAATTGCCACAAATCCGAAGAGCAGTTTGTACTCACCAAACAGAACTGCATCACGGATACCGCCAACCATGCAGAGACGGGTTCTCTGTGCAACAATACCAACGATCACACCTGCTGCCAGAGAAATCAGGATTGCCGCATGTTTTGCTCCCGGACCGCCTTCCGGTTCTGTAAAGTGGATAAATGCCGGAGCAGCCACCAGAAGAATCAGCATTACGATCTGGAACGCCGGATAAACAGCACCTTCCAGTTTCGGCATCTTGTAAGAACGTTTCAGAGTGTAGCCTTTTTTCAGGAAAAATGTTCCTGTCAGGATACCGCATACAAAGCCAACCAGACCGAAGATGGCATTTCCGTCACCACCTGCCAGACGCAGGATCATACGGAACGGGCATCCAAGGAACATCAGACATCCGATCATAGCAAATGCACCCATTGTAAATCTCGTGATCGGTGCAGAACCACCGCGTGGACGAAATTCTTTTGTGAGCAGTGACACAATACATGCGCCCAGTACCAGACCGATGATCTCCGGACGGATATACTGTACGGCTGCTGCGGAATGAAGACCAAGTGCTCCTGTCGTATCTCTCAGGAAACATGCAATACAGAATCCCATGTTTGCCGGATTTCCGAAGAATACCAGCATTGCCGAAATCACACCGATCAGGATTCCGGCTATAACAATTGTTGTCTTCTCTTTTTTCATTTGTTTGTTACCTTCCTTTCCCTCTTGTGCTAAATTTTTTGTAATCTGCACACTTTCTTTGTATAAATCATAACATCTTATTGACAAAATCACTAATTCAATATAGTCTTATTTTATGGTTATTTATAGACAATTTTTATAAATCAATTTAACTCTGACATTGTGAGGTGGATTTTTATGAAAAAGATATATCTGGATCAGGCAAGTACTTCTTATCCCAAAGCGCCTTCTGTTGCCCGGGCAGTATACGATTATCTGAGCGGTTCTGCCGTAAATGTAAACCGCGGTGGTTATCAGGCTGCTTATTCTGTGGAAGAACAAATTTTCGAGACAAGAGAACAGCTTCTCCGACTTTTTCATTTCACTTCAGGAAAAGGCAAAAACGTGATCTTTACCCCAAATATCACCACAAGCCTGAACATTCTTCTCAAAGGATTGTTAAAGCCCGGTGATCATGTGCTTGTCTCCTCCATGGAACACAATGCTATCATGCGTCCACTTGTGCAGCTCGCCGGGAACGGGGTAACTTTTGACCGCATCCCCTGCCGTAAAGACGGGTCTCTTCTTATAGAAAAGGCAGAGGCACTTCTTCGTCCCAAGACACGGCTTCTGGTCTGTCTGCATGCCTCTAATGTCTGTGGAACGATGATGCCTGTTCAGAAACTGAGTGCCTTTTGTCAGAAACATCATTTACTGTTTATTCTCGATACTGCCCAGACAGCCGGAACCGTCCCGATCGATATGGAAGCTCTGCATCTGGACGCACTTGCATTTACCGGCCACAAAAGCTTACGCGGACCGCAGGGAATCGGTGGTTTCCTGATCACAAATGAACTGGCAGCGCAGACCGAAACGATACGGATGGCACCGGCAGTGTTTCCCACACCGAGGAAGTTCCTGCTTTTCTTCCTGACCGCTTCGAACCCGGTACACCAAATATCCCGGGAATTCTGGGTCTGCACGCTGCACTTTCCGATCTTGAAAAGACTTCTATGGAAGAAAGCTTTCAGCATGAAATGAAGCTGACACAGGAATTTATAGACGGAATTCAGGCACTGGATCCCTTCGAAAAAAACATCCGTATCATCGGTAAAAAAAATACAACTGACCGGTGTGCAGTTGTATCACTCCAGACTCTCCAGCCTGATATGTCCATGGTTGCCTACGAACTTGACAGCACTTACAGCATCATGACGCGCGTCGGACTCCACTGCGCCCCGAGCGCTCACAAAACACTTGGCACCTACCCGGAAGGAACGATTCGTTTTTCCTTCGGTTCGGAAAATACGCGGCATGACGTAGATCAGGCACTGCATGCACTTGCAGAAATTACTGGAACACTTTGTATTTTATAATATTTGCATCATATTTTATCCAGGAGATTACATCATGGAATTTAAACAGTTGGAAGCTTTTGTTGCCGTTGTTGATTACGGAAGCTTTTCGGAAGCAGCCCGCAAGCTTTATCTCACACAGCCTACAATCAGTGCACATGTGCGTTCCCTTGAGGAAGAACTGCATACCAGGCTGATCCTGCGCACTACGAAAAAAACAACGATCACGACCAGAGGATATCAGCTTTATGACAGTGCTGTCCGTATGTTGGAGATCCGCAATAATCTTCTGGAAAATTTCACCGGTGTGAAAAAACACATGATCGACCTCGCAGCTTCGACTATCCCGTCCTCTTACCTGCTTCCTGAAATCCTGGCAGCCTTCGGCAAAACACACCCGGATATCTATTTTCATTCGATTCAGGCAGACAGCGCCGAATCCATCAACCGTGTTCTTGACGGAACGGCAGATCTTGCTCTGGTCGGACAGAATACACGCGATGAGACCTGCGTCTTTCTTCCGTTCTGTCAGGATGAGCTGGTCATTGCCACACCGATCACCAGCCATTATCTCGGCCTGCAGAACAAATCAGTGACTTTTGAAGATTTTATCAAAGATCCTGTCATTATCCGAGAAAAAGGCTCCGGCACAAAGAAAGAAATGGATCTTTTTCTCGAGCAGATCGGTGTCACGCCCAGTGACCTCAATGTTATCGCACGCATGAATGACCTTGAAGGCATCAAAAAATCTATCGTCAACGGTCTGGGAATTTCTATACTTTCTGCCCGCTCTGCCATCGACCTGCAAAAAACAAAGCAGATTCTTCTTTTTCCATTAGAAGAATCTGCTCATAAAAGAACGTTTTATATTGTTTACAGTAAGAACCGTATCCTGAAACCACACGTACGACAGTTTATCCAGTTCGTCCAGAATTTTTACAGAACATTCTGAATTACCAGCATTTTTTGCATGCTTCATATCCCTGCGAAAGTGCCTGTGATTCTGTCTCCTGCATAGCTTTGTCCGGATTCATATTTCCGCAGTCCGGAATGCTGTGATATTTGCTTCCGGTTGCGGAGATCCAGACCATGCGTCCCTGTGTGTCGGAAGTATCGGTTTCCGCCGCATAGGATTCTGTTGCGGCTGCATCATTCGTATCCCGTTCACTCTGATCCGCAGAACTGTCTGTACTCTGTTTTTCGCTTCCCGATGTATAATCGTTACACGGTTCCTGATTCCAGCTTATCGTATTTCCGTCAAAAAGAGCGATGACCGTTCCCTGATCGTCTGTACGGAAGACCGGAATATCCATATCAGAAAGTTTTCCCATGGTCTCCGCTGCCGGATGACCATAGGAATTGTTCAGTCCGCAGCTGATCACTGCCCATGACGGTGAAGCTGCTTCCAGAAGATCCCAGGATGTTGAGGATGCCGAACCGTGGTGTCCGAGGCTTAATACGTCACAGTCCAGATTCATTCCCGTACTGATCATGTCCTGCTCACTCGTCTCTTCCGCATCTCCCATAAACATAAAGCTGTTGTTTCCGTTTACCAGCCGGATAACCACGGAGTTATCGTTGCTGTTCTGAGAAATTCCATCCGGTGCCATCACGGTAAAACTTCCGGTTCCAAACTCATAAGTATCACCGACTGACGGATATTCTACAATGATCGCATGTGCCGTCGCCGTATTCATAAAAGTATTAAATAAATCCGACGTATGTACATAATCAGAACCCAACACATGGTCCACTTCAAAATTATCCAGACATTTTACAAGGCCGCCCAGATGGTCTTCATCGTAATGAGATGAGATCATGTAGTTGATGGTTTCTACCTGCTGGTTTTTCAGGTACTGCACCACTTCATCCGCATGTGACCTGTTTCCGCCATCGTAAAGAAGGTTTTCTCCTCCCGACTGTACAAGAATCGCCAGTCCCTGACCCACATCAATAAAATGAACAGCCATATTGCCCTGCCCGTCTGCCTTCGCAGTAACAGCACTTCCCGGTAAAACAAGGGTCAGTGCCAGTAGCACGGACAGTATAAATGTCACAAATCTGTTTTGTTTTTTCATATATTTTATCCCTCCCGTAATCTAACTGCACAAAACCTGCGCTTTCTGTCTCAGATTATTTTACAGTTCTTCAATCCTTTTTCGTATCTGCGCTCCTGCATCCTCAAACAACAGATCTTTGTTGTAACGGATATAGCGCTCACACTCGTATGTTTCAAGGAAACGTACACAGGAATAGTCTGTATTAATCCCGGATACAAAAATAACCATTTCCTGGCTGTTATAAAAAGCGGCCTCCATAAAATCAAATGCGCATTCCAGAGATGACGCAGCCTGATCCCACGCTTCTTCCCATTCTCCGCGTGTTTCTCCAAAAGCGGATCTCAAAATATCGAAAGCCTCTTCCCAGCTCTCTCCACTCTCTTTTTTCAGAAGTAGTCTGTAATTTTCCAAAAGTTCGAGTGCCTTTCGGATCGTACGGTCTTCCCTTCTCTCAAGAAGACCTTCTTTCTGTTTCTGCTCTCGCTCCATTCGAAGATTATCCACATAATCTCCCAAACGTTCCAAAAGCTTTCCACCTTCCTGTGGCTCTTTCAACAATTTCAGGATCTCAAATACTTTTTCCAGAACTTCTTCCTGCAAAACCACTTCACGAACAGCCTGACGTACCCCGGAGAACAGCAGATTGACAACACTGACTCTCTCATCAAACGGTGCATGCGAAACTTTCTTCACCATTGCCTCGGATGGTTTTCCTTTCAGGATCTCTGCAATCTGGTAGTCCTGCTGGTATTTTTGATATAATTCGTAATATTCAGCAAATTCTACAGAAATCCTCTCATGCTGGATATACTGCCCCATCACTTCTTTCGTGATATTTTTATTCAGTCGTTCATAGACTTCCATCATGCGTGACAGATCTTCCCAGCCACGCGGCGTTGCAAACTGTCTGCCGTCAATCGTCGTTTCCATCTGGTAAAAGCAGTTACTGCGAAGTTCCAGATAAGACAGAATCGCCGGATGGATATTTTCTTTGTAAGCATATTCTTTCCAGATCCGATAATCCGGCTCCACCATAATCTTCTTCACACGGTCAAGTGTTACAACATCAAAATCGCGCACGGACTTGTTGTATTCCGGCGGGTTTCCTGCCGCTACGATCACCCAGCCTTCCGGAATCTCATGATTCCCGAAAGTTTTGCACTGCAGAAACTGAAGCATTGCCGGTGCCAGGGTCTCCGAAACGCAGTTGATCTCATCAATAAACAGGATTCCTTCGGTAAGTCCTGTCTCGCGCATCCGGTCGTAAATACTTGCAACGATCTCACTCATCGTATACTCTGTCGCAGAATACTCTTTTCCGCCATATTCCTTCTTTGAAATAAAAGGAAGTCCGATCGCGCTCTGTCTCGTATGGTGCGTAATCGTATAAGCCACAAGCGCGACTTTACACTCTCGTGCCGCCTGTTCCATGATCTGCGTCTTTCCGATTCCCGGTGCACCCAGAAGCAATACCGGTCTCTGGTGAACCCTCGGTATCACGTATTCCCCGTATTCGTTTTTCAGAAGATACGCCTGCACCGTATCTACAATTTCCTGTTTTGCCTGTTTAATATTCATCATGCTCAGCTGTCCTCTCTCTTTCCAGTGCCTGTGTATCCAGAATCAGTTTGATCGCCCATGGCGGCACGTCCACATCCCGGTAATCATCTTTCATAAAAATAAACGCAGTATCATACGGCGGCATCTTTGCCGGAAATGTCCCGTAACCATCCGTAAAATATAAAAGCCCGCGCAATCTCTGAAAAGCTCCCATATTCAAAAGTTTATCCACATAAGAAAATGCCGGTCGAAAATCTGTCCCGCCGAATCCACGGATCGTAAAATCAGACAGGTATGCCTCCATCTCTTTCTCATTATGGATTACCTGATCATCCTGTATCTTTTCGTCACACTGGATGATGTGCACCTGTATCTTCCGAAAAAAACTCTCCGACTCTGACAAAACACTGTACGTTTCCTCAAGGAATCTGCGGATCAGACTTCCGTTGCAGGACATCGAAGTATCCAGCACAATTACAAAGTCTTCGATTTTTTTCATTTCCTTTGTTTCCAGAGGTTCGATCAGAGGCATATTTCCATAAAGTTCTGTACCGAGATGATAATAGATCGGATCAAAAGAATCCATATCTACCTGCATCTCCTCTTTCAGCACAGAAAACTTCCTCAGAAATTCTTTATAATCATAGCGTTTCCTGTTTTCCGCCTGCAGATGTTCAACCAGTCCCGGCGAATCTCCTGCCGCCTCTTTGGAAAAAAGCTCGATCTCTGTCTGCATTTTCCGGCGCATCTCTTCCCATTCTTTCTGACGGCTTGCCAACCCGCTCTTATTCTGCGGTGTATACCAGAAATGATGATCGTCCATCCGAAATTCCTGCTCAAGACAGACGATTTCCGCTTCCTCACATGATGTTAGAAGATAATAAAGTGCCTCTGCTGTCAGGACGCTCCGCTTCTCCTTCCACCGGCGGTATTTTTCTCTTCGAAAACTGTTCGGACGAATGTAAACAGCCTTTTCATAGAGATCATCCATGATGTTTTCTACGGCAATATCCGCTGCAAGATCCCACAGTCTCTGATCACGTTCTTTGCAGCTCCACAGATGGCAGAACAGGCAGTGCAGAATCTCATGAAGATACATGCGATTCAGCCGCACCCGGTCTTTCATAAAACTCTCTATCAGCCATCCCGGGGCTGCATACAGAAGTTTTCCGTCAGTTCCCATCGCACCTGTCTCACCGGAAACAACCGGTTTCAGCGCGCCGAATGCACTTTGCAGAAACCGCATCGCAACCGCCATTTCGTTTCTGGAATTTTTCAGGATATCTTCGCAGATTGCCAGTGTCTCTTCTTCTTTTTTTCTTTCCTCATGAACAAAATTTCCAAACTTGTCCCTGTACTCTTTTTTCACAGTTCAAATGCCTTTCTCTGTTTCCTGCCATGCCTGCCGAGTTCATTCATCAGAACACTTACCCATCTGGAATCACCGGAGCTCTGTGCCGTCTCCAGCATCTTTTCTGTCGTCTCCCTGTCAGGGGCAATTTCTTTTAATATGTTCTGCATGGCTTCGTATTCTTTCTTTTCTCCCAGAAGCGCGACCGCCTGCTGACTGTGTTCTTTTATATAGATAAGATATTTTTCGCGTGCCTCCCCGGTCATACTCATTGGGTACAGTATCCGGTCAAGTGCAAGATTCAGCACGATACGCTCCTGCTCCCAGGCAACAGCATACGGAAATAATTTGTCATACTCCAGCGCGTGAAGCCTTTTGTGTACAAAACTGTTCCGATAACGGATGCCACTTCCATGAACATGATTTTCGAGGATTCTTGCCGGTGTATTTTCCACACCTTCCTCAAAAAACTCCGGAAACCAGAAACGCCCCAGTTCCCCATCTGTTTTTATATCTACGCGCAGTGTCTCCGGCAATTCCGTAAGGAAATCACGTAGTGCAGACTGCCCGTTTTCATCTGTTTCCACTATAATCTGTTCCATCTTATGGCATCCTGTCAGTGCACCGGCACCGAGATCTTTCATTTCGCCGTAGAATTTCAGACGGCGAAGCTGAAAACAGTTGTAAAACGCATATCTGCCGATTTTACGCAGGAAGCGCGGAAGGCGGATTTCCTCCACCTTATTACCTGCGGCCTGCGGCATATCATCCGTTGGAATTTCTTCTGTCCCGTTTTCCGTACAGTAACTTCCGGTCTCTTTCTTTTTATTTAATTCTGACGCATCTATATGATCTGAAAAAAGATAGGCGCCAAGTTCTGTTACCGGAAATCCGTTCAACGTATCCGGAATCTCAACAATCCCGTCATATCCGAATACACGATTGACACAGATTCCTGTTTTGTTTCTTTCATATAAATAAATCATTCTTTTTCTCCCAGACGGATCTTTTCCATCTGCTCCTGCATCTCCTCCGACATATGATCAAAAAGATAGGTTTTGCTGCTCTGCCGGCGCTGATGCCATTCTGCACGTGCGGCTTTTTCCGTATCTTCGATTTCTTTTTTCAGTCCCTGCGCTGAAATTCTGTGTGCACCCTGCCCCATGATGATGACCTGCTCCAGGCCATCCGAAGTTGCTACCGTCACCTGATACTGCCGTCCGATTTTATGGACAGTTTTTTCGATATACTGGTCGGCTGTCTCCGCTTCCTTCGTATAGACCACATAAATATTATGATATGGGATGACTTCTTCCCTGTGTCCTTCCACCTTGTAAGCATCCAGTACAAGAATCAGTGTGCATTTGCGGTATCCCTGATAATTGCTCAGAATATCCATCAGCTTATCACATGCCGCATGAATATTTTCTTTTGCAAGCTCGTTTAATTCTTCCCATGAAAAGATAATATTATAACCATCAACCAGCAGGTATTCTTCTTTACGCGGCTTGCCGGCTTTATAGTGTGTCGTCGGTACAGATGCATGAACGGTCTTTTTCTGGAAAGCACCGCGGTCACGTTTCACCGGACCGAAGGTACGTTCAAAGATTGCCTGCAGCTCTTCCTCCTCCGCATAACTGCCGCTATAGGAAAAACTCTCGGATTTTTTTCCGGACTTTCCACTGTTTCTTCTGCTCTGCGCCGGATTATCCCCCTGTGAAAGTCCTGTATCCTCATTTTCCACATTTTCATACCAGTTCTCACTGTCCAGTGCATCCATATCCACACCGCTCTGCAGATGCATATAATCTTCCACCTGATCCCATGGCACAACGAATCCGGCACCATGTGCACAGAAAACAGAACCGGTCGGATTCTCCAGATCAGCCTCCGGGTCATAGCCCGTATTCAATACGATCTCATCCTGATTTCTGCACGGCGCATAACCTTTCAGATTACAGAAAAGTTTACCCGTTCCATGTGTATATGCGATCACTTCTTTCTGATAATCCCGCATCTGTGAAACGGCTGCTGTGCCTTTCAGAATTGCCACCTCACCATCCGTCTCCGGTGATTCGAATGTTCCCTGCATCTTCTGTACATCGGTCATTGCACGGCCGATCATCTCCACCGGTACTTCCAGTCGGAATTCATAATACGGCTCCAGAAGGATACTCTTTGCCTTCCGCAGTCCCTGACGTACTGCACGGTATGTCGCCTGACGGAAATCACCTCCCTCTGTATGTTTGGCATGTGCCCTTCCGGTCAGGAGTGTGATCTGCACGTCGGTAAGCGGTGAGCCGGTCAGAACTCCGATGTGCTCTTTTTCTTCAAGGTGTGTAAGGATCAGTCTCTGCCAGTTACGCGCCAGCACATCTTCACTACATGCTGTAAAAAACTGGCATCCACTGCCCGGTTCTCCCGGCTCGATCAGAAGATGTACTTCTGCATAGTGGCGAAGTGGCTCAAAATGACCCACGCCCTCGACCGGTTCTGCGATCGTTTCTTTATAAACAATACTTCCTGCTCCGAATTCCACTGCCACATGAAAACGGTCCCAGATCATTTTTTTCAAAATTTCAATCTGCACTTCTCCCATCAGCTGTGCATGGATCTCGCCCAGCTGGCTGTCCCACAGGATATGAAGCTGTGGTTCTTCCTCCTCAAGCATTCTCAGCTTCTGCAGCATCTGATGTGGATCACAGTCATCCGGAAGGATGATCTGATAGTTGAGAACCGGTTCCAGTACAGGGAGGTCTGATTCACTTTCTGCTCCAAGTCCCTCACCCGGATAAGTTTTTGTGAGACCTGTCACCGCACAGACAAGACCAGACTCTGCTTCCTGCGTTGTCTCATATTTTGCCCCGGAATACAGACGGATCTGATCCACTTTTTCTTCCCACGAAGATTCTTCCACTTTTCTACCCGGCAGACTTTGGCCCACACCTTCCGATGAGAGCAATGTCTTTACCTTCAGGCTTCCGCCCGTGATCTTCATATATGTAAGACGGTTTCCCTGCTCATCCCGGGCAATCTTGAAAACTTTTGCACCAAAAGTTTCCCGGCGCTTCGGTTCTTTCGTATACGTGCGAAGTCCGTTCAGAAATTCTTCCACGCCTTCCATTTTCAGTGCGGAACCAAAAAAACATGGAAAAACTTTTCTCTGTGCGATGAGCGCCGCACTTTCCGCTACAGTCACTTCGCCGGTTTCCAGATATTTTTCCAGAAGCTTCTCATCACAGACTGCGATGTTTTCCATCTGCTCCGATGAAAATCCCTCCTCTGCGCCTTCTGTCTTTCCGAAATCCACACAGTTTTCATGCAGATGATTTTTCAGATCTGCGAGGAGTGCATCGTGATCTGTCCCCTGCTGGTCCATTTTATTTACAAATAAAAACGTCGGAATCTGATATCTTTCCAGAAGTCTCCACAAGGTCATCGTATGGCTCTGTACCCCATCCATACCATTGATCACAAGAATCGCATAATCAAGCACCTGCAGGGTTCTCTCCATCTCCGCAGAAAAATCCACATGTCCTGGTGTGTCAAGCAAAGTAAGGTCCATCTCATTCATTGAAACCTC
>OGRN01001705.1_pt1 | contig 18197 bp, 19 predicted proteins | sample 1553401 | NCBI WGS metagenome assembly OGRN01 (sample SAMEA2580096, study PRJEB22360) | human gut metagenome | biome: human gut; feature: human-associated habitat; material: faeces | place: Denmark | collected 2008/2010 | reverse complement strand
AAGGTACATGATATATAGACAGGAATGAGAAGCAGTGCGAAAGCGCTGTTTTTTTCTTGCAAAAAAATCAAGTTTCTTGACAAAGAAAAGATTTTGCTATATGTATATATCAGATGAGGATAGTGTGTCTCACGGCAAAAATGCTGGTGGCATTCTTGAAAAAAGTATATAGAAAAGATGGGACAATAAATGACCAAGGGAAGAATCATAATAGCTGATATAGAAAAAATATCATGTAAGGAAGAGTGGATTCTCTCACAGATAGCACAAAGATATGTTGAAAAGTATCAGAAGCATAAGAGAGAAACGGATAAAAAACAGGAGCTGATAGCGGGATATCTTTTAAAGGAGTATTTAGGTGTAGAAAATGATGCTCAGCTTGTAATGAATAAAAATGGGAAGCCGATGCTTGTGGATGCGAGAAAACATTTTAACCTGTCACATAGCGGTAAATATGTAGTTCTAGCGATTGCTGATCAGGAAGTAGGCATTGATATTGAACGTGTGCGTCCGTATCATGAAGCTACAGCGAAGAAGATATTTTCGAATGAAATACAAAATGCAATGTCTGAACTTTGTGGGGAGGAAAAAGACCGGATATTTACTCAATTATGGACAGAACTAGAAGCGAAGCTGAAAGTAAAAGGCATTGGATTTAGCAAAGAATGGGAAAATGAAAAAGCAAAGGAATATTTTATTGAGACAAGATGTATAGATGAATATTATGTAAGCTTAGCGACAGAAGAAAAAATTTCTATAGAAACAGAATGGTTTGCAGGGAATGGAAAGGAAGTAAAATAGTATGATTAAGCCTATTATGAGAGACATATTTTTCTTAAATCAGAAATCAGAATTGGCAACAGAAGCGGATAAGCAGGTGGCAATAGATCTGCTGGATACACTGAAAGCAAATGAAGCAGGCTGTGTAGGAATGGCTGCGAATATGATCGGAGTAAAAAAGAGAATCATTGCAGTGAATATGGGGTTGTTTAATATTGCTATGTTTAATCCGAAAATCGTGAAACGCACAGGCGCTTATGAGACGGAAGAAGGTTGTCTGTCATTGGATGGAGTGCGAAGCTGCAGACGTTATCAGGAAATAGAAGTTGAATATCAGGATATGAATTTCAAAAAGAAAAGAGAAAAATACAGTGGATGGACGGCTCAGATCATTCAGCATGAAATAGATCATTGCGATGGGATTTTGATATAAATTTTGTTTGTGCATTGAGGAGGTGTGTCGCATGGATTTCAAGTATTGCAAATTAGAAATCTTTATTCCAGAAACACATATTTCGCAGCTACAGAAAGCATTGCAGTCAGTAGATGCCGGTCATATAGGAAATTATGATTCCTGTATGTCCTGCTCCAAGGTCACCAGTTACTGGAGACCATTAGATGGAACTTCTCCTTACATTGGAAATGTAGGAGAGATTAGTTGTGAGCCGGAAGTGAAAGTTGAAGTGACTGTATTTACAGAAAAAGTGGATGAAACAATTCAGGTAATTAAAGAGGTACATCCATATGAGGAACCGGTAATCAATGCATTGCCGATTTATCGGACAAGCTTTTAAGGGAAAAAGAAGTCTTACGATCAGACAGAAAGGAGACTTCTTTTATTATACAACAGATTCTGATTTCATGCATAGAATAGTTAAGAGAAAATATCGGCAATCATGGAATAATGCCTATGAGATTTTGCGAATTGAAGGAAAAGGAAGTTGTGAATATCTGCAATGGCAAGTGCCTTGGAGGTGTAGTAGATCTGCAGATAAATGTATGCTCCGGTGCGATAGAAGCATTGATTGTTCCGGGACCGGCAAAGTTCTGTGGATTCTTTGGAACGGATAGCGAATATGTGATACCATTTGCATGTATAAAGAAGATTGGACCGGATATTATTCTTGTGGAAATTAAAGAAGAAAAGTTTTTGCAAAAATATTAGACATTGTGTATAATGAAGGCAATAAGATACGTGGAAAGGCGGAGTGGATTATATGAAGTGTCCATATTGTGGCAATCCAGATACAAGAGTGATTGATTCCAGACCAGCAGAGGATAATAGTTCTATCAGAAGAAGACGTTCCTGTGATGAATGTGGTAAGCGTTTTACAACTTATGAAAAGGTAGAGACAATTCCACTGATTGTAATTAAGAAAGATAATAACCGTGAACAGTATGAAAGAGCGAAGATAGAGAATGGAGTTCTGAATGCATGCTACAAGCGTCCGGTTCCGGCTGAAGAGATTCAAAAGACAATTGATGCGATTGAACTGTCAATTTTTAATCGTGAAGAGAAAGAAATCCCAAGCAGTGAGATTGGTGAAATTGTTATGGAGAATCTGAAGACATTGGATCCGGTTGCATATGTCAGATTTGCATCTGTCTACAGAGAGTTCAAAGATGCGAATACATTTATGGATGAATTGAAGAAATTTCTAAGATAATAAAAATCGGTTATACTCTGTTCGTGAGTATAACCGATTTCAATCTTTCGGAGAATGTTAGTATGTTACACGGGAGGCGAGAATGAGAACTTATAAATTAACAATTGCTTATGACGGAACTGCATATCAGGGATGGCAGAGACAGGCAAACACAGAGAACACTTTGCAGGGAACTCTGGAGCGAACAATTTCGTCAGTGGCAGGATATCCAGTGGAGATTGATGGTTCAGGACGAACAGATGCAGGTGTTCATGCGAATGGACAGACTGCAACAGTAGTTCTTTCTGGTCGGGTGGAGGATGGATTTTTTACAGAAAAGATAAATTCAAGATTACCTGAAGATATTCGGATTTTAGATGCAGAGCTTGTGAGAAATGGATTTCATGCGAGAAAAAGTGCAGTTGGAAAAAGATACATTTATCAGCTGGATTTGGCGGAGAAACCAGATGTATTCACAAGACGATATACATATCATTTTCCGCAGAGATTGGATTTAGATGCGATGAGAAAGGCAGCACAATTGTTGATTGGCACGTATGAGTTTGCCGGATATACAGATAAAAAGGATGAAAAGTCCACAAAAAGAACAATTTATGCTATAATGATTTGCGGACAAGGAAGCAAAGTCAATATTCAATATGAAGGAACAGGATTTCTTTACCATATGGTAAGGATTTTGACAGGAACTTTGCTGGAAGTTGGAACCGGAGCACGAAGCATAGAGAGTGTGAAGGAACCTTTGAAATCAAAAGATAGAAGTCAGGCTGGATTTTTAGCACCTGCAAGAGGGTTATTCCTTGATGAGGTGTATTATTGATTCGGTTATGGAAAGTTGCTGATTATTCACGGAAGAGTTGGCGAATGGACGGTGAACAGCAACACTCTTGAAAGGGAGGATGCAGCGTATTGAAATTAATATCATGGAATGTAAATGGTATTCGTGCCTGTGTACAGAAAGGATTTCTTGATTTCTTTCATGAGGCAGATGCGGATATCTTCTGTATTCAAGAGACGAAGATGCAGGAAGGACAGCTAAATCTGGAATTAGAAGGCTATTATCAGTATTGGAATTATGCTGTGAAGAAGGGATATTCCGGAACAGCTGTGTTTACAAAGAAAGAACCATTGTCGGTGAGTTATGGAATCGGTATTGAGGAGCATGACCAGGAAGGACGTGTGATTACGTGTGAATTTGAAGAGTTTTATTTCGTCACAGTATACACACCGAATTCTCAGAATGGGCTGGCAAGGTTAGATTACAGAATGAAGTGGGAGGATGACTTCCGTACTTATCTGAAGAAGTTAGAAGAGACAAAACCGGTGATTGTGACTGGAGATATGAATGTAGCGCACAAAGAGATTGATCTTAAGAATCCGAAGACCAACCGTAAGAATGCAGGTTTTACGGATGAGGAAAGACAGAAGTTTACTGAACTTCTGGATGCCGGATTTATTGATACATTCCGGTACTTTTATCCGGAGCAGACAGGAATCTATTCCTGGTGGTCTTATCGTTTCAGTGCCAGGGCGAAGAATGCAGGCTGGCGTATAGACTACTTCTGTGTCTCGGAAAGTTTAAAGGACAGACTGGACGATGCGAAGATACTTACAGATATTATGGGATCAGATCATTGCCCGGTTGAATTGGATTTGAAATAATAGAAAGAGGAGAAGAGAACAATGACAAAGATTGACATTATTTCAGGATTTCTTGGAGCAGGAAAGACAACTTTAATTAAGAAGCTTCTTTCTGACGCATACAAGGGAGAGCAGGTTGTATTGATCGAGAATGAATTTGGAGAGATCGGTATTGATGGTGGATTTTTGAAGGAAGCAGGAATTGAGATTCGTGAGATGAATTCAGGATGTATCTGTTGTTCACTGGTTGGAGATTTTGGAAAATCTCTTCATGAGGTCGTAGATACTTATCATCCGGATCGTATTCTGATTGAGCCATCAGGAGTTGGAAAGCTTTCTGATGTAATCAAGGCTGTACAGGATGTTCAGGGTGAGATTGATGCAGAGCTCAATAGCTTTACAACAGTTGTAGATGTAACAAAGTGCAAGATTTACCGTAAGAACTTTGGCGAATTTTTCAGCAATCAGATTGAATATGCAGGTGCAGTTATTTTAAGCCGTACAGATAAAGCGAAACCGGAGAAGATTCAGGAAAGCGTTGCACTGTTAAGAGAACTGAATGAAAAAGCTCCAATCATTACAACACCAATCGAGCAGCTTCCGGGTGAGAAGATTCTTGAGACAATGGAATCAAGCAAATCTCTGGAAGAGGAATTGCTTGCAGAAGTAGCTGAAGAGGCACATGAGCATGAACACGAGCATCATCACCATGACCATGAAGAGTGTGAACACGAGCATCACCACCATGATCATGAAGAACATGAACATGAGCATCACCACCACGATCATGAAGAACATGAGCATGAGCACCATCATCATGATGGAGAGTGCAGCTGCGGCTGTGGACACCATCATCACCACGATCATGAGGGTCATCATCATGCAGATGAGGTATTCACAAGCTGGGGTAAAGAGACAATTCATACTTATACAAAGGATGAGGTCAGTGCAATTCTGAAGACTCTTGAAGAGGACGGCTCTTACGGAAATGTACTTCGTGCAAAAGGAATGGTTGCAGGTGCAGATGGTGAGTGGATTTACTTTGATATGGTTCCGGAGGAACATGAAGTAAGAACAGGAGCACCGGAATACACAGGAAGAATCTGTGTGATCGGAGCAGAGCTTAACGAAGACAAGCTTGCAGAATTATTTAAGCTGAAATAAAAAGGATAAGCAAAGCAGTACCCCATAGGGGGCTGCGTAGCATTATGTAATAACAGATGTCTTCTGCGAAAGGGAGACGGAATGGAGATAGATATGATGAAAGAGCCAGATGTTATGGTTTATCTGATGACAGGTTTTCTTGATAGTGGAAAGACACAGTTTCTGAATTTTACATTGTCACAGGACTACTTCCAGATCGACGGCAAGACACTTCTGATTCTTTGTGAAGAGGGAGAAGAAGAGTATGATCCGAGAGAATTGCTGAAGTATGGTGTCGTTATTGAGACTGTAGAAGATAAAGAAGATCTGACAGAAGAATGGCTGGAAGAGATGAATAAGAAGCACAAGCCGGAACGTGTGGTTATCGAGTATAACGGTATGTGGCAGGTGAGTGAATTTGAGAAGATGAAGCTTCCGGCAGGATGGGCTATTGAGCAGAAGATCACAACGGTAGATGCAAGTACTTTTCAGATGTACCTGACAAACTTAAAACCACTGTTTGTAGAGATGGTAAAGGGCGCAGAGCTTGTTCTGTTCAACCGTTGCGAGGATAAGAAACCGTTGGCAGGATACCGCAGGAGTGTTAAGGTTGTAAGCCCTCAGGCAGAAGTAATCTTTGAGGATGAGAACGGTGAGGTAGACAATATCTTTGAAGACGAAGTACCATATGATCTCAAAGCACCTGTGATTGAGATTCCAAGAGAAGATTATGGTATCTGGTATATTGATATGCAGGAGCATCCGGAGCGCTATAAAGGAAAAGTTGTAGAATTTGTTGCAAAGGTTATGAAACCAAAAGCATTTCCGTCTAAGGTATTCTATCCGGGGCGTATGGCAATGACTTGCTGTGCAGATGATACATCTTTCCTTGGATATGTTTGCAGAAGCGCTTATGCGCCGAAGCTGAATGCGGGAGACTGGGTAAAAATTCGTGCAAAAGTGCGTTATGCGAATCTGTCCGTATACGGCGGAGAAGGACCGGTGCTTGAGGCAGAGAATATTGAGCCTGCAGAACCAATTGAAGAGTTAGTATATTTTAATTAAGACAAGCAATAAGACAAAGTAATAAAACAAGAAATGGGAGGAGAACTTCATGGCAAAGAAATATGATGTAATCGCATTAGGAGAGCTTCTGATTGATTTTACAATGAATGGACAAAGCGAGCAGGGAAACAATATGTTTGAGGCTTGCCCGGGAGGTGCACCGTGTAATGTGCTGGCACTTCTGAACAAGATGGGAAAGAAGACAGCATTTATAGGAAAAGTTGGAAAAGATCAGTTTGGAGCGTTATTAAGAGATACGATTACGGAAGCCGGAATCGATGCCTCCAATCTGATGGTTGACGAAAATGTGAATACAACACTCGCATTTGTACATACATTCCCAGATGGAGACAGAGAGTTCTCATTTTACCGTAATCCGGGAGCAGATATGATGCTTACTGCAGATGAAGTGAATCCAGAAGTAGTAAAAGATACAAAAGTCTTTCATTTTGGAACACTTTCTATGACACATGAAGGTGTGCGTGAAGCGACAAAGAAAGCGGTAGAAACAGCAAAAGCAAATGGTTGCCTTGTATCCTTTGATCCAAATCTGAGACCGCCGCTGTGGAGCTCTCTTGATCTTGCAAAAGAGCAGATGGAGTATGGATTTGGAAAATGTGATATCCTGAAGATCTCTGATAATGAAATTCAGTTTGTATCCGGTAAGGAAGACTATGATGAGGGAATCGCATATCTGCAGGAGACATACAATATTCCGCTGATTCTTCTGACTATGGGAAAAGACGGAAGTAGAGCTTATTACAAAGGCATGCGCGTAGAGAGACCGGGATTTTCAGTGAAAGCAATTGAGACAACAGGTGCAGGAGATACTTTCTGTGGAAGTTCTTTGAATTATCTGGTTGATCATGATTTTGAGAATCTGACAGAGGAACAGTTAGGAGAGATGCTGACATTTGCGAATGCGGCAGCAGCACTTGTAACAACAAAGAAGGGTGCGATCAAAGCAATGCCTGTAAAAGAAGAAGTTCTTGAACTGATTCAGAAATAATTGACAAGAAAACAGTCAATCATTATAATGTAACACAGAAACAAGGGCGTTTCCAACTTAGGTGGAGAACGCCCTTTTATCGTATCAGTTTATGATAAAGGAGGTCGAAAAATAATGCATAACTATACAAGAGATGATATTTTTCACATAGTAGAGGAAGAAGGTGTCGCTTTCATCAGATTGCAGTTTACAGATATTTTTGGAACGATGAAAAATATGGCGGTAACAGTAGGACAGCTTGAAAAAGCATTGGATAACCGCTGTATGTTTGATGTTTCTTCCTTGGAAGGGGTTGCAGATGAGGAAGAATCAGATATGTATTTATATCCGGATTTGAGTACATTTGAAATCTTTCCATGGAGACCACAGCAGGGAAAAGTTGCAAGACTGATCTGTGATGTGTATAAAAAAGATGGAACACCGTATGAAGGCGATCCGCGTTATGTACTCAGAAAGGCTGTTGCGGAGGCGAAAGAGATGGGATATACGATGAATGTCGGCCCGGAATGCGAGTTCTTTCTTTTCCATACAGATGATGACGGCAGACCGACAACAGTAACTCACGAGCAGGGAGGATATTTTGATGTAGGGCCATTGGATCTTGGAGAAAATGCGAGAAGAGATATGATCTTAACATTAGAAGATATGGGGTTTGAGATTATTTCCTCACATCATGAGATTGCGCCGGCGCAACATGAAATCGACTTTCACTACGATGAGGCGATGATTACAGCAGATAATCTGATGACATTTAAGATGGTTGTCAAGACAATCGCAAAACGACACGGTCTGCATGCGACATTTATGCCAAAGCCGAAGAGTGAGACTTATGGGTCAGGAATGCACATTAATTTGTCTTTATATAAAAACGATGGAACAAATGCACTTTATAACGCAGAGGATGAGAATGGACTCAGCCAGGAAGGATATTATTTTATTGGTGGCTTGATGAAACACATGAAGGCAATCACCTGTATTACAAATCCAACGATCAATTCTTATAAACGTTTTGTGCCGGGGTATGAAGCACCTGTTTATATGGGATGGTCAGCTAAGACAAGAGGACCTTTGATCCGTGTGTCTATGGAGAAAGAAGACAATTCAAGACTGGAACTTCGCAGTCCGGATGCTACGGCGAATCCATATCTGGCACTTGCAGTACTTCTGAAAGCGGGACTGGATGGAATTAAGAATCAGATCATGCCTCCGAAGAATATTGATGAGAATATTCAGAAGATGACACAGGAAAGAAGAGATGAGCTTCAAGTAGAAGAACTGCCGAGAACGCTTGGGGCTGCTACAGCAGAGCTTGAGAAAGATGAACTGCTGATCAGCGTATTAGGGAAAGAGCTTGCCGAGAAGATCATAAAAGCAAATAAGAAAGAATATAAAGAATATTGTATGCAGGTGACAGACTGGGAGATCGATCATTATCTTTACAGGCTGTAGTTCAGGTATCCTGGCATTGGGCATTTAGAGAGAACGGATTGATAGAAGAGTAGTTAGCGGAAGAGGTGAGCAGATATGAGCAACATTATTGTCGTTTTTCCAAAGAGGGAAAATGCAGTAAATATCCGTAATAGTTTGGTTCGTGCGGGTATTGAAGTATCTGCGGTATGTTTGACAGGAGCTAAGGTTTTGCAGTATGCTGATAACTGGAACGATGGAATTGTCGTGTGTGGTTATCGGTTTCAAGATATGCAGTATACAGATTTACGAGAATCTCTTCCGGATACGTTTGACATGCTTTTGGTGGCTTCAGCGGATAAGTGGATGGATGGACTGCCGGATGGGGTTGTAGGACTTCCACTCCCAATCAAAGTTTATGATTTGGTAAATACCGTTGAAATGATTCAGCAGACACAGAGCAGGAAGAGAAGAAAGCGCAGAGAAACGATACGAAAGAGAGACGATTCTCAGAGAAAGATAATCGATCAGGCGAAAGCGCTTCTGATAGAACGAAATAACATGTCAGAAGAGGAAGCACATCGATATTTACAGAAGAGCAGTATGGAAAGTGGGACCAATATGCTCGAAACAGCACAGATGGTGCTGACAATTATGAATGAATAAGAGGCAGCTGTTAACAGTAACGAATAAGAAGTGCTGTAAACAATAACAAATGAGAGGACTGTCAGTGATGACAGTGGAACGGAGAAGAAAATGAAATTTACAAAAATGCAGGGAATTGGAAATGATTATGTGTATGTAAACTGTTTTGAAGAGAAGGTAGAAGATCCATCAGCGTTGGCAATCCAGGTGAGTGACAGACATTTTGGAATAGGATCCGATGGATTGATCCTGATCTGTCCGTCGGAAGTGGCAGACTGTGAGATGGCTATGTATAATGCAGATGGCTCCAGAGGAGAAATGTGTGGAAATGGAGTTCGATGTGTTGGAAAATATATGTATGATTACGGCCTGACTGACAAAACAGAGATTACAGTTGAGACTTTAGCAGGAATCAAAACACTTCAGCTTTTCGTAGAAAATGGAAAAGTTGCGAAGGTTCGAGTTGATATGGGAAGCCCAATCTTGACACCGGCAGAAATTCCGGTTGTGGCTGAGGGAGATAAAGCTGTAGATGAACCGATTCTTGTGGATGGAAAAGAATATCATATGACTTGCGTATCTATGGGAAATCCGCACGCAGTTGTTTATGTAGATGATGTTGATAATCTTCCGATTGAAGAAATCGGACCAAAATTCGAAAACCATGAGAGATTTCCAAGACGTGTGAACACAGAGTTTGTAAAAGTACTGGATAGACATACTGTACAGATGCGTGTTTGGGAGAGAGGATCTGCGGAGACACTTGCCTGCGGAACAGGAGCATGTGCTGTAGCTGTTTCCTGTATTCTGAATGGATTGACAGAAGATGAAGTAACTGTAAAGCTTCTTGGCGGAGATTTGGAGATTCAATGGGATCAGGAGAAGAACACAGTTTATATGACAGGACCGGCAACCGTTGTATTTGATGGGGAGCTAAAATAAAGATTTGATGAATAGATAATGATGGTGCGTTGACCGATTTTCATTTTTGTGAATTTGAGGTCAACGCATTTTGTTTATAATATTGACTTAATAACAAAGAGACTATAACAAAAAAGAGATTACAATCTGTAATCTCTTAAAACATCGGAGTGACAAGATTCGAACTTGCGACCTCTACGTCCCGAACGTAGCGCTCTACCAAACTGAGCCACACTCCGATAAAATAGGGAACTTGCCGAAGCAAATTCCCAGCTACGGAAAAGGGACTTGAACCCCTACTAACAGAGTCAGAGTCTGCTGTGCTGCCAATTACACCATTCCGCATTACTTGAGTTTTGTTTGTTGCTTGTTTCAAACAACATGGTTATTATATCAAAGCTACAGAAAAATGCAACCCCTTTTTTGATATTTTTGCGTTAGACTTTTTAAAGAAATTGTCTTAAATGTCAGAAAATTAAGAAAATTCATTTCACCAAACGAAAAAGGGCATCGACAGTAGCGAAAAAAGCATCAATGGCAGAAAAAAGGGCATCGACAGTTACTAAAATCTATAAGATCACTCTACAAGAAAAGCTCTGCAATAAATACAACTGCGCAGCAAAGAACTGCGACCGGCAGCAGTCCGGCACCACACCATGCGGCTACAACTCCAACAACGAGAGCGAGAACTCCGGAGATTGGAGACTGTGTGGCATGAAGGATCGCCGGGAATGTCATTACTGCTAGTGTGACATAAGGTACATAGTATAGAAAGGACTGAAGAAACTGGTTCTTCAAAGGTTTTCGAATCAAGGTCATCGGCAGTACGCGGATTAAATAAGAGATACCGCCCATGATAAGAATATAAATATAAATGTTGTGTGTCATAATTTTTATTCCTTCTGAGTAATTGAACAGTTACGTTTTTATTATTGCTTAGTTGAAGCTGAAGTTTCATCTTCTGTCGGTACAGGGAAGAAGAACGCTGCTCCGGCTGAAAGTACGACGGTCAGTATAATTGTTCTGGTACCATCCGACAGAGTGGAGATCCAAGGCAGGCAAGTTGCTGCGAAGCTTGAGATAAATGCAAGAGTAACCAGTCCCGCAACGACTTTATTCTGCTTCGAAGGAGGAATGATGATAGCGATAAACATTCCAAAGAGGGCAACACTAAATGCACTGACCATACGCGGTGACATGATATTTCCGGCAATGACACCGAGCATAGTTCCAAAAGCCCAGCCCGGAAGCGGAGTTACCATCGCGCCATAGGTATAATAAGGGTTTAAAGTACCGGGTCTGCTGATCGCAATTCCAAAAAGTTCGTCTGTGATATCATAACTCATCAGCAGACGGTGTCCTAACGAAAGGTCGGGACTTAAACGCTGACTCATGGCACAGCTCATCAGAAGATAACGTGCATTCGTGATCAATGTGACAATTGCGACCTCAATATAAGGAGAGTTTGCAGCAATTACAGTCAGTCCGGCATACTCTCCGGCAGATGCATTATTTAACAGACTCATAAGGAATCCCTGAAATGCATTCAGGCCGATATTTCTTGCGGCAATACCGATTGAAAAGGAGACCGCAAGATATCCAAGTCCGATCGGAATTCCATCGCGAAAACCACGACGAAATGCCTGGCTATTAGATTCTTTCATAATAATAAACCACCTTAGTTACAAATTTTGTCTCTGAGGGATATTGTATCATTTTTGCTGAGGAAATCAAAGTCGGAAATGAGGCCAAACCCTCCAATTTATAACATTTCTTGACGCATTTGTGTAAGTGTGATAGAATGACCCCGTTGTAACATATAATTTAATACAGATGCGTGAGGTGTCAGTCAGATGGATGATGGCGTCCTGGTTATGAATGATCAGAGGAACGACGTGGGAAATCTGGACTGGTGAAAAGGGAAACAGGTGAGAATCCTGTACGAACTCGTCACCGTATTTCGTGAGCTTGTGTTTTGAGACCACTGGGAGACCGGGAAGGTGAAGCAGAAGCATTTGAACGATTAGCCGGGAGACCTGCCTTTCGCAGTACAGGAATGAAGAATTCATGCCACGAGGAATTGGCCGTACGAAAGAAAATGATTTAGACCGCAGTAATTATTTACAGATAGATTGTAAATGATCACCGGTTTTTCTTTGCGTACCCTCGTTTGATTCGAGGGTGTTTTCATTTCTGAGATAAGAAATCAGGAGGATGACAATGAGAAAGAAAGTATTAATGGTTTTACTGGCAGCAACACTTAGTGTGTCCATGATTGCAGGATGTGGATCAAAGGGCGACAACAACACTGACACAACAAAGACAGAGTCTAAACAGGACAGTGATCAGGAAGCAGCAGATAAAGTTGCGAAGCTGATCGATGACATTTATGTCCAGGAAAGAACAGACAAGACAGATGAGCAGTGTACAGCAGCGAAAGAAGCATGGGATGCACTGACAGATGCACAGAAAGAACTTGTTGAGGGAGAGAATGCGGATCCGGATTATTTCGGAAGAGATACAGGAGATGCATCCAAGGATGATCCGCTCAATGCTGATGAGATTGGTGAAAATGAAATCCTTGTAGTAAGTTTTGGAACATCCTTCAATGACAGCCGTGCGACAGATATCGGTGGTATTGAGAAGGCAGTTCAGGCAGCAAATCCGGACTGGTCTGTAAGAAGAGCATTTACAGCACAGATCATCATCAATCACGTACAGGCTCGTGATGGTGAGAAGATCGACAATGTGGATCAGGCATTGCAGAGAGCTGTAGACAATGGAGTGAAGAACCTTGTTGTACAGCCGACACATCTGATGCATGGAGCAGAATATGATGAACTTACAGCAGCATTAGAGGGATATAAAGATAAGTTTGAATCTGTTAAGATTGCAGAGCCACTTCTCGGAGAGGTTGGAGCTGATGCAACAGTTATTAATGCAGACAAGGCAGCAGTAGCGGAAGCAATCACAGCAGAGGCAGTGAAAGACGCCGGATTTAACAGTTTAGATGCAGTGAAAGAAGACGGAACAGCATTTGTATTCATGGGACATGGTACATCTCATACTGCAAAGGTAAGTTATTCTCAGATGCAGACACAGATGGAACAGCTTGGATATGACAATGTATTTATCGGAACTGTAGAGGGTGAGCCGGAAGATACATCCTGCGAGGCAGTGATCGAGAAACTGAAAGAAGCAGGATATAAGAAAGTAATCCTTCGTCCGCTGATGGTTGTTGCAGGAGACCATGCGAACAACGATATGGCCGGAGATGACGATGATTCCTGGAAGAGCCAGTTTGAGGCATCAGGAGCATTTGACAGCATTGATACTCAGATTGCAGGTTTAGGAGAGATCCAGGCAATCCAGCAGCTGTATGTAGCACATACACAGGCTGCAATTGATGCAGAGTAATTTGTAAGAAGATATTGAGAAGGTCATGCTTGTTCAGAGAAAAGGGAATGGCATGACCTTTTTTGAATTAATGAAAGGAAGGATTTAGATGAAAAAGAAGTTATTAATGGTATTAATTTCTGTTTCTATGATCGCATCTGTATTTACAGGATGTGGAAATAGCACAGAGGCTAAAGACAGTGGAAAAGCACAGACAGAACAGGCGGATACAAAAGAGGATTCTGCAGATAAGGCAGATGAGGAGCAGGCAGCACTGGAAGACGGAACATATACAGCAGAGTTCCAAACAGACAGCTCTATGTTCCATGTGAATGAAGCAATGGATGGAAAAGGAACACTGACAGTAGAGGATGGGAAAATGACAATTCATATCAGTCTGGTGTCTAAAAATATTGTCAATCTGTTCGAAGGAACTGCCGAGGATGCACAGAAGGACGGCGCAGAATTGCTTCAGCCTACAACAGATACTATTAATTACAGCGATGGAACATCTGATGAGGTCTATGGATTCGACGTTCCGGTTCCGGCACTGGACAAAGAATTTGATCTTGCATTGATCGGAAAAAAGGGAACATGGTATGATCACAAGGTCAGTGTGACAAATCCGGTGAAAGTAGAAGAATAAAATGCATTTGTAACCTTTACAAACCGGCAAAGAAGGGATAAGATACTTTTATAAAACGATTTATAAAAGGAGCCTTGGATATGGTTGGAGCGGAAAAGAGAAATATTACAAAATCAAAAATAGTAAATTATATTATAAATCACGAAGCAACGTCTAAAGTGGAATTGTCGAAGGATCTCAATCTTAGTATGCCGACTGTATTGTCGAATGTGAATGAGCTCTTGGCTAATGGAATTGCGGTTGAAACCGGAGAATATGAATCTACAGGTGGGCGAAAAGCAAAACGAATCAGTATTAATCCAGCGTACCGTTATGCGGTTGGGATAAGGATCACTGCTAAGCATGCAGGATTTGTACTTGTGAATTTGAGCTATGAGATAGAGAAATATGAAAGGATCCGCTTAGAATTTTCAACAGAGGCCGCTTACTACTTACAATTGAGCGAAGCATTGGAAAGATTTCTTTCAGATGTAGAACACAGAGAACGAATCTTGGGAATCGGAATTTCAATTCCGGGAATTGTTAATTCGAAAGAACGAATGCTGATCAAATCTCATGCGCTCCAATTGGAGAATTATAGTTTAAGCTTTTTGGAACAGATCTTTTCACTTCCGGTTTATTTTGAAAATGATGCCAATGCGGCAATGATGGCAGAGGATTTAAATAACTATAGAAATGCATTGTATCTTTCATTGAATAACACACTCGGAGGAGCATTTTGCATTGACGGGAAATTGATTCCGGGAGCGAATCAGAAAGCCGGAGAATTTGGACATATGATCCTTGTTCCGGGCGGAAAGAAATGTTATTGCGGAAAACAAGGCTGTGCGGATGCTTACTGTGCGGCGAGCGTGCTGACAGATGATACCAAAGAGACACTGGAACAGTTTATGAAGAAGGTGGAAGAGCAGGACGGACAGGCTGTGAAGGTTTGGAAAGAGTATCTTAATAATCTGGCAATCCTTATTTCAAATCTGAGAATGGCATATGATATGGATATTATTCTTGGAGGAGAAGTAGGGGGATATCTTGCAGATCATATGATAACCTTAGGGAAAAAAGTAATGGAATATAATGGATTTGAGCATGATGCGAGATACCTGAAAGTTTGTTCATATAAGAGAGAAGCCTCGGCAGTTGGTGTGGCAAAACATTATTTGCAGGCTTTTATTAAAACATTATAACGATCAGAATGATGGAAAGTTAGAAAATCCAGAGAAGAAACATTTTTAACACATGTTTCTTCCCTGGACTTTTTTTGCGCAAAGTGCATAAAAATCATAGCGAAATCTTGTGCAATAGGCAGAACTGAACAATAATATATTGACAAAATACATTTCCTGAACAATAATGTAATTACTTTAATAAAACATTTAATAAAAGATATTCAATAAAGGAGGAAAACATTATGTTACAGCAGGTAATGACAAACCCGGGAGAAATTATTTTCAGAGAGGTACCGGTTCCGGAAGTGAAAGATGATCAGGTACTGGTTAAGATTATGAATATTGGAATCTGTGGATCTGATATTCACGTATATCATGGAAAGCATCCATTTACAAAATACCCGGTGACTCAGGGACATGAGGTATCCGGTGAGATTGCCAAGGTCGGAAAAGATGTTACAGAATTTCATGAAGGACAGAAAGTTACGATCGAGCCACAGGTTTACTGCGGACAGTGTTATCCGTGCCGCCATGGAAAATATAACCTTTGTGAGGAACTTAAGGTTATGGGATTCCAGACAACAGGAACAGCTTCAGAATATTTTGCAGTAGATGTCTCTAAAGTAACACCGATTCCGGAAGATATGTCTTATGAAGAAGGTGCCATGATCGAGCCTCTGGCAGTTGCAGTGCATGGAGTGAAGCAGGTAGGAGATGTAAAGGGATTGAATATTGCAGTTCTTGGTGCAGGACCGATCGGTAACCTGGTTGCACAGGCAGCAAAAGGAATGGGTGCCGCAAAGGTAATGATCACAGATGTCAGCGACCTTCGTCTGGATAAGGCAAAAGAATGTGGTATTGATGTATGCGTTAATACTATGGAGAAGGACTTTGGAGAGGCAATGGTTGAAGCTTTTGGTCCTGACAAGGCAGATGTGATCTATGATTGCGCAGGAAATAATATCACAATGGGACAGGCAATTAAATACGCAAGAAAAGGAAGTATCATCGTTCTTGTTGCCGTATTTGCGGGAATGGCAACAGTAGACCTTGCAGTTGCAAATGATCACGAACTGGATATCAAGAGCACAATGATGTATCGTCATGATGATTATGTAGATGGTATAGAACTTGTAAATGAAGGAAAGGTTCATTTAAGACCATTGATTTCTAAGACATTTGCATTCAAAGATTATCTGAAAGCATATCAGTATATTGATGATAACCGCGAGACAACGATGAAAGTAATCATCAATGTGCAGGAGAAATAGGTGATCGAATCAAGAGAGGACAGAGTTTTATCAGAAACTCTGACTAGGAGGTAATTAATGGAAAACGAGAGTAATAATGGAAAAGTGCCTCTGATCAGCAAGATTGCATATGGTTTCGGAGATGTCGGATGTAACTTTAGCTGGATGTTTGTCAGTAACTTTTTAATGATTTTCTATACAGATGTATTTGGAATCAGTATGGCGGCAGTATCAGCATTAATGCTTTTCTCAAGATTCTGGGATGCAATCAATGATCCGATCGTAGGTGGATTAACAGATAAAACAAACACAAGATGGGGAAGATACCGTCCATGGCTGTTGGTGGCAGCACCAATCACATCAGTGCTTTTGATCCTTTCTTTCTGGGCGCACCCAGATTGGTCAAATACATCGAAAATAGTTTACATGGTAATTACATACTGTCTTCTCGTCTTAGGATACACCTGTGTAAACATTCCATATGGAACACTTTGCGGTGCTATGACACAGGATATTGATGAGCGTGCCAAGATCAATACATCTCGTTCCGTAGCAGCAATGATCGCAATCGGAATCATCAATATCGTAACAGTGCCACTGATCAGCAGGCTTGGAAGCAACAGTGTAAAGAACGGTTATCTGTTTGTTGCAATTATTTACGGATGCATCTTTGCTGCATGTCATTTCTTCTGTTTTGCAAAGACAAAAGAGCAGGTGACAATTCCGGAGAAAGAAAAAATCTCCATTAAAGTACAGCTGAAGGCCGTTATGCAGAATAGACCATATCTGCTTGCATTAGTTGGACAGGTGCTGTTTGGATTCACATTATATGGAAGAAATGCAGATATTTTATATTATTTCACTTATGTAGAAGGAGATGCTTCCTATTATACAACATATTCCATGTGTATTATTATTCCTTCAATTATCGGTGCAGCTTGCTTCCAGCCGGTATTCCGCAAGTTGAATAATAAAGGAAGAACAGCATCTGTTTTTGCATTACTTACAGGAATCGCTATGCTTGCAATGTTCTTCTTTAATGTAAAAGAATCTCCAATTGTATTCTATGCATTGGCAGGTATTACACAGTTTTTCTTTTCAGGATTTAACACTGCAATCTATGCGATCATTCCGGATTGTGTGGAATACGGCGAGTGGAAAACAGGACTTAGAAATGATGGATTCCAGTATGCATTTGTTTCTCTTGGAAATAAAATCGGAATGGCTATAGGAACTGCACTCCTTGCAGCTCTGCTTGGTAAATACGGATATGTGGCAAATCAGGTACAGAATCCGGAAGTAATTGCAGTTATGAAACATTCATTTTCAACAATTCCGGGAATTTTGTGGATTGTCACAGCAGTTGTTCTGTTCTTCTATCGTTTGAATAAAAAACGTTACAATGAAATCGTGGAAGATCTGAAAAATGGAAAAAGAGGTTAAGAAAATATAATAACAAAAACG